>Ga0080004_1155462_pt1 | contig 15193 bp, 14 predicted proteins | sample WasSprMetagenome_FD_69207 | JGI IMG/M metagenome (GOLD analysis project Ga0080004, IMG submission 69207) | Sulfidic aquatic microbial communities from Washburn Spring, Yellowstone National Park, USA - WS (SPADES assembly) (version 2) | ecosystem: Environmental > Aquatic > Thermal springs > Hot... | reverse complement strand
GCCACGGTGCCCGGCGGGACAACGTGGCTCTTCCCTAGCAACACCTGTATAATGTCAGGGTCCGTTGCCTGAATAGCTGACTCGGTATCACCATCACAGGCAGCAGCCTCGAACCAAATAATGTTTATTGCACCGCTCCCAACGGTCTCAGCTGCCGTCCTTATAGCTTTATCCCAATTAACAGAAGCTAGGAGAGCTGTTATCAAGCCGGCCTTAATGAAAGTTCTACGATCAATCAATTATAAGCACCCTTGAATTGTTTACTAAATGAAATATAAAGGGTAGTTATATTTTAATTTTTCTTTTATTAATACAAAGTATGTGATTTTATTAAATATTTTTAAAAAACCAAAAAATTTTTTAAATAACAATGAAGCTTTTTTGAAAATTATCTTATAATAAGGTTATTACACATATTTCCCATTTATACACACAAAATATCTTTAACAATAATTAAAAATTAGAAAAAATGTGAGCATGATGTCGGACTAAATTAACGAAAATGTGGTGGTGGACCGGCCGGGATTTGAACCCGGGGCCTCTCGGGTGCAAACCGAGCGCTCTTCCAGGCTGAGCTACCGGCCCTCAGAAACATTTTCTAGCAACGAGTTTTTTAATTTTTTCTCATAGTACGATTGGGGTTTGCCTTGTGAAACTCTGAAGACCCCGACGTACGTCGATTTTATAATTCTATATTAATGTCTTTTTTCTGAATTCTAAATAATTTATATAGAGTTGACAGGTGCTGTATTGAGGTTTGGTTAAGCTGTGAGAAGGCTGTGGTTCTTGAGGTGGGATTTAAAGAAAAACGTGCCCGTCGTGTCTCCCAGCGGGGAGGGCTAGGTTCTGAGAAACGACTTCTGGCTTATGAGTTCATGGGAGAAAATGCGTGTAGAGGAGTTTATCCAGAAGTTCTATGGAGTTAAGGCCTCGCTGGGCAGTAGGTTCCTGGTTGCTCACAAAATGCCGAGCTGGGAGCCGGGGATTGATTATGCCTCCGAGGTTTTCGGTGAGGGAGCTAAGCTAGGCTTACAGCCGAAAGCCTCGCACTTCAGGGCGGGGAGGAGGTCAGTCTCACTGGGGTTAAAGCTGAGGCCAAAGCTGGAAAGAAGCGGCAATGTACATCGATGTTTCAAAGTGCCGTGGCTGCTACGCCTGCGTTACTACTTGTGCAACTGAGAACAACGTGCCTCTCAACCCATGTCCTGAAAACATCGATAGGCACGTAATCGTAGAAGGCACAACTGTGTTTGTGCCAAAGCAGTACAACCACTGTGAGAACCCCCCTGCGTGTCTCCGTGCCCAACCGGCGCCACGTATAGGACCAAGGACGGGCTTGTTCTTGTGAACGATGAGCTCTCTGCTAACCAAAATGGTGCTCCAATAAGGAAAAAAGCGCCTTATATAAATACGTTACTTTCTAAACGATAATCCTCCATCCAGATTGGTTTTAGAGGTAATAAGACGCGTTTTTATAAAATTTGATAATCTCATAAGCTCTTTTTCCAGACGTTGTTCGCGTAAATAAGCATATAAACTAACGGAAAAACAATTATTATCTCCCCCAATGGTGGGGTGGTGAATGAATGAATAAAACCCTTATGACCGGGCTTCTAATCGGTTTAATTATTGGCGTCGTTATAGGCATAGTAGCTCTCTACGCCACCACTAAGCCCTCAACCACGGCTACACCGACAACACAGGCAACAGTAACGACGTATAAGCCACCGGAGAAAGTCAAGGCAGCCTTCATATATGTTGGCCCGATAGGCGACCTTGGATGGAGCCATGCACACGAGGTTGGAAGACAGGCTGTCCAGGCCCTCTATAGCGACTGGCTGGAAACGACCTATAAGGAGCAAGTATCCAAGGAGGGGACGGCTAGCGTTATTGACGACCTCGTAAAGGCTGGCTACAACGTCATATTCTCAACGAGCTTCGACCACATGGACCCAACATTCGAGAAGGCCCAGCAGTACCCCAACGTCATGTTCTTCCACTGCTCAGGCTACAAGAGAGCACCGAACATGGGGACTTACTTCGCTGACCTCTACCAGGTCTACTATCTCAATGGCCTGATGGCCGGCGCGTTGACGAAGACTGGGAAAATCGGATATGTTGCAGCCTTCACCATACCGGAGGTTGTCAGACACATCAACGCCTATGCTATCGGCGCCCAGGAGATGGGTAGGCTGCTTGGAAAGAACATCACCGTCTACGTCATAGAGATAGGCGCGTGGTTCGACCCGGACAAGGCCAAGGAGGCCGCTAGAACCCTAGTTGATAAATACGATGTTGACGCGATAGCCTTCACGGAGGATAGCAGCAGCATAGTCGAGTTCGCGCAGTCCCTCTACACCCAGACCGGGAAGCAGGTCTACGTGTTCAGCCATTACAGCCCAATGTACTCCTATGGCCCAGATGTTGTTGTAAGCGGGCAGCTAGTTAGGTGGGAGGTGATATACGCTGATATACTCGCGAAGGTAAAGTCAGGCGTTTACAGGCCTGATAATCTGCAGAACGTTGATTACTGGTACCTCCTAAACACAGGCGCTGTTGAGCTAGGATGCCACATATATGATAACGGCACAGTCATGATGGTGAACCCGAAGTTCCAGCCCGTCCTGAAGAGCATCAAGGTCAAGGACCCGCAGACAGGAGCCGAAGTCAGCGCTTACGATTATGTTATGAATAGGTACCAGCAAATGAAGGATGCGCCACTCCTGCAAAGCCTCCAGGGAACAGCCCTGACGCATCAGTACGAATCGCTGAAGAGCGTGTCAACAAACTTAAAAGCTATACCAAAGGTGCCCGTCGCACCCTCCTTCGACCCGTTTGAGGGGCCGCTCAAGGGGTATTGCCTGTTAGGAGGAAAAGACGCTTATTCGAGGTTCTGCTCAGGCAAGCCAGTGAACTCCGAGGTAGTAGTGAAGGATGGTGAGAGGCTGACTCACGATGACCTGTGGAACATGGACTGGTTCGTTGAGTGGGTAAAGTACATGGGCAGGACCTAAAGCAATATTTTTTTCTTATATAATCTATTTTTAACATCCACTGTAAGGTGTTGCTTTATTGACCTTGATTTCGCTTGTAGGCATAACTAAGCGCTTCGGAAGCGTTGTGGCTCTCGACGACGTATCCCTGAGCGTGGAGAGCGGAGAGATACTGGGGGTTCTCGGCGAGAACGGCTCGGGAAAGTCAACCCTAACGAAGATAATCTACGGCGTTTATGTCCCTGATAGCGGTTACATAGAGCTCCGCACGGATGGCTTGATGCTCAGGGCTTTCTTCTCGTCTCCAAAGGAGGCTTTGCTCAACGGAATCGTTATGATTAGCCAGAGGCCACAGCTTGTCGAGGAGCTATCCGTTCTAGATAACATAGCGCTTTTTCTCGGCTACTCCCGCGGAAGAACAAGAAAAATAATCGAGTCAACTATGAGCAGGTTTAATATAAAGCTCAACGCTGACGCGCTGGTAGGCTCGCTCAGCTACACGGAGAAGCAGCTCGTCGAGCTCGTTAAGGCCCTGAGCTTCAAGCCAAGGCTACTCATATTAGATGAGGCGACGACCTACCTGCCAAGAGATGTAAAGGCAAGGTTCTACGAGGCTCTGAGAACATTCGCATCCATCGGGGGGTCCGTAATATTCATCACGCACAAGATACCTGAGGCCCTGGAGATATGCGATAGGATCGCCGTCCTGAGGAGGGGGAGGCTCGTGAGGATTTTCAGCAGAAAAGATGCTGTTAGCATTGATGATTTGAGGAAAGCCATGTTCGAGGAGGTCTCACCGAGCGTTGCTACCGAGAGAGTAGAGGAGGCGAGGGCCGAGGGTGGGGAGGTGCTCAGGGCCGAGGGCCTCGTAGTGCTCGATGACTACGGGAAGAGGGCGGTGAGCATTGATGAGCTGGTTGTGGAGAAGGGCTCCGTGCACGCCGTTGTCGGGGTCGCGGGGAACGGCCAGAAGGAGCTGTGCGAGGGATTATCAGGGCTCAGGAAGGCTGTGGAGGGCAGAGTGGTTCTAGATGGGGAGGACGTGACGAGGAGCAGGGCATCGGAGAGGGCCTCGAAGGGGCTTGTCTATATTCCCGAGGATCCATTCAGAATAGGAGTTGTCCTGGACCTAACAATTATGGAGAACATAAGGCTATTCGCTACCGGCAGACTGAGCGGTGATACCGTGAAAAAGGTGATAAGTGAGCTCCGGATTAGCCCGCCCGAGCCCAGAATCAAGAGCTACATGCTCTCGGGGGGCAACTTACAGAAGCTGTCACTATCAAGAGCCCTGTTACTTAATCCAAAATGTATTATTGTTCACAACCCAACCAGGATGCTTGACGAGGCGAGCTCAAGGCAAGTGAAGCTGCTTCTAAGGGACTCAGCGCGAAAGGGCGTGGGGGTACTGCTTGTCTCCGAGGATATCGATGAGGTTATAGACGTAGCGGATAAAATATCCGTTATAGCTAATGGAAGAATAGTCAAGACACTGCCAGCCGTGCACCCGAGGCTAAGAGAGGAAATAGAGGAGGCCATGTCAACCTATGCCTAAGATAGCTGTTGTTAGGAGAGACCTTCCACTCACGCTGAGCGCTGTTGTCAGGCTCGGCGTAGCGCTAGCTGGGATAGGCATAGCGATTCTCTCAATATCAGTTATACTTGGGGTTAATGCCTGGACAGTCACGGAGAAAGTAGTGGGAACCTTTCTTAGACCTGACCTGATTAGGTACCTCATCGTCTTTCTCCCAGTAGGGCTCGGGCTAGCAGTTGCTTACCACGCAAGGCTCTGGAACCTGGGCGCCGAGGGCCAGTTAGTGATGGGGGCTGTCGCCGCTGCCTACGTAGCGCTTTTCACACCTCTGGGGGAAATCCGTGTAGTAGGGCCTCTAGTAGCTCTTCTCGTCGCATCGCTTGCGGGGGCTTTATGGGCTCTTCTGCCAGGCATTCTACGCGCTTACATGAACGTCAATGAGGCTATAACAACGCTCATGATGAACTACGTTGCCTACAGCCTCTGTAACTACCTTGTCTACGGGCCGTGGAGGGGGAGAAGGGTATACGGGTACCCGGAGACGGACCTCATACCGGATGCAAGCAAGCTCCAGTGGGTCCACGGCTACAGCTTCTCTCCTTGGTCCCTGGTGATAGCCATCGCCTTCGTGCCCGTCATATACCTTTTCCTCTACAATACAAAAATAGGAACGGCTCTCAGGGGGTACGGCTCAAGCCCAGCAGCCGTCGAGCTGAGCGGCTTATCCGGCACAAGGCTGATTATCCTGGCCTTCTTTGTTTCGGGAGCCCTCGCTGGCCTCGTGGGAGGCAACGAGATACTGATGTACCACAGAAAGCTTGTTCCAGGCGAGAAGATAGGAGCCGGGATGGGCTTCGTTTCAATCATGGTCGCGTGGCTGGCTGACCTGAACCCGGCTCTCATGCCTCTGTCAGCCTACTACGTCTCGGCTCTCCACTACCTAAGAATGGTCATGCAGGTGGGCGAGCTCACGGAGCCCGTCGCCAGGTTCTTCATTGGCCTTGTTTTCATGTTGCTCCTCGTATCTATATTTGTATCCAAGTACAAGGTGGTGATTAGGAAGTGATTGTTGAGGAGCTTTTCGAGAGCTTCTTCCTCTTCCTGCTTCTAGCCGCTGTGGGGGACATAATAGTTGAGAGAAGCGGCGTCCTGAACCTGGGGATAGATGGGTTCATCACGCTTATCTTCGCTCTCTGCTACTCAGCGACAATTGCTTATGGGCCCGTTGCATCACTCGGCCTGGTACTGGTGGCTGGGGCTCTCTACGCTCTGCTGATAGCGCTTTTCGTTAACCTTCTCCACTCATCCCACGTGCTGACGGGCCTTGTTACAAACATGGTTTTCTATGGCTTAAGCGTCCTGATAGGGTACTGGGGCCTCGACCTGGCCACAGAGAGAGGCGTGCCCAGAACCCTCTCGATAAGCACCCCTCTGGACTGGCGCACTGTGCTGGCGCTGAGCATCCTGGCTGTGTCTGCGACGTGGGTATTCCTGTACAGGACGAGGATAGGCACGGCTGTGAGGGCCTGCGGGTACAACCCGAGGTCAGCTGACTACCTGGGAGTTAACGTGTGGAGAACCAGGCTGTTATCCCTGGTTTTGGGCTACATAATTATTGCTCTTGGAGGATACGTTTACGTGTTGTTTTACAGCAAGGCCTGGACCCCCTACATAGGCATGGGCTACGGCTTCCTGGCATTGGCCCTCGCTATATCCTCTCTCTGGCACCCCCTCCTCATAGCTCTGCCAACAGTGATTTTCAGTTATCTGTTGAGGTCGCTTTACGTCTATCAGCTGGAGTACGGCATATCCCAGTACATACTATCAATGATTCCCTACCTCGCATCGATTATCTTCATAACGGCCGTTATAGCGTCACCGCTGGGGAAAAAGCTTCCCGTCCCGAAGGCTCTAGGCGAGATTTACTACAAGGAGGAGAGAGCTACCTAGCGGAATCCGAAGCCCTTTTTAGCCAATTATGTGCATCAGCTTCTCGGGGTTCATGAGCGATAGCAGGGAGAGTATGTCCCTTGACTCGCCGCTGGCCCTCTTAGCCACTTCTGCAAGAAGCTTCTGGTAAGCCGTTTGTCTAAGCTCCCTTGTCACGGCTGAGAAGACATCAGCGTAGTCTATGGGTGCGGGTATGCCTGAGCCAGCGCTTACATGCATGAGGCTCGATATGAGCTTATCCTCATCGAGGGAGTCGCTGGTAACGTACTCTATCTTTGTTGATGTGGGATAAATAGTTCTGTGGGCCCTGTAGAACGCAAGCTTGACGGCGTATCCCTCCGGCATGTTGTTAACGAGGCTCTCGTACCAGCGAATCCTTGTTTCAAGCCACCTCCTGTTTACCCCCGGCTTCCCCCTCAGCCTGAGGAGCTCGTTGTAGATGTCTATGTGGTTGCCGGCAACCAGGTACTCCCCCGGGCTGAGCACGAGGCTCAGGACAGCCTTATCGCTAAGACTCAGCTCGTGAAATCCCAGGATATTGACTATGTCTCTGGAGTAGCTTCTCTTGAGGACACCCACGATAGCTGTATCCGTCTTGTCAGCAAGCCTGAGAACCTCCCCGGTTACCTCAACGGTCCTCGACAGCACGTCCTCGCCGCCCGCTGTCCTCGACGCGAATCCCCTAGGCACAATCTCGCCGTCGAGGAGGAGAACATCGAAGCTCAGCCTCCCCTTTCTCTTCTCCTCAAGGAGCCTCCTAGCCGTGAGCCTCTCGTAGTACTTGGCTACCCCCTCGGTTAAGTCCTCGTTGAACCATAGCTTAGCGTATAGCTTTGAGTCAACGCTGCTTCTCCCGCACCTAGAGCCGTAGAGAACGGTTGCAACTATTATTATCCCCAGGTACCCGCCCACGAGCTCCATTGATGGAGCCGTGAATCCGGAGTCAACTGATAAGTAGCATAGCTGCTCAGGCTCAGCTGCTCTCCATATTCTCAGTAGATCGGCCCTGCTCTCAATAGCTCTTCTCACGTCGCTTATCAGGCCTCTCACCTTCATTATCTCGTCGATCAGCTTTCCCGTCGCTTGCTTCAGCGCCTTCTCAACTATCTCGGGCGCAACGCCAACCGACTCCTCCGGAATCAGCTCACCTGCCCGGCTCTCCAACCTCCCTCACCCTTATTAGCATTGGGTACTTCAGGGGGTTGCCTAGGCCGGCGAAGAAGAACTCCCTTGTCTCGAGCAACGATAGAGACTCGGGCCTAATCCCGGCCAGGTCGACGAAGTTCCTAAGCTGCTCGTAGTCATAGGGTGTCTGAAGCCTGCTGAAGAACACCGTGTTGACGTTGTTCCTGACGTCCGGCGATAGGTCTATGACCCTTTGGCTGGCCAGGAGCACTCCCAGGCCCCACTTCCTCCCCTCCCTCAGCGTCTTCTCTATGAGGGCGCTCGATGGGCTGCAGCCCTGCATGCAGGCGTAGTTGTGAGCCTCATCAACAACTATGAGAGTGTTGGCTGGCTCGAGCTTCTCGGACACCATGTCCCAGAGCCTCTCGAGGAATCCCTTAACGATGGCTCTCCTAGCCTCTATCTCAACCGTGCTGAGGTCCACAACCAGTATTCTATCCTTACTTGCCTTCTCTACTAGCTCGTTGATTGTCAAGGACATGTTGTTAAGCCTCCTAACGTAGGTCTCAGCGAAGAGAGCTATGTAAAGAGCCAGCTTCACACAAGTGCTTTGGCGAGCTCCCAAATTTTTTGCGACATCAGCTGTGGTCTTCGCCAGCTCGCTTGCTTTCCATCCTTTTTTCCTAGATAGCTCGAGAGTTCTCTTCTCGAGTATCTCTCTGCTAATGTTTATCTCCATCTTGTTTGTGTCTGGGTAGTCCTTACAAGGGCCGGAGCCGCCACACAGAATATAGCGAATGAGAGCCAACGGCACATACTCCTCGAAAAGCCTCTCAGCTGAGCCGATGGTCGCGATTAGCCCATCAGATATAGTTCCAACGTCGAGAACAACCTCGTCTGCCCTGACCACTCTACTTCTCCAGTACGGGGCGTAGTCCATGCCGGTGTGGTCAAATACGATCACGCTCCAGCCAGTCTTTTCCAGCACCTCGTCTATTATTGCTTTGACGAGCCTTGACTTGCCCGTGCCCGTTGTCCCAACAACAGCTATGTGGTAGCGGAGCGCCTCGGCTCTGAATGGAATCTGGAGACCACTGTGTTTGTGAAGACCTATAGCCAGGCCCTCCCCGAGCTTAAGGTCAAGCTCTCCTGGGGACTCAACAACGCTTACCCTGGACCTGGGGTTCGGAGGGCTGGATGGAGAGTCGATCCTCCCATCGATAATCTCCCCTATAATCCTGACGAGAGATGTCTCGTAGGGAATATCTAAACCCTCATCAGCTATCTCGGGCTTCTCGATGACAGCTGACCTCTGGCTTGGGTTAACTGACCTCCTCCCCGCCCTAAAGGGCGAGGGCTCCCTTTAGGGGTTTCATTGGTTCCCCGCATCTATTCGGGTCTACATCTGTCCTCTGCGGGGCAGTCGGGGCGGCCAGAGATCCCCCCATCACTGCTTGTATGAGTGGTTGCGCTCCCCGCATTCCACGTGCTTAGGGGCAACCACAGCTTACGATTAACTCATCATCAAGGAAATAATTGAAATGAGAAAGTTTATAAGCCTTTCATATTTCATCCCCGCCTTGAAAGGCGAGGTTTTTGGGTTAAGTAATGGGTCAAGCTTGGTGACGTACCTCAGAACGCCAAGGAACCTCCTCGAGAACTTGGCGTCATCGATTACGACGAGGGCCTCCTCCTTAACGAACTGCTCAGCGCCCTTGAATATCAGGACGGGGGCTTCATAGGACCGCGCGCTCGAGGCTACAACCCCTATCTCGCGCAAGAAGAGAGCACCATCCATAATTTAAATTATGATAGACAGGAAGAAAACCTTAACTCAGAGTCATCGTTCCATATTCAGCGATTGCTATCTTTTATTTTTATATTCATGCTATATCAACGCTGATTGTTCTTCTACTAATCAGCTCTTTTGGTTGTTATGTTATGGTAAATTTAAAAGGTCTCGATATCGTATTTTTGATATTATAAAGACGCTTCAAACTCTACAACGTCACATTATGGCTCTTTATTATTTTTAATAAAATACATATTAAAATTAAAAATAGCTTAGCTTACTCCTAGATATAATCTCGCTAACTGTTGTTTCAGTAGTTCTTGGGGTTCCCCTTCAAATCTTACGGTTCCACTTACTAACAGATATGCTTTATCGGCTACCTCTAAAGCTCTTAAAGCGTATTGCTCTACTAGAACAACCGTTAACTTTAAGTCTTCTTTAAGCTCCACTACTTTTTCAAAGACTTTTTTTACAAATATGGGAGCAAGGTCCATAGATACTTCATCAAGCATAATTACCTTCGGCTCTCTGACCAAAGCCATACCTATAGCTAGCATTCTTCTCTCCCCTCCGCTGAGCGTCCCCGCTTTTCTATTTCTAAATTCGCTCAGCGCTGGAAACATGCTATAGACCAGCTCTATTTTATCTTTTAATTTCTCCTCAGATAGCTGATAACCAGCAATTCTTAGATTTTCTTCTACCGTAAGATTAGAAAACACATTGCCCATCTGAGGCACATAAGATACGCCCATTCTGGACACTTTGTGTGGAGGCTTGCCCGTTATATCAGTATCTCTGAAATAAACTCTGCCAGAGTGTATTGTAGCCAAACCTGTGATGCTGTTAAGTAACGTTGTTTTGCCAGCTCCGTTAGGTCCTACTATAGCTGTAATTTTCTCCGATTTAGCTTCAAAATTAACGTTATACAAAACCTTTAATTTCCCATATCCAGAATGAAGAGCTTCTGTTCGTAGCACTTTCACTCACCTAGATATACCTGGGCTACTCTAGAGTTCTTCGTGACTTCATTAGGTGTTCCCTCAGCTATTACTTGCCCTTTATCCATTACGTACACGTAATCCGCGTATGGAAGAGCTATGTCAATTCTATGCTCAATAACCAAGAATGTAACATCGATTTTGCTAACGATATCTTTTATGTGTTTGAAAATCTCGCTAGCATAGGCGGGGTCAGTGCCTCCAATTGGTTCATCGAGGGCTATTAGCTTAGCCCCTGTAGCCAAAGCTCGGGCTACTTCAAGCATCTTTAACTGCCCGGCTCCAAGCCTATAAGCTTCGTACTCCCAGTAGCTATCAAGCTTGACTAACCTTAGAATTTTAAATGCTTTTTTAATTTTTTCTTCCTCTTCCTTTATCCATGTTCTTCTCAGAGGAGCAAACCAAGGGTTCTCTCCCCTTCCTCCTAGAGCAACTAATACGTTCTCCAAAACAGTTAAGCCAAGAAAAGGCTGTGGAATCTGAAAGGTTCTGACAAAGCCTGACCTATAAACCTCATGCGGAGGCCAACCAGTGATATCGAGCTTTTTGTTATTATCATTATATGGGTTAAAATAAACTTTGCCAGAATCTGGTTTAAGAACACCTGTGCAGATATTAACTAATGTTGTTTTGCCTGCACCGTTTGGGCCCATAAGCATAGTAACAGTGTTTCTTTTAACGTTTATACTAACGTTATTAACAGCTACTAGTCCACCGAACTTTTTTGTCAGATTAATCGTCTCCAGGATAATAGCGTTGTCTCCCATGTTATTTATACACCTGTAATTGATGAATCAAAAAAAGATTATTTATGAACAAAGTTTAAAAAATTATGAATACCACTCTACCGTGTTGGTTAACCCTTTGTATAGTCCGATGACCTTCCATTCGTAGTTATCTCCCACTTTCACTACAGCCCAGATGTCATAATCCGCAATAGCTCTATCACCATTCTCATCCAGCTTTATATACCCTGATGCACCAATGTACTTATCAAGCACGTATGGCAATGTCTTTAAGACAGCCTCGGCATCGTATTTACCGGCAGCATCTATAGCTAATGCTAGTGTCCACGCTATATCGTATACGAAGTATGTATAGCCCATGGGCTCCATGTTCAGCTTTTCCTTTACAGCGTTTCTAATTTTCTCAGTGTGCGGGGATACACCTGGGGATGCCATCGTGTTGAAGAACCCGGACTTTATAACAGCATCTGCTATTGATGGGTCCAGCAGAGGAGCTATTGCTGCAGACCCATCGGAGCCCTGCCACTTAACCTCAAGTAATGCTGGATAAGCCTTTGCAGCCGCAAAGAAAGCCGCTGTCTCCTCGAAGCCAATCAGCAATACTCCTACCTTATTTTTGCCATAGCTAGCTATAGCCTTAGAAACAGCATCGTTAAGCCTCGAAGCTTCAACAGAAAATTCTTTTGCCTGTGGGTCATATCTGATTCCACTATCCCTGAGAACCCCACAGCTCTCGCCGCTCGCTTTGCATATTTGCTCGAAGTAATCCATCGTGTACTTGGCAAGACCATCTCCCCAAGTATCGCCTCTCCAGACTGGTATAAGCCATCTTACTCCTCTTGCCCATAAAATTGTTGCTATTGCTTTTCCTTGGTAAATATCGTTTGGCGTGTACCTTAAAGCCATGTCTTTAAGTGCCAGCGCGGGTGAGGTGGAGGAAGGCGATACGATAAGCAACTTATTTGAGTTACAATACGTCAGGGATTCTGATAGCTCAGCACTGGATGCTCCCCCAATGAATATCTTCACGCCAGCACCATGAAGAGCCATTAACTTATCTAAGTGAGTTTTCGGGTCAGTTGCGGTGTCTTCAATAATAAATTTAATTCTCCATTGCCTACCTAATGCTGCTAAGTAATCATTGATTTCCTTTTCCGCTAAATCCAAGATCACTTTGTACTGTGAGCCAAAGGTTGATAGAACGCCTGTTAAGGGGAGAAGCGCCCCTATTTTAACTTCTCCTGTAAGACCTGTAGGAGCTTGTGTAACTGTTTCGACTATTTTAGGAGCAGTAGCTCTTCCAGCAACCAAGCCAATTACAAGCCCTACAACGAATAAGGCTATGGCGATTGCATACATCAAAGTGAATTTAGATTGCGGCTTAGAAGCCATTTTTTCACCTTAATTTGAAAAATGTTAATATATTTTAATTTAATTTGTAGTAATATTAATAGTTGTCGATACATAAAAAACACAAGATTTAAATCCGTTATATTTACAAAATCATGAAAAACTCATGAAACTGACCAGGTGATTTAATGTTAGATCTAGTTATCAAGGCTGTAGCGTACTCCAGTTGTATAGGCATAGGTGCAGCCGCTATAGCTCTGATATACAACACCACGAAGACCTTCAACTTTGCTCACTCATCTATGATTACGTGGGGCATCTACATAGTGTTTACAGCTACTTATCTTTTTGGCAAATCCCCCTACTTCTTCATAGCTCTCTCAGCTTTGTTCGGAGCATTCTTGGGAACAATTGTCTACATATTTGTTAATAGAAGATTAATTAAAGCAAAGGCAAATGAAGTAACTCTTATGATGTCCACGCTAGGCGTTGACCTAATACTCTTTGGTTTTCTCAACATTTACTCTGATTACTTACTAAACAAGTACAAATTTCCAGCTAAGTACTTCGCTCTGGAAACCCGTGATGTCTTTATCAAGATAGGAGATGCTCATATAAGGCTTGTCGGCTTGGTTGCACCCATCGTGCTAGCTCTAATTGTGATTTTTCTACATATCTTCTTAACAAAAACAAAAATTGGAACAGCTATGAGAGCATCCGTTGAAAATCCAGAGTTAGCGGGCTTATCTGGAATAAACCCTGAGGTAGTTTATTTACTGGCTTGGGTTATCGGTGGTGGACTGGCTGGGCTTAGCGGAGGCTTGCTATCAATGGTGATAACTGGTTACACAGCTGTTGGAATGACTATTGTTGTTAGCTTCTTTGCGGGCGCGATTGTCGGGGGGTTATATTCAGTTTATGGGAGTCTCCTTGGCGGCTTTCTCATTGGTCTAGGCGAGTACCTGGGTGTCACGCTTCTCTCAAGATTTGTTGGTGCGTGGATATTTTCCTACAGGCCAGCTATACCATTGGTAATAATGGCTATAACATTGCTTGTTGAGCCTAAGGGCCTTGTCGCTTTATCAACCAGGTTTCAGAGGAGGTGAATTCTAAGTGGAGCTTCCCCCAGTCCTTTTACAGATTATCATTAACTTCGCAATAGGCCTTATAGTAACTATCAGCTTGAACATTGAGGTTGGGTTTCTTGGCTTACCTCAGTTCGGAAGGCTCTTAGCAGTTATTACTGGAGCTATTGTTGCTGCTGCTGTGCCCGGCAGAATTCTCGCTTTGTATTTGGGCTTGCCTTGGGGAGCTGATTACGCTTATCATATGAACAACTTCGGCATAGTGGCCAAGGTGAATGAGCTTTTAGCTACCAGCCCCATACTATCCATAGGGATACTTATCCTGACACTAGCGCTGGCAGCCGTAGTTGGGGGGTTCGTGGGTTATTTGTGCTCATACCCGGCTCTTAGGTTAAAGGAAGCCTATCTAGGCATAACGCTTTTAGCTTTTGGTGATTTGATAATGACTATTGCTTGGAATTACGAACCACTGGTGGGCGGGTCAACCGGCGTTTCTGTTATAGACCCATTTGTTTTTGTTGGTGGAAAAACCAGGTTTACAGTAGCCGCTTTGGTTGCGCTTGGAATGGCCATACTGGTATACTTGTATGCTGAGCTTTTAGCTCGCTCACCTTTCTCAAGAGTACTGAAGGCTATTCGAGACGCAGAGGTAGCAGCGAATGTTTATGGTAAAGATATAGTCAAAGTAAGAGCACAGACACTTATAATAGGGGGCGCCATAGCCGCGATGGCTGGCGCGCTGTGGGCTCTGTATACTGGAAGCATGAAAGCAGCCACGTACACAAGATTAACATGGACCTTCTGGCCATGGGCTTTCATGATGCTTGGAGGGACAGGAAACAACTTAGGCGTGCTAATCGGCGTTTTACTGTATGCAGTAGCGAGAACGGCAATCATAATTTACAAGGGAGCTATATCAGCTGTTCTAGGTATCGGACCTGAATGGCTTGAGTACATATTAATAGGCTTGACAATAGTTCTGGTAGTTTTGTTCAGGCCAAAAGGTATTCTGCCTGAGAAACCTGTTCTCACATTACCTAAGGAAAAAATAAGAAAGATATCCGAAGAAAGCTGAATAAAAAACTTATTTTTCCGTAGATATGGTTGTTGTAATTCTTCTTTCTATAGCCTCTCTGTGAAGACTTATTCCGAGCCTTCTACTAATTAGCTGTATACTTGCCCACAAAGCTGAGGTTGCTATTGTCATAGCTACGCCATTTGTTGCCATTTCATGCAGTGCTATAGACCATTCCTCTGGGTTCTGCATAGCTGTTAGGAAAGGAGGCCATGGAACAACTTCTCCGTGCCAAATATGCTCTAGTGCTAGAAGCCCCGCTCCTCCCCATAACAGGACTTCCAGCATGCCAAGATTTATTTTCTCCGCCAGACCTCTACTTATCCTTTTTACAATACTCACTATTACTGCCAATGTTAAGGGAACTATAAAGCATGCCATAATGCTTCACCGGTCTTAACGGTTAATTATTGTTAATTAAACAAAAAATATTTTTCTTTTCCTATTTTTATTTTTAGTTAAAAACTAGGTGTTGGTCCTTGTGGCTACTAATATTAAGCTACGCAGCCATATTCTCTACTGTAGCATGGTACACTCTCAAGGCT
>Ga0080004_1110084_pt1 | contig 15194 bp, 19 predicted proteins | sample WasSprMetagenome_FD_69207 | JGI IMG/M metagenome (GOLD analysis project Ga0080004, IMG submission 69207) | Sulfidic aquatic microbial communities from Washburn Spring, Yellowstone National Park, USA - WS (SPADES assembly) (version 2) | ecosystem: Environmental > Aquatic > Thermal springs > Hot... | reverse complement strand
CTTGTTTTTTGAAAAATGGACAGATTTATTTAAAATTAGACTGCCTATTATGGATGTTTCAAAACATTTAAGGCTTTTGACTTTTGACGTATTAGGACCTGAGGTTGAACCCTTAGAAATGGTTGGATTGTTACAATTTATGAAAAATTTTCATAAAATATTAGAGATGCCTGAGGCATCTATAGATCAAAAAATAAAAGCTTTAGTATTTAATCTTCCTATAGCTACAGGGAAAGATGTATTGAAATATTGGTTTAGAAAGGCATCTATGACTGCGAGATTATTATTCAAATTACATGACAGTTTAGTAAGAGAAAAGCCTGAAGAAAAATTATTTTATGATCCTACTGAACCTGTTGTTGGTTTTATTCAAACTTTTTCTCCTCTCATATTTTTGCAGTGGCTTGGTTTACGCTATCCTTATTATATGACACCAGAGACAAAAAATATAGTAAAATTTTGGCAAATTTTAACTGCATTTTCTACAAAAATCTGGGCTCATGAGACATTGGCAGATTTGATATTTGAAAATAGATATAATGAAGGATTTCTGACTGAAAATTTACCCAAATGGTTTAAAGAGTATGATGAGATAAAGAAAACATTGATAGAAAGAGGATACTTAAAGAGATTTATTCCAGCTGAGGAGGGCTTTGTGAAAAGTTTAGGTCACAAGTATTTCAAAGTATATTTTGATCCTTGGATAATTAAGCACAAAGACAAAACTTTTTATGAGATTAAAGAAGAAGGAAAGGAAATAAAAGTAAGAATGATTGAAGATATTGAGAGAACTGCTTTACCTGTTGATTTGAAAGCAAAGTTAATCAGATTTATTCATAATAATTATGACAATGAGATTGCTAAAAGGTATACAGTTTTACATAGAGAAAAAGTTAGAGAGGAAATAGAGGAAGCATTAGAAAAGGGGGTGAAATAAGATGGCAAAGACTTGGAAAGAATTAGTTGAAGATTTAAAAGAGATAATTGAGGAAATTTCAGAGTTGACAAAGGAAGCATTTAAAGAAGGAGATGTAGAGAAGGGATTGAGATTGCTTTCTGAATTTAGGAAGACAGTGAAAACAGCTGGTGATTTGAATCTTATTGCAGGTGGTTCTTCTATTTTTGTTTCTTCTGAAGATGAGGAAGATATAGAAAAAGCTTTAGGAATTAAAGAATTTGAGGAGGAAGGAGAGCCTGAAGAAGGGCTTGAAGAAGAATTTGAAGAAGGGGAGGAAGAAGAGGAAGAACCTGAGGAAGAGGAAGAAGAATTAGAAGAACCTGAAGAGGAGGAGGAAGAGGATGAAGAGGAGGAACCTGAAGAACCTGAGGAACCTGAGGAAGAAATAGAAGAGGAAATTGAGGAAGAAGTAGAAGAACCTGAGGAAGGCAAAATTGTTCCTTTTAATCTTGAAGATCTTTTAAAAGGCAAAATTAAAAAGATAGGAGGATAGGAAAGTGAAAGAGAAAAAACAAAATGATAAGAAAGATACTAAGAAAACTTTTTTGCTCTTTTTTCTTGATATTTTAGCAAATATTAAAAATTTTCTTTATATTTTTTCAACTTTAATTTCTGCAATTTTGTTTTATTATGCTATGGATAAAGATGTCTGGTATTGCATAGTAGTTTTAGGTTTTTTATTTATTAGTTACATTCCTTTGATTTATCAAAAATAAATGTTTGTTATTTCTCAAGAGCAAAGAAGATGGATAAAAAAAATAGAAAGTATGATAGAATCTTTGCATCCTGTAATAAAAAGAAAACTATGTTTGAAATTAATTGATGTTTTTGAAAAATCTTTATCAAACGAAGAAAGAGAAAAAAGAGGAGAAATACCAGTTTTTACAAGAACAGGACAACTTATTTCTTGGACTATTTATAAGCATGGAAGAATAGGCTATTTAGCATTAAAATATTTTATAAAATATTATCAAGAAACTTTAGATTTTGAAGATGGAACTTAAAGATTTGGTCAAAAAATTTTGGAAATGGAGTTATTATTTACATATCAATTCAAAAGATGAAGGACTAATCAGATTTTCTCCAAACAAATGGTGGGGAAGTCAAAAATATTTGTTAAAACAATTATATATAGCTGATCCTGAGCAAAGAACTTTTGTAATTCTAAAAGCAAGACAGCTTGGAATTACCTCTCTTTTAAATGCTTTCACACTTTTTTATCATCAAGTATTACCAAATAGCAAAGGAGCAATATTTGTAGCAGATTATTCAGACATTGATATTATTAGAAGGACAATTGTTCATGATTTTTATGATCTTCTTGATGAAAAAGTGCGAGTGAATTTAACTCATAGTTCAAGAGAGGGAATGAGATTTGCAAATAATTCAATTATTCATTTTCTTTACACATCAAAAAGAATGACAGGGAAAGGGAAATCTGGAAGAGGTAAAGGATATAATTTTTTACATGCAACAGAGGTTGCTTATTTTAACTCTTGGGATGATTTTTGGTCTGTTCAACAAAGCTTATCAGATATACATCCCTTACGGTTTTATATTTACGAAAGTACTGCTAATGGTTATAATGAGTTTTATGATCTTTATGAATCAGCAAAAAGATCTCCTGCTCAGAAAGCTATTTTTATAGGCTGGTGGCAAAAGGAGACATATAGTTTAGATCTAAAAAGCAAAACTTACAAGTATTATTCTTATTCTCCAAGTAAAGAAGAGAAGGAATGGATAAAGGCTGTTAAAGTTCTTTATGGATATGAGATTAAAATGGAACAGCTTGCTTGGTGGAGATGGAAACTTTATGAAAGTTATAATGCAAATAAAATGTTTGCTTTGCAAGAATTACCTTTTTATGAAGATCAAGCCTTTCAGCTCTCAGGGAATAGATTTTTTGATAGTGTTATTTTGAAGCAATTAGAAGATCAATTAAATGAAGAATTAAGAAAAGGATTGATAAAAGAAAGGCAATACAGGCTTGATTTTGATGGGGAAGAATTCATTTTGCAAGAAAGCAAAACTAAGCCAAATTTGAAAATTTGGGAATTTCCTCAAGCTAATTGTGTTTATGTGATAGGTGCAGATCCTACAATGGGAGCAAATCCTGATAGTGACAATGCTGTAATTTCAATTTGGAGAAGTGAGGGAGATAAAATTTATCAAGTAGCTGAATTAGTAGATAATCAAATTTATCCTCAGCTTTTTGCAAGATATGTTCTGTTGCTGGGAGGGCTTTATAATGGAGCTCACATTAATGTAGAAGTAACAGGACCTGGACATTCTGTTGTAAAGGAGATTGATCATTTAAGAGCAATTGGATGGATTCCTGAAATAGAAATGGACCAAGATACAAAAAGTTTTTGGCAAGAAAATGTAAAATATATACAAGATTATTTATGGTATAGAGCAGATAGTTTGAGAAGAAGCTTTATTAGACATTATAAAATGACTCCAGATTGTAAGGTTGATTTGATGCAGGTTTTTAGAGGTATGGTGAATGAGAAAAAAGTAGTTATTAGATCAAAGGAGTTATTAAAGGAAATGAGAATGGTAGTAAAGGATGGTTCAATGATAGAAGCTCAGAGTGGTTTTAATGATGACAGAGTTATAGCAAGTGCCTTAGCTGTGGAACATTATTTGAGGTATTTGCGAGGAAACATAGAAAGTTTAAAAAGAAGGATAGAAAAAGAAAAAAAAATTTTAAGGATTGGCAATCTTGTAATCAGGTATTAAGAAATCGGAAATTAGTTCTTGATAGCTTTGTTCTTTTATGTCTTTTAAAATGGTCATTTTTAAAACTTGAAAAGCATCTTCTAAGTTTTTCTCTGTAAAAAACAGTTTAGTTGTTTTAAAGTTTAATGCTTCGGCAATTAAGCAAATAACAAAAAATAGAGGATAATGTTTCATTTCAGGTTGGATAAAAGCATAGTAGCTGGCTAAAATTCTTGCATAAATTCTTGGGAATTTTTTAAGAAAATAAAGATACAAAACTCTTGTCCTACAAAGAACAGGTCTTAATTCTTTGGGCACTATCAATTTTTTAATGTATTTTTTTCCAGATTTGATATAAAAATTTAGATCTGGTTTAATCCACTTATCGAAATCTTTCAAATTTACTTCTGGAGGAATTCCAAAAACTGAAGTTATTTCTTGCCATGTTTCCAAAAAAGGTCTGTTTTCTTTTTGATCATGCAAAAATTTATAAAATATGAGAGAAAAAAGAACCTCTCTAAGAACATTAGTGAAAGTAGAACCTATGGTTTCTTTTCTTTTCATAGACATTCTATACTAATTCTACATCTTGGTGCCTTAATTGCAAACTGCTTTTTAATCTCTTCAGGAACTCTATATTCTGTTTGATAATAAAGTTTTCTTTTAATCACATATTTGTCAAAAATAAAAAACTTTTCATCTTCTTTTTTCCTAATCATTTCTTCCTGAAGTTCTTTAGGCACTGAAAAAGCTTGTTTTATCTTATCTGTCAACTCTTCATATCTTTTAGCGTATTCTTCTAATGCTTCCCTTTCCCTAAGCATTTCTAAAATCTCATCATTTTCTTCAAAAACTATTTTTTCCATTCCTTGAACTTCAACTAAACACAAATGCTTATAATCACATTGTAAACAGACCTTAATCTCTTCAGGATTAACCTTGTAAAGAGGCTCTGGATAAGTTCCTTTTTCTACATGTTCATTTATTTTTATTGCTTTTTCTAAAATTTCATAAGCCCTATCAGGATCATAATCCATTTCTATTTCTTTCCAATCTCCTGAGAAACTTCTAAGAATAAAAAGCCCTTTTACTTTCTCACTTTCATTTATTGCCATATGAAGATAAAGATTAAGTTGATGATAATAACCTCTGTAATACCATTCTGAAGCTTCTAAAAAATCTTCAGGCTTATGAAATTTAAGCAATTTGTAGCTATCTAAAGTTTTTATTTCTATAATAAAAACTTTATTATCAATCAAAATTTTTCCATCAATTTTTCCAGTGATTTTATATTCTGAAAGATAGTAACTTTGCTGTTGGTGAATAACATCAATTCCAGCATTTAATAAATCTATAATTGTTTGCCTTTCCATAAGTTTACCCATTTCAAATTTGCATAATCTCTGCCAAGGAATTGGTCTTTTCTGATCCCAGTGAACCCTTTCCATAACCAAAAATTTAAGACAAGGATGTCCTAATACGTTTACTCTATTTGAGTGAACTGGATAAATTTGAGGTTGCTTTATAGTTTTAATTTTTTCTACTATCATTTTTATTCTCCTTTTTTTCAATTTTTACTTCTCTTCTTTTTCCTGTGATTTCTGCAATTACATGTTCTTTGAAAAGACTTCTAATTTCTTCTTTTTCTTCTTCAGAAATATCAACATAATCAAGATAAAAACCTTTAAACCAAAATCTGACAGGAATTTCATGCTTTTCTTTTCCAAAAGTTACAGCTTGCAATTCATCAATACAAATGAGGTCTTTATCATCTCCTATGATAATAAATTTTTTCATGGCTTTACCTCCATCCTAATATTTTTTGATAAGCTTTTTTCATTTCAAACTCTTTAAAATTTTTTCCTATAATATACCAATTCAAATCATCAACATATTTCCACACCTGTGCTTGCATTTTTGCTAATTCTATAGACCCTTTATTTAACAAAAAAGCACAAACATTAGCATATCTATCTCTTAAGTAACTTAATTTTTTTACAAGAGTCCAATCAGATCTTAAACTTTTCAGATCTGCCAATACTCTTTTTCTAATTTCTTTTTGTTCCATTTTTTACCTCCTTCTTTTTAATTTTTTTATTTTCTCTCCTTAAATTCTACTTTTGTTTCTACTTTTCCTACCATTTTAGTGACATCAATGATTGAAAGACCTCTGAGCCCGAGTAAAGTAGAAACCCCACGAGCTATAAGATTACTTCTCGCGGACTTTATAACATCAGAAAGCCTAATCTGAGAAGGGGGAATGTCTTGCCCCTTAGCTTTACTGAAGAAAGGATCTCTGGAAGACCTGATACCAATTTCCTCAATTGTTTTATCCCCCCAAGTAAAAATTCCTCTAAAAATAACAGTAAAATGCCCATCTTGGTCATATTTTATCTCAGGTTCTCCTATTTTATAAGAAATGTTAAATAAAAGCATAAGCCTTTCAGCACCATAAGCCGAAAGATAAGCTTTACCCCCAAAGTTAACCCAGTCATAAGGCTTAGTTAACTTCAGAATGAGCATTCTTTGTTTTGCTAAAGCTTCTAATCTTTTTTCTGCTTTCTCAACCTCTTCAACAAAATAGTCCTTTTCCTCTATAACTGATGGAACTGCTGAAAAAGTCTCAAGAACTGTATCCCCATTGGTAATAATTTGAGCTTCTTTTGTTTCTTCTTTTATTTCTTCTTTCACTTGCTGTGTTTTTTCAAATAATTCCATTTTTTATCCCCTCCTTTTTTTAATTTTTTCTAATTACATTATACCACATTTTTTTATTTTGTCAAGCCCCCCTAAAAAGGAATATTTCTTAAATCATCTAAAATGCTTTTCTCAGATTCCACTTTCAAAGTCTCAGAAATCAATTGGTCTTTAAACTCTTCAGAAATTTTTTCTAAATCAAATTCATATACAGATACCACAAAACTATGACCTTGATACTTTATTCTCTTAGGCTTAGCATCCCACCTCTTTATCCAACCTTTTCTTGTCTGATAAATATTAGGTATAAGTATCCCCTTCTCCTCTAATTTCAAAAGTGCTGTCCTTAAATCAATTTTTGCCTCTTCACAAAATTTCCTCATAACCTCAGTCCTCAAAAATAATTTGTTTTTATCCGTATCTATTACCCCCCAAATTTCCCCCGTCTGTGGCTCTTTCAAATTCAGAATCCCAGAAATAATAAATTTGGGAGCATATTTTAAAATAAATTCAGTAAAATTATCAAGTAATTTTTGAAAATGAATATCTACCCTTTCAAATTGATCATAAAGTATTTTCTCAATTGTCTCTTTCAAATTTTTAAATTTATCATCAGATAATTGATAATAAGTTTTCAAAAATGCTAACGTCCTTTCTATGCTTTCATAAAAATTAAAAATCGCAAACTCTTCTTTTAATTCCTCTCTTTCCTCAAAATCTTGATTCTCTTCCAACCATTTTATCCAATTAAATCCCACCCCTTGTAAAGTCGTAAATGTTTTTCTTAAATCTATTTTGCTATAAAGCCCTGTATATTCTTCCCAGCTCGAAACAAAAATAATAATTGACCTTCTTTCAGCTCCTCGTGTTGGAAAATCAGGCTCCTTCTCTCCCGTTACAAAAACTACCGAATATATTTTCCCTATGTCTATTGATAACTTTTTTGTCCCCCTTAATTTTCCCACCCCAGATCCAAGCATATAGATAAATTCTAAAAGAGCTTTGTCTTTAGAAAGAGTCGTTTCATCAAATAAAACAGGCATATTTTTGAACTTTCTAAGATACAATTCCATTCCTGTAAGTGTTGCTTCCCAAGTAAGAGGAGAATTACAATCATAAAATAAAGAAATTATAAATTGAGCTGAAGTTGTTTTTCCAATTCCTCTTGGACCCACGCAAAAGACAGTAAATCCAGGTTGCCTCGGATTTAAAAAAAGACTACAAGTTGAAAAAACTATCATCGCCCCTAAAATTTTCCCCTCTTCTAAAAGATTTTTCACTATTTCATGCTGTTTCTCTGAATTGTTATACCAAAACATCGACTTAAAATTGTCATCTAAATAACAAAAAAGATTATATTTCATAAGAAAAGAATTGTTCAAAGGATGAATAAAAAGCTTTTTATTTTTATTTAATTCAAACCAGCCAAATTCTGAAATAAATTTCTTCTCTCTTTTCTGCTCTAAAAGAGCTGTCCAAAGATAGTCAAGATTTTTGTAATCCAAAATCGGCAAATTCAAAAAATTTTTTAAATTAATTACATCTAAATCTATTTCCCCCTCCCTTTTCTCTTTCAAATGATACACAATATAAATAGGCTTTTGATTCTTTACATCAAATCCTTTTTCTTTAATTAAAAACCCAGAACATATGGGCTTCAAATATTTTATTTTTTCTCCATTTTGTTTCTTTAAACCCGCATCAGAAAGTACATACCAATAATCATCAATTAAAGCAAAAGTCTTATTCCAGATTTTTATCACTCTCTTAGCTTTAGTTAAGGCTTCTTCAGTTAGGAAAGGCTTTTCTTCTTTCATAATAACTTGATATCTCTGAGGTTTCAAAATTTTGACAGCCTCCTCTATCGTCTCTGCATCAAATACTCTTTCAGCTAAAAGTGAAATACCTGCTACCTCTTCTAACTTTTTCTGAAAAGTATAATCAACTGTCGATTGCCTATACTCTAACTTTTCTTCATCAGCAAAATTCTTATAAAGCTCCTTAGTTAATATGTTTTTGATAGTCTCAGAACGTAAACCTAACTTCCTTCCTAAACCCGCAAGCCCTAACCAAATATTTTGCCTGTTTCCTTCATAATAAAAATTCTTACAAAGTTCAACAATTTTTAAAAATTTCTCTATATTCTCCTTCTCCTCTCTCTCCAAAACCTCTATACTTTCAAGCTTCTCATAAATTTTCTCAGCAGATATTGTCCTTCCCGCTTTCTTATACGCCTTCTCAATTATCATCCTTAATGTCTCTATATCCATCAGTGAAATTTGAAGCCTGTTTTTGATGGGGTCATAACCTTCTATGAAGACATATTTATGATATTCTCCCCCTTCTCTAATCTCAGACGGGGGAGCTACTGCATATTTATTACCAAAAAGAATATCAACCTTGAAATTTTCTTGCTGAATTGAATAAGATTTTCTATCCTCTATCTTTGCATTGTAAATACAATACCAATAGTGATGCCCTCTTCTTGTCTCAACAACCGCCGTAGGAATAAATTCTTCTAAACTTTCAAACCATTCAATAGCTTCTTTTGAATCACAATCAATAATACAAAAATTCTCAAATCCTGTAACAATTCCTATGTTCCCCCTCCACTTTTCCCAATCCCAATAAAAATCTTTCCCCTCATAAACATCTGCAAGCTTAAAATTTTGTGGAGGAGCTTTTGATAACGGAGCAAGTGGAATTACTTTTAATTTTGCTCTTTGATAAATTTTGAGAAAATATTCAAGCTCTTTGTTGACAAATGACATGTTACATCCCTTTCAGAACTCCCTAATGACTCGAATTCTTCTCAGCTCAGATCTTATCTACTCCTCCATCCTTTCCCTTCCAATCATATCCGCTTCCTGTCAAGTCTCCTCCCTTCTTTTCCCTTTCTAATCACATCAAATCTAAACATCTCTAATCCCATATCTTATCTTGTCTGCTCTACTCCACTTTGAAATCTTTTCACAACAATTCTGGGCTCCCTCTAAACATGTCCAATTCAACTCTATTTTACAAGTATACTCTTTTCCCATCCGCTTCAAATCATTACCAATCTTTTCTAAAACCAAATAACTCTTATCCTATCAAATCAAATCTTTTCCTTTTCCGCTCTCATCCTCCCATATCCCGCCCTATCACATCCTTTCCCCATCCCTTCCCATCTTGTCTCATCATATCCCTTAACTCGTCTTTTCAGTTCTTCTCCTTTCCTCTCCAATCTGTTCCCCTCACTTCCCATAACTCGTCTTCTCAGTTCCTCTTCGCATCCCGTCCGTTCCCCTCAGATCCCATAGCTTGTCTTCTCAGTTCTTCTCCACATCTTTTCCTCATCGCATCACCTCCTATCAGCTCCCCTCCAAATCGTTTCCTCTCAGTTCAGGCCTATTCAAAATCAACTCCGTTTCTCCATTTCGATGCCGTATTTTTTCAAATATTCTAATCCTTTTTGCAATATTTTGATTAAACGCTTAATTTGCTGAGGGGTTAAATACATTTCAAAAATTTTGCCAGTAGTATTAACTGCTTCCCAAAACTCCAAAACAAATAACTGCTTTTCAGGATAAACACTCCCCCAGTAAATATCAAAACCCATAAGTTTATCTGTTTCTTTACAGGACTTTAAGTCAAACAAAAAATCAAAATCAATGACACAAATAGCCGAAGGCAAATTGAAATCATCAGGATGTAATTCCACTACTGGTTCTGTTGATAATTCCGATAATTCTTTTGCTGATATTATAGTCAATCCTGTATCCTCTATCGACACTATTTCTTTAACTTTTTGCAAAATTTCTTCATAATCCTCTATTTGTTTTTTCTTCATAATTTGCCTCCTTTTAATTTGAAAACGGGCTGGGGAGTTGAACCCCTCCTCCCTTGAGGTTTATCCTCAAGGGCGCTCTCCACTGAGCTACGCCCGCTTCACTAATTCTTAATTAACTCTACCAGGCAACTTTATCTTATCTAATCACTACTCGAATCGTTTCAAGTTGAGTCCAATTAAGTCTTATCTTACCCCTCATCATTTCCCCTTTCCTCTACTCCTAATCGTCTCTAATCACTTCCGCACACTTCAGAACTAACCCTTATCATTTCTTATCCCACTCCCTTACTTCATTTTTTCAAATTCAACCACCTTAAATCTACCATACTTTGCCCCACGCCACCCACTAAGACCCCATACTTCCCCTTTTTCTAATATACGCCTTAAATCGTCACCCGTCAATTTGCCCCCATATACCTTAATCACAAACTCCTGCTCTAAAGGAATATCCAACATCTCCGACCAAACTATGGTTACTATGTATTGACCATACGTCCAAGACCTCAATGACCTTGATAATAAATCATCAGGTTCCTTAATATAATCTCCATTCCGCTTGTAAAGAATAAAAAAATCTCGTTTATAATTCCCCGTTTCCTCAACCGGACAAACCTCAAGATACCTTGAAATGAAATTTCTTAATTGAGGCTGAATAAAATGAAAGGCTATCTCTTTCATAAACCCCTTTATCTGATAATGATAACTCCCTAAAAAACCCTCCGGATTCCTCGCAAAAACCAATAACCTCTGCTTCTGCTCCTCCTCACTTAAACTTATCTCCTCCTTCACCTCTAAATCTGCTCTTAACCTCTCAATCTCCCGCTCAATCAAAACCTTCTCTTCCTCTTTTTTAACTCTCTTCAACTGTTTTTCTAATTTCTCTAACTCCTTCTCCGCTTTCTTAATAATATATTGTTGTGCTAAATCTGATGCAGGATTTAAAGCTAAAACTGGGGTGGTGTAGCTAATCTTCACATAATACTTATCTACCTGCATCCTACTCACCTCCCTCCTCTTTTATTATCTTCCAAGTACCTTTAAATATTTCCTTTGTCAACTCTGAAATTTCCTCTTCCTCCTCTCTTATTATCTTCCAAATGCCCTCTTTTACTAAATCTGAAATTGACCTTCCTGTTAATTCACTTATCTTCTTAAGAGGAACTAAATTCTTCTCCTTTATCTTCGTCCCTAACCTCAAACTTTCTCCGCCCCTTTTCCAAAATTCCTTCCCCTCCATTCCTCCTTGACTTAAATACTCCTCATACTCTTTACAAACTTTCTTTATTGATTTCTCAATAAGTGATGCTAAAGACATCTTTCGCTCGTGAAGATAATTTACTATGAGCTCTTGGAACGGTTTTGACAGTCTGAAAACTATCGTCCTTGCCATATATTTAAATTATACCACATTTTTTAAAATTGTCAAGAGGGAAGCCTATTTCTAAATTTTTTTACATTACTTCAGATAAAACAAGCCAGAAGTCTAACTTTTTCAATTCCTCTTCAGAAAGGACAACGCCCTCAGGAAGACGTTGCTTCAAGAAAAAGTGAATACCTCTGTTCCCTTTTTCAAAAAAGACCGTTCTTCTTTGAGCCGGTATTTCTATTTCTAAAAGTTGCGATAAAACTTTTGCTGTTGCTTCATGACCAATAGCACTCTCCCATTCAGCTTTCTTAACTATTTCTTTAGCCTCCTCAATCGAAATTTTCTTAAATTTCACCTGTATTTCGTTTAACTCATCAAAATTGATCGGCACTATTAAAGCATTTAATACGTATAACATCTTTTCACCCCCCTTTTTTTTAATTTTTGTGATTATTATACCATATTTTTTCATTTTGTCAAGCTAATTTTTATTTCTATTATCTTTTCGTTCTTTCGTTCGTTCGTCTTCAAAAAGCTTTCCCTCTTCAATCGCCCGTTCTATTATTCGTTCAATGCAAGCCTCAGGAAACAATCTAAAACTTATAGTCATAGCTCCACCTCCATTGTTTAATATTATACTTAAAATAACCCCACCTCCTTTAATTTTTCTATTACTCTCTTCGTACATTTCGCCTCTTTATTTTTTGTCTAAAAAAGCCAGGACGAGGCATCAACCCCCTCCTGGGCTAAATCTTATATCTCATCTCCATCGTCCTCATCATTTACACAATTTACACAACTCTTCCTCCCCCTGGTTAAATCAAGCACTGTCCCATCAAAAGGTAACAGCACCTGCTTTGCCTTCAAATCTATTTCAAACACTCATTAAACTCCTTCACCTCTTCTAAAGACAAAATATGAAAAAATCTTCGTTCCCTTACGTTTTTCAAATACAAATCAGAAAAAGCAAGATAAAAAACTTTATGCGACCATAACCTCGCCTTTCTTTCATTCGGACCAAGTAACATATGAGCTACCTCATGCAAAAAAGTCATCAAAGACACCTTATACAAATAGATTTTCTTCTCACTCGACACAAAACACCCTCCACCCGTCATCTTATACTTCATTGGATTAATCTCCACTTGCAACTCTACTTTACCTACCCCATATAATTCACAAATATCCCTCAACAAGCTCTGAAGCACCTCTTGCTGTTCCTCCACAGACAACTTCCAAAATACCTTTGGGTTTATATACTTCCTCACTAACTTCACTACCTTCATAGCCCCACCTCCTTTTTCACCTATCTTTCTTACAATACATCTACCCCACCCTTCCATCCATTCAAATATGACCTATAACCACAATAAACAGTCCCTTCATACCTCCAAGACACATTACTGAACTTAAATCCTCTCTTTTTATCTTCATTCCAAATCCCATAGAAAACAGGCTCGGGGCTAAAAATCAACCACCTACCACTAACATCCAAATGCTTTAAAATCTTATGACCAAACTTATAAACAGCCAAGGACACTACATATGTATCAGAAACACTTTCCATTGATAACACCTTCTCCCTCTCTTTTTTCCTAAGTGAAGGTAGAACGGCAAAATATAAACTACGCCAATCAGATACTGTCCCATTGTGAAATAATACCCGGCTGGCTACATACCTTAGTTCTTGTGTGTCAATTGAGTCAACCCTGAAAGGATGCGTCAACCCAGGTAATACCTCCCCGGCTGACTTAAGCCTGAAATGTATAGCATGCATTATCCCCTCTGGAATACGTTCATACAATTCAAGTAAATCCTCAAATTTCATCAAACCTTTGACAACATGAACCTTTGACCCGCTCACCCAGGCAAAACCCGCTCCGTGGGGATTGGCATCCCACATTTTCTTAAGATCCTCTTCAGAAAATTTTCTACCCTTGATTGAAACTGAAATTACACACATTTTTTTACCTCCTTTTTTTATTTCAACAAATTGTCCATTATTTCATTCACTATCACTAACCACTTTTGTTTTAACTCTTCAGTCAACTCACTCATTCTTACATTGTAGGGTAGTCCAAATGCTATACCGTTGTCTACAGGATAATTAAAATCAATCTTCCTGAATAAGCAAGAATCAAAATTGCAAACTTCTCCTCTTTCTTTTTTAAATCCAAACAGAATAACCTTGTAAACGCCTTTTTTGTTTAGCTTTTTAGCAAAATAAGACAATTTCTTTGATAAAATTTCAGAAACAAACTGTTTGACCTCTAAAGACCAATCATCTCTAAAGAAAAGACTTACTCGAGGCTCTACCTTTCTTCTGATTTTCCAGTTCTTTAAAATATTTTTGTTCATTCTTGGATATTCATTAATAAAGTCTTGCAGAATCTTCCATTCTTTCTCAATTTTCAATCTGGAAATCTCATCTGGATCAGGTGCTAAACTTACTCCTTCACAAGAAAAATAAGCTTTCAACACAGCTTTCATGATTTTCAAAACTGCATACAAAACCTGGGGTTTCAAGAATATAGCGGCCGGGGGTGTACGATACTCAAAACCCCAAGGCTTTGTTTCATATGCTCCTAATTTTTTGTAGCTTCCCCGCGCCTGCCCACTAAGGTTTATTATCCATTTACCGATCCAGTTATCTAATAATTCCAAAACGTCCTTGTTTGGGGGCAACGATAAATGTATATGCCCCCCCAGAGGATATATGTCTCCCTGTGCACTGAGACTATACTCGGGATACATTCTAACAAATTCTTTTAACGCGTTCCTGAAATTACAAACAAACCTTGACAGGTTACCCGATGGCTCTGGGCGGATCTCTACTTGCGATCCGGCACCATCTCTTCCAATAAATTCAGATGTTCCTCCTTTGATAAAACCAACAGCAGACACAATCTCGTTACCGTAGATTAACTCAAACTCCGGGTCAGCCCCGACTGTAATATTGTTGTTAAAACTTGGGGGTTTAGGGGATCTTTTTTGAAATATCTTTGATAAGTAAGGTATCATTTGCTTTAACATCTCAATGCAAGAAATGCTATGAGTCCAGTTAGTTGCAATAAGAATTTTACTTTTCTGAAAATAAACTCCTGCTCTTTTCCCTTGAACATAAATATAAGTAACTTTTTGAGAAGGAATCGATGATAAACTTAAATGACGACTCCTTTCATCAAAAAAAACTTCATCTTTAATGTCTATCGATAGATCGATTGTCTCTACTTGAAAACCTCTCTCTTCTAACTCAGAAATTTCTGGAAGTTTACATGTGAAAAATGAAGCGATCTCTTTTTTAAAGATTAACGTGAGTTCTCCATGACAGGTGAAGACCCAGAAATATTCCTCGAGAAGCTCCGCTCCAGCAGAAAGCTCCTCGTCATTGTTCAAAATCATTATGTCGTTTTTATAAAAACTGATTTTTTCCATATTTCCCCCCCCTCTCTAACTTTTTTTTACATATCAGTATAACATATTTTTTTAAAATGTCAAGCTTCAAAATTTTTTAAAATGCTCAGTAAAATTTTAAAATCTCTATCTTTACAAATTTAAACTCTTCTTTTTCTACTTTTTCTTTTGCTTTCTCTCTTTTTCTTTTCTTTACAAAGTACAAT
>Ga0080004_1122858_pt1 | contig 15196 bp, 15 predicted proteins | sample WasSprMetagenome_FD_69207 | JGI IMG/M metagenome (GOLD analysis project Ga0080004, IMG submission 69207) | Sulfidic aquatic microbial communities from Washburn Spring, Yellowstone National Park, USA - WS (SPADES assembly) (version 2) | ecosystem: Environmental > Aquatic > Thermal springs > Hot... | reverse complement strand
GCGCGGTGGTTGGTGATGGTCTGCCCGCGAGATTCGCGCTTGGAGCAGCTATGGGGACCCCGCTATGCCTAATAAGTCCCATGGCGACAGGATGCGATGGAAATCTCACGGCGATCTTCGGCAGGCCGGCGGTAACCTCAGCCGGGATCTCATGAGATTTCCAGAGGACGAGGGTTACCGGACCGGGCCAGAGCCTCTCCGCGATCCTACGCGCCTTCTCCGGAATATTTCTCGCAACGCTCTCGAGCCACTCAAGATCGCAGATATGGACTATCAGAGGGTTATCCATGGGCCTCTTCTTCGCCTCGAATATCCTCCTCACGGCATCGCGGTTGTAGGCATCGGCTCCGAGGCCGTAGACAGTCTCAGTGGGGAAGGCCACGAGTCCTCCGCGCTTGATAACCTCGGCAGCCTCCACGAGGATGGGTTCCTCAGGATTGACTGGGTCGATCTTGATTATCAGCGTCCTAGCCACTTCCAAGTTCCCAACTCAAATAGGCGGAGCGATGAATAAAACCATAACCATGTGATTCCACATGAGAAACTCGGGCCCGCCGGGATTTGAACCCGGGAGTGATATTACGGACACGCGTTCTTGTTTCTGGCTTGTTATGTGGTCAAGCCTTAACAGGTAATAAGTGGATATAAAGTGGGGGTAGGGGGCTGGCCGGCGGGCCATTGTAGCTAAGGGTTGGCGGGCACCAGCTTCCATGCTACCACGGAGAAAGCCTTTCTCCGTGGCGGGTTCCCGGGTTATGCCACCAACCCTTCATGGCTTTTACTGCCCGCCGGCTAGCGTGTATTGTTTTTGCTGTTGCCATGCCCTCTTCAGTATTCTCACAATTCTTAGTTGCAGCTTATAGATCGCCTTTTTGGGTGGTAGATTTTTCAAATCTTCGAGAAGTTTTATGTTGGCTTCATATCGTTTATTGTTGAGGTAGATGTTTGTTGCGAGTTTTGAGAGGTGTGCGTAGTTTATGGTTGTAGTTTTTGTTTTTGTATGGTGTTAGGCCTAGTAGGCCGTATAGTCTGCTGAGCTTCCAGTTTAATGGCAGCCTCGCCACGAGTATCGCGATTTCAACGCTATCCCTAGCTCCCAGCATATCACACGCCAGCCTATATGTCGTTGCGTAGCCCTCATCGCTCTTAACCTCCTCAATTATCTTGCGGGCGTATTGATTCACTATACATCGAAATCTCCTAGCGCTTTCTTTGAGGAAGCTTGATGGGTGGATTTGCGTCCATTGTCGGATGATCTTCCCCCATCTCACATGCATCTCATACTCCCCTATCAACTTCAATAGACATGTTTCTCTGGCTGTAAGCTGCTTGAAGCAGCTCCTCGGAATAATTCCTAAAAGCCTTGCATCAGCCTCATCAGATTTCTTGATGTGATTCTCTACCCTGAGCCTCTTAAGCATCCTCGTATTCTTTAATAAAAATACTTTGACACCCCTTTCGATTAGCTCCAACAACTCCTCGTAGGTCTGCGGAAACATCATATCGATAAACACTTCGGCAGCATCTTCGAGTTCGGTCAACTTCCTAACCCTGAAAACCCTGTCTCCGTCAAACACCGCATGCACCTTACCCCTCCTTCTCCTCTTCCTATCGGCGGGGATTGCTACGTCAACAAAATATACCCCGTCAGCCATCCACATCACCCCGTTTCTCCTCCGAAGTCTTCACCTTCCTCATAGAGGAGACTCCGTAGCTCCTCGCAAACGTGGTCCATCACCTTCCCAACATATCCGCGGTATTCCTTGGCAAAGTCGTCTAGCATCCTGAAGCCATCATAGACGAGCGTCCTAACGATGATTGGCGGCGGCCCATACCTCTTAACAACGGCAAGCGTCGAGTTAATTCCATCCAAGACCATGATAAACTTCCTCAGGAGACCTGTTTCCTCGAAGGCATCCACGTAGCCAGCCATGCCCCCACAATACCATCCCAGTACACGCCTGCCCTTATTTCTTGGGGACCCGCCTGAAAGTGGAAGACTATTATGATGCCGGAAGCCGGCTAAAAATAGGATTCCACGGCGATAGAGGGGTCTCAGAGCAGATAATTATAATACTGTTCGGGGAGGGGACGAGGTCAAGTATTTCGTGGTCAGGGGCGTGAGCGAGGGCGACAGGCGCGTAACAAGATGTGATATGGTGAGGGTAATGGACTGAGATCAGCTGATCGAATATCTCGGGGATGTCTGAGAGGAGATGTGGGACGCAGTGCTATTCAAGCTGAAGACCGCCGAGACGAGCACGCCATAAGCATCATAACGCCCCACATTTTTTATCCCCATTTTTATCTCCCATTTTAGGAGGCCTCCTAAAGAAATAAGGGCAGGCTCTTCATTGCGATCCTAATCCTGGTCTTGGATCTTAAAACAAGGGTTTTAAAGAAGTTTTACGGGCCCGGTGGGATTCGAACCCACGCGACACCAGCTTTCCACGCCACCAGCTCCGGAGGCTGGGGGCCTATCCTGGCTAGCCGACGGGCCCCTCAGCAGGCAAGCTCTTTTATCCGCTCTTAATCTTTTCCTCCGGGGTCGCGGCATTTTTGGCCCGGCTCATCCATTAAGCTCGAAGCCCTTCTTGTACCACGCGAGGCTTAAATTTCGCTGGGGATGTTGTGATCGCGAGGGACCGGTTATTGTTTCGGAGCTTGTCCTCCACTGGCTTGAGAGGGAGGTTGCTAGGGCTTTAAAGCGGGCTGGTAGACCACTCGTCTTCGAGGAGGCTGCGGAGTTCACTGGAAGGGATGTTGGCTCGATCGCTAAAGCCGCTCTCTGGCTCTCAAGTAAAGGGCTGGTAACTGTTGAAGAATATGAGAGAAAATTCTATGAACTTGGCGATGAGGGGCGGATCTACGCGGAGCATGGTCTCCCAGAGAGAAGGCTCATAGAGGCGCTCAAGGCGGCTGGCGGAAGGCTCGACCTGAAGATCTTGGAGAGAGAGCTTGGGGAGAAGGAGTTCAGGATCGGTGTTAGCTGGGCTCGCAGAATGGGATGGATAGAAATTGAGAAGATCGGCGAGAATGTTTATGCTAAGCTTGTCTCGGAGCCTGGCGAGCTTCCCGAGGAGCGTCTTCTCAAGATTCTGCAGGGTGGCGAGAGGGAGGCCTCGGAGATCCCGGAGGACTTGAGGGAGGCTTGTCAGCGGCTTGCCTCGAGGCCCGGTGTGCTCGAGGTTAAGGTCAAGAGGGTTCACGTCTTGAAGCCGAGTGAGGCTCTTCTAAAGCTCGATGATTCTCTTCTCGAGGTTAGGGAGGTTACTAGGCTCACGCCCAGCATGCTTGTATCGGGCGAGTGGAGGCAGGTGAGGTTTAGCAGGTTCGATGTGCGGGCTCCGACGCCGCCGGTCTTCGCCGGCAAGACGCATCCACTAAGGGAGCTGATAAGGATCGTGAGAGAGGTGTTTGTCGAGATGGGGTTTGAGGAGATTAAGGGCCCGCTTGTCGAGCTGGCTTTCTGGAACTTCGATGCCCTCTTCCAGCCCCAAGATCACCCTGCGAGGGAGATGCATGACACGTTCTATCTAGCTGAGCCTGAGATGGGTGATCTGCCCATGCATCTCGTGGAGCCTGTTAGGCGGGTGCATGAGGATGGGGGTGATACAGGGTCTACGGGATGGGGTTATAAGTGGAGGGAGAATGAAGCGAGAAAGCTGCTACTGAGAACGCATACAACCGCCACGACGATTAGATGGCTTGCCGACCACCGTGAGCCGCCGGTTAAAGTATTCTCGGTTGACAGGATATATAGGAATGAAAGAGTCGACTGGAAGCATCTCGCAGAGTTTCATCAGATCGAAGGAATAGTAATGGGCGAGAACGTGTCCTTCAGGGATCTACTGGGGCTGATAAAGGAGTTCTACGCGAGGCTCGGGCTTAAGAATGTCAGGTTTAGGCCAAGCTACTTCCCGTACACGGAGCCGTCAGCGGAGGCGATAGCATATCTTGAGGATAAGAAAGTCTGGCTCGAGCTCATAGGCATGGGGATCTTCAGGCCCGAGGTAACCCGGCCCTTAGGGGTAAAGCATAGGGTCCTTGCATGGGGAGGAGGATTGGAAAGGCTTGCCCTCGCGCTCTACAACTTAGATGACATAAGAACATTCTACATGAATGATCTAAACTGGATTAGGGGTATTCCATTATCGTATCTCAGGAGGAGAATTGGGCTGATCTAGGGCTACTCGTAGGCTGGCGAGATAGGTTTGAGTGATAGTATCCACTCGGCGAACTTCTTGGCCGCTCTCGCCCTGTGGGAAAGCTTGTTCTTCTCCTCGATACTCTGCTCGGCGAATGTTCTCCCATCGCCCTCCGCCGGGATGAATATTGGGTCGAAACCGAAGCCGCCGGAGCCGCGGGGCTCCATCGCTATGTATCCCTCAACCTCTCCCGTGAATATTTTGACGCCGCCTATCATCGGCGTGTAAAATGCTATGACGGATAGGAATCGCGCCCTCCTATCCTCAACATTCTCCATGAGCTTCAGTATCCCCTTTATCCCAATAGTTTTATATGCATAGCTGCTGAAGGGGCCTGGAAAGCCGTTCAACGCGTTTATGAAGAGACCTGCATCCTCGACTAGAACGGGTTCCCTGAGGATATCATAGGCATAGATCGCGCTCTCCTCAGCAATTATCCTCAGATCCATCGCCTGTATCTCTGGCGTCTTAATGGGCTCAATCCTGAAGCTTAATTTATACTCGGAGAAGATGTTCTCGAATTCCCTAGCCTTCCCCGGATTGCTTGTCACTACCACGAATCTAATGCCTCTTTCTCCGCTCCTCAACATATCTTCCCCTACTCCTGATCTCCTTAACCTTTTCGATCAATGTCTGTAGGAAGTCCATGCCGGCTGCCGTTGCATATCCCTTGAGGAAGCTCCTCATAAACGCCGCTCTTAACCTGTGGTGAACACTCTCTAGGCTTCTATCGAGAAGGTGGATGTCCACGGCCAGCTCCTCCAGGTCATCCGTTATCGCGCTTAGGCCGAAGTCTATGAGATAGAGGTTTCCCATTCTGTCGAGCATAATATTTGATGTTGTGAGGTCCCCATGTGCGATGCCGCCTCTATGCATTCTCCCAACCATCCTGCCGAGCTCGTTTGCCAGCCTCTCAACCTCCTCAGCCGGTAGCGAGTCTAGGACCTTCTTCAGCTCAACCCCCTCGATCAGCTGGAGGTAAAGTGTCGCCTCACTCCTATCCATGAGGAGGATTGCTGGGCATGGTATCCCAAGCCTCCTCAAGCTAGTGATCACCCTAGCCTCATGCAAGGTTCTCCTATCCCTAATCCACCTATCAAGCTCCGGGAACCTGTAGGGCTTTGGTACACGATGCTTTGACACCATCTTAAACCCATTCCACTCGAGCCGGGAGATGATGGCCTCCGCGCCTATCCTAATGACCTCAAGCTTCTCCCCGATCATCATGCCTCCCTCTATAGACCTAGCATCCTCCATCTGGCCTCGGCCTCATCTAGCCTGAATCTAGGCCTAACCCTGCTATCCTCAATCCTGAGCGTCTGGCCTGCGATGAGCTGGAGGACCCCTGTCCAGGCGATCATCGCGCCGTTATCGCCCGCGTACTCCGGGGGAACTGCGTAGACCTTTGCATCATGGAGTTTCGCCATCTCCTCGATCATCTCCATCAGCCTCCTACTTCTAGCGAGCCCGCCCACGAGAAGTATCTCCTCCTTCTCAGCATACGCCAGTGCCCTCTCAAGGGTCTCTGTCAGCATGCTGTAAACAGTCTCGGTTATGCTGAGGCAGAGATCCTCGAGCCTAACCTCTCCGAGGAGCTTCAGGGCCGCTGTCAGGAGGCCTGAGAATGAGACGTCCATCCCCTTAACTCGATAGGGAAGTGAGTGAAATCTCTCACCTCTCCTAGCATATTCCTCTGGAGCTGGCATGGGCCCTATGCCAGCCTTTATCCCAAAGACATCGAGACAGTTTCCAGCAGCTATATCCAAGGTCTCGCCGAGGACCCTATATCTGCCGTCGATGTAGCTTGTGATCATTGTGTTGCCTCCGGCGACATAGAGGACGACGGGGTCCTTGCAGCCGGTTATGAGTCTTCCGATCTCGATATGGGCCACGCTATGGTTGACGCCTATCAGGGGCTTGCCGAGCCTGAGGGCGATGGCGCGTGCCACCGTGGCGCCGACCCTGAGGCATGGCCCCATCCCGGGCCCAATTGAGAACGCTATCCCATCGAGGTCTATGGGCTTTACGCCAGCCTGCTCAAGAGCCTCCCTCAGCGCCTTTGCTGCTATCCTGCTATGATGCTGAGCTGCCTCCCTTGGATGTATCCCGCCCTCCCTCGGCCGGTAGACATAGTTCACGTTGGCCAGTATCTTGCCGGAGCTCGATGCTATCCCGACGCCGAATGTATGAGCTGTGGACTCTATGCCGAGGACCAGCTTCTCATCGAGCTTTGAGGCCGCCAACCCGGCTATAAACTCGGATGGATGGGGCTTTTGAGGGTTTAGCTTCCCCAGATGACCTCGGATACGTCGTCGAGCCCGAGCTCCTTCAGCTTCTCCCTTGTAGGTTTCCCGGTCTTCTTATCCCATCCAAGGGCTTCATATGTTTCGTCGAGCATCGCGTCTAGGTTCTCGACTCTCTGGCCCTTCGTGGGTCCTGTTGCGAGGGGTTCCATGAGCCTCTTTGGTAGCCTATCATCCTTCCTGGTAACTCCCTCTCTCACGTTGAAACAGCGCTTCAGCGTATAGACTCTATCGGAGATTTTGATCAGGTCCTTGGGGCTGAGATCCCATCCCGTGAGCGTGGAGACGAGGCGTGAGAGCCTTGCTGGCGTGAGTATCCTGTCTTCACTTCCCTGCATGCTGAACCTACATATCCCGAGTATGCTCGCGAGTTCGCCATAGAGCCAGAGAAGCCTACATGCCTCACCTCTCCTGACACCGGTTTCCTCGAACCTGCTCGGTGGCGGCCACGGCAACCCAAGTTCCCTAAGTCCTAAACTTGACTCAGAGTAGTCCCACATCCCAACCCATATCGGCTCGATATGACATGCGCCCCTCGGATTACCAATAGCATACTGGATTGCAAAAGACTTGGATGTTCCACGAGTATCATGGGCTGGCACCTCCAATCCCTTGACATGGCATGCGAAGTTCTCTGCATTTCTCCCTATCTTCTCGGCGGCGCGCTTAACGCCCTCAGCCAAGAGATCTCCGATATGCCTGCGTTCGATGATGAGTTCGAGGAGTTTAAGGCATGCGTCTGCATCGCCCCACCTCAGCCTAATCCCTCCTGTATCCTCATCGGTTATCAGGCCTTTCTCGTAGGCCTCTATCGCGAATGCAATCGCGTTTCCAGCTGAAATCGTATCTATGCCATAGGTGTTACAGAGGTAATCTGCCTTGATGAGAGGCTCAAGGGAGCTCATTAAGCTCTGGATACCTATCATGTCTGTGGTCTCATACTCGGCGCCCTCATGAGGCGGCGTCATATATGGGCCTGATGGAACCCAGACGTATCTCCCACACCCAATTGGACAGCTTGGGCACGCTCTCCTCTTAAGCAGATATTTTCTCGCGAGCTCCTCGCCCGACATCTTCTCCGCCCCCTCAAAATAACATGTCTGGAAGTTCTTTGTCGGCAGCGCCCCCGATTCATTCAATCCTCTCACAATGCCTATGGTGCCGAACTGTCCTAGCGAGTCCCTGCTCATTTTGCTCACCGCTTTTATCGCTTCGACGGCAGCCTCATAGAATTCATCAGGTCTCGCAGCCTCTATTCCGCGGTCACCATCCACCACGACTGCTTTTAGTCTCTTTGAACCCATTACTGCTCCTCCCCCACATCTGCCAGCAGCTCTATCGTAATCCACCATTATGTTCGCGTATCTGATCAGCCTCTCACCACCTGGACCAATGCAAGCAACGGATGCATTTGGATTGCCGACCTCCTCGCGTAATATGTCCGTTGTGTCATGAACCGTCCTACCCCAAAGATGGGATGCATCATGGATCTCGGCAGAGCCATCTATAATGCTTAGATAGACGGGTTTATCAGATGCGCCCCTAATAATTATGAAGTCATAACCAGCATATTTCAATTTCGGGCCGAAGGATCCCCCCGCCCTTGTTTGCCCAAAGATCCCGGTTAATGGAGACTTAAAGGCGAACTCAATGCTTCCCGAACATGGTGTTAAAGTGCCTGTGAGGGGGCCTGTGCAGGCTATCAGAATATTCTCAGGGCTGAATGGGTCCAAGCTTCTTCTAAGCTCATCCCAGAGAATCCTCGCTGCATAACCTGTTCCACCTAGGTAGAGCTTCAGAAGATCCGGCTTTAGCTTCTCATCCACAATCTTCTTCTTCGAGAGATCGACGCAGAGGACCTTCCCAGCATAACCATAAAGTTTCTCATGCTGCATGACCAATCACCTCACATCCGGTTTTAGGGGTGTAGTCTCCCTACGCTGAAGTTTTGAGAAGGTTATCCTCTTATATTTAGCCGCCTTATCCGGGTCTAGGTAGAGGAGCACGCCCTCCGGGCAGAGCTTAGCGCATTCGGGATCTCCATCGCAAAGATCACAGATGAGGGCTTTATTAGTCTCTGGATCTCTGGCAGCCGCCCCATATGGACAAACGTGAACACATATCCCGCATCCTGCACACTTTTCAAAGTCAACCTTAATCGCACCGGTCTTTAAGTTTCTCGAGATCGCGCCAAAAGGACATGCATCAATGCAGAGGCCGCATTGAATGCAATAAATAGGTGAATCAACTGGTTCATGCGGTAATCTTACAACCCTTATCCGAGATCTCTCCGGATTGTTTACTTTGAAGTGCTTATAAGAGCATGCGAGCTCACAGATTCTACAACCCGTGCATCTGTCTGGATTTATTACAAGTGTTTTTAGCATGGATTTAAAGTGTACGATTCCGTCTTTATAAATCTTTTTCATATGATCGGTTAGCAAATTGGGGAGTTATGCTTAAAGAGCGAGGTGATGCTATAGTTCTAAGCTCATTGGTGCTAATGGATCGTTATGGTAGGTCGGTGAGGGGTCTCAGGATCTCGGTCACGCCAGCCTGCAATCTAAGATGCTTCTTCTGCCATGGTGAGGGCCTCGACGATAAATCCAATGAACTGATGACTCCTGAAGAAATTGAGCGCATTGTCAAGGTGGCTATGGGGCTTGGCGTGGATTCTGTAAAGCTCACTGGCGGGGAGCCTATGATGAGACCCGATATACTCGAGATAGTCTCGAGGCTTGGGGGACTAGGGCTGAGGGATTTCTCCATGACGACGAATGGATTCAGGTTTGCTGAGATGGCGCAGGAGCTCAGGAGACGTGGGTTGAAGAGAGTTAACATAAGCCTGCATTCTACCAGGCCTGATCGTTATGCCATGATAACCGGGCTGGATCCCGTGGAAGGTGCTAGGAGGCATGCTCAGGTGCTTGAGGCCATGAGGGCTGCTGTTGAGGCTGGTTTCAATCCTGTCAAGCTCAATATCGTCATGCTCCGCGGTATAAATGATGATGAGCTCGATGATCTTATTAGGCTTGCCGAGGAGCTATCCTCATCCAGCGAGATAGTTGTTCAGCTGATAGAGCTCGTGGGATGCGGCCTCGCTGCGGGCCAGAGGCTGGAGCATTATTATCTCCCGCTTTCAAGTCTCGAGGGAAGGATAGCGCAGACGGCGATAGCGAGGATAACGAGAAGCCTCCATTACAGGAGCAGATATCTAATGCCTAGTGGGGTGTGGGTCGAGTTCATCAGGCCGTCCGGAAACTATCTCTTCTGCATGAATGATACAAGACTTAGGATAACTCATGATGGGAAGTTCAAGCCATGCTTGATGAGGAGCGATAACGAGATAGAGTTCCTCAAGGCAATGAGGTCGGGAGCATCGGACGAGGAGCTAAAAAGACTATTCCTAAGAGCAGTTGAGGCAAGAGAACCATTCTGGAAGCCCCCGAAAAAAGAAGATAAAAATCATGGAGAGGTGATGAAGCATTGCTGGCCTTCGAGGGAATCCATGTCTCGACTATGAGAGCGTGTGGAGAATGAGGCACCCCGGTGGGAGAAGGGGGATCTATTTTTCTAGGCGGCGGATGCGGAGATGGCCTTGGCTTCTCCTAATACTTGTAATAGCTGCGGTGATCTTGTCTACCATGATCTACTTTGGGCGCGGCCCCGAGGAATCTCTCCGGATGAGGGCCGTGATCCTGGATGGGTTGGCCACCGACTACCCGAATCAGACCTTCATAGAGTCGGCTGTGGAGATTTTGAGAGAGGCAGGCTTCGAGGTTGATGTCTACGGCCCTGAGAATATGTCGCTGGGTCTTTTAAGAGAGCTTCCATCGAGAGGTTACAATCTCGTGATTTTTAGGGTTCATGGTGGGAGGATAAGGCAGCCGATAGGATTATTCATTGGAGGCGGGCTTTTCATCGAGAAATGCGGGCTGGAGTCTTATAGGGATGAGGTTGAGTCGGGCTACCTCCTCCTCGGAAGACCATTTCTCTCAAACGATACATACTGCGTCGCTCCGCCACACTATATTTCGGAGAAGCTTCATGGAACGTTCAGGGGAGCCGTAATCGTCGCTATGTCCTGCTTTACGGGGGATGATAACGTCATGGCCTCAGCCTTCTTTGAGCGCGGCGCGGGAGCATATATAGGATTCAGGGGAGAGATCTCGCCGGGCTATGCCGACGCCTTCACAATAAAGTTCCTCAGAAAACTATACTCCGAGAGGCTCTCAATGCAGAAGGCATTCGATGAGGCATTGAGAGAGCTTGGCTCCGACCCACATTATGAAGGCTCCCCAATCTACCTCCCCTAAATCTCTGAGGGATACGGTTTTTAGGCTGAGCTGATGGGCTAGAGAATGGTGAGGGCCCATGGCGAGGCTGAGGGCGCCGATAGTCGCTGTGCTTGGCCATGTTGATCACGGCAAGACAACTCTTCTCGATAAGATGAGGGGGACTCTTGTCGCGGCTAGGGAGGCTGGCGGGATAACACAGCATATTGGGGCGAGCATGTTTCCGCTCGACGCCATTATCGAGACATGTAAGGCCCTGCTGGGCGAGGTTAAGGTCAAGAGGCTTGAGATACCAGGCCTACTCTTCATAGACACCCCGGGTCACGCCGCCTTCGCAAACCTTAGGAGGAGGGGTGGATCGCTCGCGGATCTCGCAATCCTAGTCATAGACATAAACGAGGGTGTCCAAGAGCAGACCCGGGAGAGCATAGAGCTTCTAAGAGCTAGGAAGACTCCATTCGTCGTCGCCGCGACGAAGATAGACCTGATACCAGGTTGGAGGCCGCAGGGAACAGTGCCCCTCCTCAAGGCTCTCGAGGCCCAACCCGCCCACGTGAGGGAAGAGCTCCAGAATAGGGTATACTTGCTCATGGGCCAGCTATCTACCCATGGTTTCAATTCCGACCTCTACTATAAGATAACAGACTTCACGAGGACGCTCGCTATAATCCCTGTAAGCGGGAAGACCGGTGAGGGCGTTCCAGACCTACTCCTAGTCCTCCTCGGGCTTGCTCAGGCATTCATGAGGGAGCAGCTCACGGTAGGCGATGGGCCGGCCGAGGGGGCGGTACTAGAGGTCTTGGAGGAGGAGGGCCTCGGGACAACGATAAACGCGATAATTAGCGACGGCATCCTCAGGGTTGGCGACGTGATAGCTCTCATGGGCTTGAACGGCCCCTTCACAACGAGGGTTAGAGCGCTCCTCGTCCCCAAGCCCCTCGATGAGATGAGGGATCCAAGGGACAGGTTTAACAGGGTTGAGGAGGTTAGGGCCGCGGCTGGCGTGAAGATTGTCGCCGAGGGGTTAGAGGAGGCCATAGCCGGGTCACCCATCTACGTTGTTGACTCGCCGGCGAGGGAGCAGGAGATACTTGAGAAGATCAGGATGGAGGTCGGCGAGATCATACTCAGCACGGATAAGATCGGCGTCGTGGTCAAGGCGGATACACTGGGGACCCTTGAGGCCGCGATCCTCGCCCTCAAGAATAGGGGCATACCCGTTAGGAGGGCTGGGATAGGTGATGTCTCGAAGAGGGATATTGTGGAGGCAGAGGTCGTGAGGATGAAGGATGAGCTCAAGGGGGTCATCCTCGCATTCAATGTGAGGGTCGATCATGACTTGGAGGTCGAGGCGAATAATAAGGGGATCAGGATATTCAGGGAAAAGATACTCTTCAGGCTCATCGAGAACTATCTGAGCTGGGTTGAGGAGGAGACGACGAAGAGGAGGCTGAGGGCTTTTGAGAACCTGATAAAGCCGGGCAAGATAAGGATACTCGAGGGCTATGTCTTCAGGAGGAGCGAGCCGGCGATAGTGGGCGTCGAGGTGCAGGCCGGGCTGATAAAGCCAAGATACCCCATGATGAATGATAAGGGGAAGGTTGTCGGAACCATAGCCCAGATACAGGATAAGGGACAGAGCATACCAGAGGCAAGGGCTGGAATGAAGGTCGCGATATCCATGAGGGAGCCAGTTGTCGGTAGACACATCCGGGAGGGCGAGATACTATACGTGGCCGTGCCCGAGAATGATGCGAGGCTCCTCCTAAAAGAATACTATGACATGCTGGATGACAGCTCGAAGAAGGCCCTAGAGGAGATGGTCGAGATAATGAGGAAAATGGATCCCCTCTGGGCCCGATGAAAAGGTAAAAAGGGTTAATAGGACGCCCCTGAAGCCCTCTTGAAGGATGTCAGAGAAAGCCGCTGCACCGAAGCTCGTCCTCTCGAATCCAGCCGATGGCACTGCCAAGACCATAGCCCTAGACGCGAATATATTCAGGCTCTTCATAGGAAAGAAGATCGGGGATGAGATTGATGGCTCAGTCCTAGGCTATAGGGGATATAAGATCAGAATAACCGGCGGGACGGATAAGGACGGCTTCCCCATGAGGCCCGATGTCAGCGGGGCTAGGAAGGTCAGGATACTGATCACGGCGGGCATAGGCTTCAGGGGCTATGAGAAGCCGCCATCGAAAAAGAAGAAGCGGAGGCAGAGGAGGAGGAAGAAGGGTCTGAGGAGGAGGCGGACGGTTAGGGGCAATGTGATAAGCGAGGCAATAGCCCAGATAAATGCTGTACTCGTGCCAGCTCAGGAGGCGAAGGCCGCATGAATCTTGAGATAATCGAGGACAGGAAGAACCCCCTCCTCGGCCGAAGAGAGATAGAGGCGATCATAATCTACGAGTCGGGGACACCCAAGCGGGATGAGGTTAGAGAGGAGATCGCAAAAAGATACAACGTGGAGAAGGAGCGCGTGATAATCGAGAAGATGGAGTCGCTCTTCGGGACAAAGAAAGCAAGGGCGCACATCCACATATATGACTCGGCCGGATATGTGAAAATGTATGAGAGAAAGCATATTCTCAAAAAGCATGGCCTACTTGAGGAGGTGAAGCAAGCTGGGTAGACAGGCACAACTCTGGAAGAAATACAAGGTCGAGGGAGGAAAACTAGTGGCTAACATAATGTTCTGCCCAAGATGTGGGAAAGGATACATAATGGCGGATCATGGAGACAGATACTACTGCGGAAACTGTCACTACACGCAATTCAAGACACAACAGCAAAAATAGCGGGATAAGATAGAGTAAACAAACTTCCATAGAAATAACAATCATAGATTATACTCATGTATTTTGGGGTATAGCGGGGGGAGGATTTGAACCTCCGACCTCCGGGTTATGAGCCCGGCGGGCTAACCTGGCTGCCCTACCCCGCTTTATGCCCCAAAATTCATTTTGTTCACGGCTTTTAATATACTTTTGATAACAAGCTTTTAAGGAAAACGCCAAAATTAGAGGCTCTAAAGAAATCATCATCAGTCAATAACACTCGCCTGAGGTTTATAATTATGACGGTCATCAGGATGCCTTTAGCCAGCTATAATTTACGTGAAAACATGAAAAATAGACATGTGCTTGAGATTATGAAAAAATTGTGAGGATGTAAGGGTTTAGGAGGGCTGAGCGTTTTCTTGGCTAGCTGCTCCCCCGATGGATTCTTGGGCGGCTATTTTCTCGCAGACCTTGTCCAGGCCTTCCTTCACTAGTAGCGCTGCTGTTAGCGCGATTATCGAGCCAGCTCTAAACTTCGCTGGTATTGCTGGTGCTATCTCGGGTGCCAAGCCTCTTATTATCGTTTTGGCGTCCTTGCCGCTGAACTTCTCCTTGTTCTCGGCCCACCATCTACATGCTCGATCAATTATCTTGCTCCAGCAGCTCTCCACGAATTTCTTGCCCACGTCCTTTGGCAGCTCGGTCATTATTGGCATGCGTTGGAGTATGAACTCGCGCTTATTTGCCCTTGGAGGTATTCTGGCTCGCGCCATCTTTGCAGCCACTTGTATTGCTGCTAGCTGTGAGCCGATTATTACATAGAGGTCCTCGACATCGTGTTCGAGTAGGCTGGCGGCTCTACCAGCCTCTCTACGGATAGCTGCTTGAAGCATGTCAGCAGCCCTGCCCCTACCTACAACCCTTCTTCTCGCCATAGCATTATTGACGAATGAATGTGAGAAATATAACATTTTCTTTTAACTAATCTGACGACGTAATCAAATTAATTGCATCGAGTTAATTGAGCGAAACATCTTTCACTAGGATGTTGATGGATTGTTTTGGATGATGATGGCCGCAGTCCCTGATTTTGTGATGAGCAGCCCCGATAGTCTGACTTCTCCTAATTCGTGGCGCTAGACTAATATTCGTGATTATTGCATGTCTGTTTGGCGATGATGAGGGTCCTATGGCTGCGCCCACTGAATCATGGATGATCGATAGTCCCACCCCTGAGCCGGATAATGTTTGTGAGAGGTGCGTCAGCGTCCTGACGTCTCTTCATTCCATCACGGTCGGGCTAGAAACCTTCATCATCCGCATATCATGGTCTGCTGGCCTAGATAATGTGGGTGGCGTGGCAGGAAATATAATTTAAGAGGGTCTTCTGGACATATTGTGTTAGCAGATGCCGGGTAACCTTGTGAAGTCTTGCCTGCTTTGTAGGGGGGCTAGGGGGCTATGTGGTGAGAGCCCATGCCCCCTCTTCTCTGTCTGGCGTGTGGTGGAGGAGGTTAGGGTTCCCAGTAGTAGCCTGCTGGAGGCCCCCTCTCCTCCATCGGTCTTCGTGGGTTGGTCGGGTTATCCCAAGGTTAGGGTTGCCCCATCCGTCT
>Ga0080004_1110090_pt1 | contig 15216 bp, 10 predicted proteins | sample WasSprMetagenome_FD_69207 | JGI IMG/M metagenome (GOLD analysis project Ga0080004, IMG submission 69207) | Sulfidic aquatic microbial communities from Washburn Spring, Yellowstone National Park, USA - WS (SPADES assembly) (version 2) | ecosystem: Environmental > Aquatic > Thermal springs > Hot... | reverse complement strand
TGATCTTGAGGATTGGCTGAGCGACGTGGTGTACTTTACGGATGGATTATGTGACCAAGAGCTAGTGGAGTCAATATATCTCGATACATACAACAGGATAAGAGACCTTGAAAGGTTCGGCGTAGAATTCATTAAAGAACCAAACGGAAACTATAGGCGCTTCCCAACCCGAGGTCTCCCTCACGTCCGTGGTATAAGACCAGAACCTCATGGGCTTGGCGGTAAATTGGAGATAGAAGCGTTATTCAAGGAGGCTCAACGAAGGGGTGTTAATATGCTGAGCAGAATCATGTTGACCGACCTACTCAAAGATGGAGAGAGGGTTTGTGGCGCCGTTGGCTTTGATATAAGAAGCAGCGAGTTCCACATCTTCGAAGCGAAGGCGATAGTGATAGCCACCGGATCCTGCGCCTTTAAAGGCCATTACGCTGCTCAAGCCTTCTCCACCGGAGAGGGGTTTGAAATGGCTTTCCGAGCAGGCGCGGAGCTGAAGAACTTAGAATTCGCAACCTTGTGGATGCAGCCCGCACACTACACTTGGGAAGCTCTTGGAACCTCTTTTCCATTAGGTGCTATTCTCCTTAACGCAAAGGGTGAACGCTTTATGGAAAGATACTGCCCGTCGCTCAAAGAAATGATAGACTTCAACTACGTGGCGAGAGCCTGCGCCTTTGAAGCGAGGAAAGGCAACGCACCCTTTTACATAGACCACACCACTATAAAACGAGAGGAGCTTAGATTTCTCAAAGATAGGGCGGGGTGGATGGAAATCCACGTAAGAAAACTCGAGGAGCTTAACGTAAAACCCTACGAGGAGAAGCAAGAATGTATGCCAGCTTTCTGGAGCGTCTCAGGGATCAAGGCGGATCCAAGGTGCGAAACAAGTGTGCAGGGCTTATTCGTGTGCGGAAAGGCGATGAGCATAGATCCAGGCGTAACGATGGGCTCTTGGTCAATAGCTTCAGCCACCGTCACAGGCCATAGGGCAGGCGAAAGCGCCGGCAGATACGCCCAAACCTGCGAACACTCAAGTCCTGACACACAGGAGATATCGACGTTAAGGCAAGAACTCTTTAAGCCAACCACAATCTCTGGTGGCGCTGATCCGGAAGAAGCCATAAGGGCTGTTCAAGAAGTCATATTCCCATATGAGATAATAGTTATAAAGCATGCGGAGAGGCTAAAGCAAGCTCTTGAGCAGATGAGAACTATAAGGAGTGAGCTCATACCATCGCTCCACGCTAGACACCCGCATGAGCTCGTAAAACTAAGGGAAGCAAGGAGCATGGCATTTATAGCTGAGCTTATGCTAAAGGCTTCTCTCCTGAGGACGGAATCGCGAGCCTCACACTTCAGAGAAGACTACCCTAACCGCGACGATAAAAACTGGTTAAAATGGATCATAATTAGGCAAAAAGGAGAAGACGCAGAATTCTCCACCCAACCCCTACCCATAGAAAGATACAGAATCAAGCCAACGCGCTTCTACATGGATAACTTTGCCATACCGAATTGAAAAAGATCAAAGGAGTAGGCATTACATACGCGTGATCCGAGCTTTCTTACTCAATTGAAGAACCAGCTAGGATAAGAAAGGAGAGCTCGTAAAGGGAACTTCTTTGCCAGCGCCAACCGATGTCAGCAACAAAGAGAAAGATGGGTAGGCTAGGGTTTGGACCGGCGACCCACGTCGTCTCAGAGCCTAGCGGCTCCTTACTGTTGTCCTAACCAGACTAGACAACTGGTCCTCTTCCGGGTACAGAGTTGCCAGTAGGTTGTTCGACCAATTCTACTTTGTCTAAGGTCTTTCTTGGGGGTGTTGCCTGCGAAGTAGATATAAAGCTGATTAGAGATCTGATTAAAAGAAGTCTTGAGGGGCGAAGGCTCCGCGTATGCAAGAGATAAGCCAGATAAAGCACCTTGAGAGCGTAGTCTTCGTCGGATCGCGTGGGAAACACAGGGGTACAGGACCGTAGCGTGCTAAAGGTAAAGACTACGACGCCTTATAGAAGTTTAAAAAAAGAAAATGGGGAGCGCCTGAACTCCTTAGGACGCTACCTTCCAGGATTCCTTCCACAAACCATACTCCTTAAGCAGCTTCGCTAACCCAGGATGCACAGGAACATCAGGTGCTGTCGAGATAGCGGTAGCCTGCAGCCCAACCGGGTCTTCGGCGAACTCTGAGAAGTATTCTGTCATCTTCGCCAGCTCGTCTTTCTTGCTGATCATCTCCTTCAGCACTCTATATACTTCGTCCTCGGACAAAAACTTGGGGTGACTGTTGAAGCCGAGTGGCAGCACAAGTAGGTATGTTTTATCTGAGCCGAGAACGTCTACATCGTATTTTGCAAACTTCTTCGTTGGGTACCAAACAAACGGTAGCTTAGCGTCTTGCAACACCTTTACCTCTTCGGGTGATGGGTGTATCAGGACGGTCCTGTTCTTCGTCGATATATTCATTGCCCAAGGTGTAGCCGCCCCGCCGACAATGGAATATAGGACTGCTACGATATCTCCTTTCTTCAAGGCGTCTGCGAACATATCCGTATCCATTTCGACGTGCGTGACATTTATACCGAGTATTCGCATCGCTCTCATATACCACAGGTGGTTTTCATACTTAACCGACAGAAACGCGACTTTTTTGCCGTCGAGGTCTTTCCAGGAGTTCAGACGATACTTCTCTTTGAGCTCCTGAGTAGTAGCTATCTGCTGGACAGAGAAATGGGTATATAGCGTATGTACTGGTAGCAGCGCGTCTTTGGGGACGTCCTTATACCACTCTTCTCTGTTGTGGAGGAGTTTTAGGGAGGTGCCGGACGAGAAAAACATTTCTACTGTACCTTTAAGGAATTCTTTGGTGCAGGCTGTAACACCGCCTATCGAGTAGGGTGAGATGTCGTAGGTTGGGAAGATGGAGCGCATAAAGTCTGTTAGTAGTGAACCAACCATGTACGCTCCTGTTCCGGGGTTGTCTATGGCGATTCTGATCGCTTTTCGTGTGGGTGTTGTTGGTGTTGTTGCTGTTACTGTTGTTGTGAGCGTTTTTGTTACTGTGGTTGTTGGTGTTATGGTTATTGTTGTTGTTACTGGTGCTCCTGGTGCTAGGGTTGTTGTTGATGTTACTGTTCTCGTAACCTCCTTAACGACCTCCTTCACAGGAGCAGCTAATGTGCCTGCATAGTATGCTCCCACACCAGCAACCACCCCAGCAACGATAGCAGAAACAGCAACGGTCAGAAACCCTCTCCTAGTAACACCCCCACCAGAAGACGTACCAACAGACATACCCAACTGGTAAAACAAAGAAGTATTTAAACATTAAGTTAGCTACGAACCTATCACTGCGTTCTCAATTCAGTAAGTAATTGTCTCTGTAGCTTAAGAAACCTAAAAGAACACCTAGGAGAAGAGGCAAGCAGAGCCAGCGTAGAAAAGCTAAGGCACAAGCACAAGAAGAAGGAGGGCAAGCGTAAAAAGTAGAAACTGATAACTTGTTGTCGCAATCTATCTCCCTCTTTAAAATGGAAGTCAGGGTGGTGCTAACTCTACATGTGGTCAAATGCTTATGTCTATTGACACCCTTTCGGTCCTCAATGCTTGTAATGAGAGGAGTCTTACAGTCGCTTCATGGTTCAGCCAGCTCTTGTAGGCAACCGCAACTAGCCGCTTTAGGTTAATGAGCCTCTATACCCTTCACAACTAACATATTTCAACATATTTCATATGGTACCTTCAGCCTAAACGCTTGGTCGTAAGTGAACTGGTAAGGTTGTGTGGCTCCGTCTAACTCTTCGGTTATGCTGAGATTATCCTTCGTCGTCTAGTGTGTAGTATTGGAGTTCTTCTACGGTTGAGGGTTTGAGTACGAGGTTGTTTCTTCCGATTATCTCCTTTGGCGGGTCTGTTACGTCCTCGATTCTGTCGATTACATCGGGTAGGTTGGGAGGGGCGTATGGGCCTCTTTTTCTCCATAGGTGTAGCGCTTTGAAGGGGTTGTAGGGTATGAGCTGCTTCTTCGGGTCGATCGGCTTAAAGACTACAGCCGGCTTTACCTCTTTGGGGCTGGGTAGGTCTTCGAGTTGCTGAAGCTCTCCGAACTTCTTCTTCAACTCATCTAGGGGTCCGAATTCCAGGGCCCTCATTGAGCAGGCGAAGACGCATATTGGCTTAAGCCCCTGCTCAAGCCTATCGATACACATAGTACACTTATGTGCTTTCTCAGAGGGGTCGTCGCTCGCGAAGACGATGGATCCGTAGGGGCAGGCCTGCCAGCAAGCCCTTTTACACCCATACTTCACCGGGTCACACTTCTCCACATCTATAAGAACGGCTCCGTATTTCGGCTCCTTATATATAGCCCCTCCTGGCACATACTTTTCGCATTCTTTAGCGCAGAGCGGGTTTTCGCAGTGGTAGCAGTTGATGGCGAGGTGGTAGACTCTGATGTCTGGGAAGGAGCCTTTCTCCCACTCGTAGACCCTCATATACTTCAGCGGGCCTGGTGGAAGATCGTACCACATCTTACATATTATGGAGCAGGCGTGGCAGCCGATACACCTACTCTGATCAAAGAAGAATCCGTACTGGGCCAAACCTTCACCTCCCCCTCGGCTCCAAAGACTTCCTCTCACACTTTTTAACTTGAACGAGAGTGGTTACGGGCGCAGGTGTAGGTGGGCTCTCGTTATCGTGGAGCAGTACCGCTGGGCAGCCAGCTTTGTCCACCCCATCCTCATCAGGATCATACCAAGCGCCGTGATAAAGTATAGCAACACCGGGCATTATACGTGTAGTGACGTATGCCCTCACTCTTGTCCTGCCTACGTGATTAAATACTTCGACCAAATCACCATCCCTTATACCACGAGCCTTCGCGTCAGCGACATTGATCCAAAACCTATGCTGGTAGCAATCCCCGCGTAGCCAAGGGTTATTCCAGAAGAAGGAGTGAACTCGGTATCTAGAATGTGGTGTTAGCATAAAGAGGGGGTATTGTTTAACCATCGGGTCCTCAAACCCTCTTACAATCGGCTTATATCTGGGCAGCGCCTCTAACCCTTTCCAGTCGTTGGGGAGGTTATCTATCAGCCTCCCCAACTGGTCAATGTGTACTTTCCCTCTTTGACTCTCATCCGCCAATATCTCAGAGACGAACTCTATCTTGCCCGATTTGGTTTGGAAGGTGACACCTTTCTCTAGATGGTCTTTAAGACCGTATAGCGGCTTATCGAATAGCTCGTCGTAGTTGAAGAAGCGGCTCTTCTTAAACTCTTCAAACTCAGGGATCTCTTTGCCGAAACGCTTTCTGATCTCCTCTCGACCAGCTTCATAACACTTCCGTAGATAACGCTCCCACAAGACAAACCAGCTTTCACCCTCCCTATAATACGCGTTATATAGGTGACCGAACCCTAACTTCTCAGCCAGCTTAGTGTAGATCCAAAAGAGAGGTTTAGCTTCACCTGGAGGCTCTTTAATCTTTGGGCATAAGAGTATGTTGGCAAACCCTCCGTAACCATCGTGTTGGAACGTGTAGTCTTCGAGCGCTTGATCAGCAACCGGCAGAATTATATCAGCATATTTAGCTGTAGGAGTCATGAAAGAAGCTATCTGGACGACAAACTCCATCTTCTCGAGGGCTTTTATTTGGCGCTCGGTTGCGTTTGCACCAGTAACCAGATAGTTCGTGCCCATGTAATAGCTGCCCCATAAAAGAACCTTTGGGTTCGGGTTGGGTAGATTGGGGTCGGTTCTCCACCCAATAATCCTCCTATACTCCTCTGTAGTCAATCTTCCTTCCTTAACATCATCTAGAAGTAGTACAGCCTCAGCCCACTTATTGGACCTATACATTCGTGGTGCAACGTACTTGCCTCTGACCCCTAATGGGAGTATCCAAGCTGTATAGTTGTCTAAATAAGGTCTTACTCTTGAAACGGGCGCTAAGGTATTATACCCTCCTGGGCCTCCAATATAACCCATCATTGATTGAAGTATTACCGCAGCTCTAGCCACATTCTCCCCGTAGCTCTTCCGCGCAACACTCCAATTCTTAAACAGAAAAGTGGGCTTACTTCTAGCATATAGCCTCGCGAATCCTTCTATCGTTTCAGCGGGGACTCCGCAGATCTCCTCAGCCCACTGAGGCGTCTTTGGAACGCCGTCTTCGACGCCCATAACATAATCGTGCCAAGCCTTAAATCCCTTAGGCTCGACGAACCTCTCCACGAACTCTTTATTATATAAATCTTGCTTAAACAGCACATAAGCTACGGCGATCATCATAGCCAAGTCCGTGCCAGGTTTTATAGGAATCCATTGATCAGCCAGCACCGCCGCTGTATCGGTATATCGGGGATCAATGCATATCACTGGCGTACCTCTTTCACGAGCCATCTTGATGTAGTATGCAAATTGGTGGGCAGGCCCATATCTGGTGCTCGATGGTTCAGCACCCCAAAGAACTATCAGCTTTGAGTTAAAGAGCATATCTGCCATATCATAGCTTTCTAGTCGACTCCACCCAGGGTAGCCAAGCATCAGATGCTTAACCAATCTTTCAGCATCCATAGAACACCAACCCCAACCCTGAACACCCGCACCTAAGAAGCTAAAGATCGGGTCGAGGTGAGGGTTTTCGAAGTACGGTGTTATTATTGAGTAGGGCCCATACTTTTCTTTAGCTTCCTTCAACTTCTCAGCCACTATCGTTAAAGCTTCGTCCCAACTTATCTTTTCGAATCTGCCTTCCCCCCTTCGTGCACCGTCAACCCTCTTCAAGGGGTACAGAACACGCTCAGGAAGGGTTAATTGCTTGTGCCAAACCCAAGCGACTTCACAAGCTCTTTGTTGAAGCCTGTTCTTCATAAGGTCGGTATCAGACGCAACACTATCCTCTCTACCAACTCCTACATTATAATGGTCATCAGGCTCGATCGCCGTTATCTTCCCATCTCTAATACGCACCTTAAATATGCAACAAGATCCGCCGCAGTTCGCATAGCAACCGGTGTAATCTAGGACCTCTCCTACGTGCTTCTGCATAAGCAGAGTCTTTATCTTTTCGACCCTCTCATTTTTTACCTCACTCATCTTCACGCACCCTCCTAAACCGTCATTATCTCCTGAGGTGTCTTCTGGAGCCTTTCCGCACCAGACTCAGTGACAACATAGTTATCACAGAAGAATGCTGTCGCTTTGTCTGAAGCAGCCGAGGGATGTACAGCAACATTCATACCAACTCGCACTACGTGCTGATCCTCAGGGTCTATAAAAGGTTTTTCAACGACGTCCAAGCCTTGGCCGTGACCGTAAAGCGCGGTCAAACGTGGAAAACCCGCTTCATCGAGGACAGAAACGCAAGCCCTATGTACCTCACTCATCTTCACACCCGGTTTAAGTTTCTCGACAGCTTTACGGTGAGCCTCAAGCAGCACATCGTAATGATCCTTTAGCGGCTGTGGGATAGGACCTAAGCAAAACATACGCCCAATCTCAGTATAATAACCCCCTGGTCCGGAGATTTCTACAAGGATTCTTACAACATCTCCTTTCTGAATAGTGCGATTAGCTAAGTTAATGCAATAATGGGGCAAACGTTCACCCGGAGGCGCTGAACCAATCATATAATACTGCTCTTCACTCCCCATTTCCTCCACAACCCTATCAACAGCGACCAGAACATCACGCTCTTTTATCCCAGGCTTTAAAACCCTAATACACTCTTCTACAGCGGCATCGGTGATGGCTGCGCATTTTCTAATAAGCCTAATCTCCTCCTCACTCTTTACAACCCTTATTTCTTCAACGAGGTCCGTAGCGTCAGCAACTCCCACACCTTGCGCTTGCATTATATCCAAAAACTTTTGATAGAATGCAGCAGATAATTCGCTAAACCCTACGATTCCCACGGTATTTGGTCGCATCTTCTTAACGAGGCCAGCTACATACTCACCGTCAACAGCATATGACCTTGTGGGATTCGGAGGAATGTTATAAGATTCTTTGATGCCGAAAATACTTTTCATAGCCTCTGCAAATAGCCCATAGTGACCAATAAACACCAGATCTCCATCCGCAGATAATAGTAAGTACTCTGGGTACATGATGGTTAGGTAATTGGTGAAGTACCTCACATTTGCGCTCCAAAACATGGAGTTTGAGACAATCAATAGGATGTCGAGCCCTCGTTCCTTCATCCGCGAACAAGCTTCTTTCTTTCTCCGCCCAAGCTCGCTAGTTGAGATAGGTTGAATAATTCTTGACCGCATCTATCTCACGCCCATACGCTTTCTGCGAAACCACTATAAAGTCTTTGCTCAAAGGTGGGCAAAGTTTGTTTCACGGTAGGTTTCCATCTGCCTTCTTAAGCGCATACGCCTGAACATCTTCAATAAACAAGATAGTCGAAGCATAGTGTGGAGAGCACGACTTCGAAAAATTGAAGTCGATAGTTTTCTAAGGTTCGAACGAGAGACGAAGCACAGTGCTTAAACAAAGATTGCTGGCTCTACACATACAGATACTTATGGGGTTTAGTGGCGTAGTCCTCCTGAAATTACAAGTTCGCTGCCAGTTATCCAGTTTGCTTCGTCAGATACTAGGAAGAGGACGGCGTTAGCGACGTCTTCAGGTGTTCCTATCCTGCCGAGTGGGACGTCTGAGATGAATTTTACCTTCTTGGCAGCCTCAGCGATACTAATCCCTTCCTTCCCTAGATGTTTCTCTAATGTACTCATCTCGTAGGTTTGTTTCGACAGGACCCGGGTGGACGAGGTTAACATTTATTTTATATTTTGCCAGTTCGAGCGCTAGGGTTTTTCCTAAGCCTGCTACGGCGTGCTTTGAAGCGCAGTATGCTACGCTCCCACGGTAGGGGCCGATGCCTCCAAGAGCGCATATGAGAACGATCTTTCGACCTTCTGGTCTACCATCTCGTATCATCGCGTTAGCAACCGCCTTGGTAACGAGGAAGGTGCCTGTTACATTTACTTCTAAGGTTCTTCTCCACGCTTCCTCGCTAGTCTCTATAAGTAGCACGTTTATAGGACCTCTTAACGGCAGCGCAGTGAACTAAGATATCTATCTTCCCGAACCTTTTGAGGATCTGCTTCACCATCCTTTCTACGTCCTCACTCTTAAAGGGTCTGGGTGAAGCTTACGCATCCACGGAATTTGACGACCCTCCGCGTGGAAATACTCCCACGATCTACCTCCTGTGGTTAAAATAAGCGGGTATTCCTTAGGAAGCCAAGGGGTGTTTAGCGGGCTTTCTGGAGGCTCAACATAATATACGGCGATGGAGTCGATGCTAGGTATCTGTTGGAGCCAAACGCTCCATATCTCAGCCTTACCTGTTGGGTGTATTAAAACCTAAGATCTACCATCATAAGAGTGTGTGAGGCAAATTGTTTGCACTCGATGTGACTTTCTACCACAGCTCTAATTACAAAACCGCCTTATTCTCTATGATGGCATAGGATAGATGGAGGTCAGGGTTAGTTTAATTTTGCTCTTACGACATAATATGCGACCCAAAATGTAAGAGGTTTGTCGATGATCGATAAAGCAGTGTTTATTAGTTTAACTTTAGGACCTTTCTATGGTTTGGTGAGAAGATTCAAGGTTTTTGTGTTCGCGCCATATGAGATCGGCTGGGATAGAAGAGTAGCGGACATGTGCTATGAGGAGCTTAAGAGGGAGGGGTGTGAGTTGGTCTTTGGTGAACACTTTACTACACCGACAAAGGAAGAATTGTTGCTGTTAGGTAGGGATGCAGACGCTTTCATGGGTGTCGCAACCAAAAAGAACCCTATCACAAGAGAAGTTATTGAGAATGCGAAAAACCTTAGGATAATCGCAAAATATACCATCGGGGTTGACGACATAGATGTAGAGGCTGCTACAGCGAACGGTGTGCTTGTAACAAACGCCCCTATTGAATCCACTTACATCGGCGTCGCAGAAACGACCATAGCGATGATGCTTGCCTTACTAAAAAAAATTATCTTGCGTGACAAGTTTACAAGAAGTGGATTATGGAGAAACGGACCTATTCAAGGCACGTATATTCAGGGAGGCATCGTTGTCGGTCTGCTGGGGTTCGGGAGGATAGCTAGGGAAGTTGCGAGGCTGCTTCAGCCGTGGAGAGTTAAGCTGATAACATGTAGCCCGCATACACCACCTGAAATTATTAAACAAGCGGGGGTTACATCCGTGGATTTTGATACCCTGCTCAAAGAATCCGATGTCCTGCTGGTACTTACCTCTTTAACACCGGAGAAGAGGCATATAATAGGTGAAAACCAACTTAGGATGATGAAGAGGACCGCTTATCTGATCAACACAGCAAGGGGGGCTCTTATCGATGAAAAAGCCCTTGTAAGGGCTCTTGAAGAAAAATGGATAGCTGGTGCAGCCCTCGACTGCTACGAAGAGGAACCTATAAGCAGGGACAACCCCTTACTCAATCTGGAGAATGTATTACTCAGCCCACACTGCGCTTCTTTTAACGAAGGCGTAGGTGCACAGGTTGAAGGGGTAAAGATTGCGACAGAAAATGTCTTGAAGGCATTAAGAGGGGAACTTCCCTCACACATCGTTAACCCAGAGGTCATTCCCAAGTGGAAAGAGAGGTTCGGTCAGCAGCGGTAGAGTAAAAGGGTAAGGTTTTGTTGAAAGGCAGCCATTACTCAGCGACTTTTTGAAACCTAAACTATGAAGATTTCTTGAGGTGTTCTTTGTAACCTTTTCCCGCCGGTGTCTGTAACCACGAAGTTATCGCAGATATTGGCCTCCGCCTTCTCCGCATATACCGTCGGGTGGATGGCGAGGACCATGTTCCTCTTTAGCTTAATCGTTTCGCCTAGAGGTGATAGGGCGGGTCTTTCTACTAGGTCGAGTCCTTGTGAGTGACCTGCGAGCCTCGTCTCGGTAGGGTGACCTTTCTCCTTCAGGAACACGTCACTTTCCTTTAGGACTTCATGTGGATCGGCGCCTGGTACGAGTTTTCTAACCATCCTCTGTTGGGCTTCCTTCACGTCATCAAAAGCTTCCTCTAACTCTCTAGGAACTCTCCCTAAGCATACATTTCTCATAATTTCACAGTAGTAACCCTCTGGTCCGCCGAACTCCATAAGCATCACAAATACATCACCGTCTTTCATCACGCGATCTGATGGTCCGAGGTATGAGCAGGGGCGATCAGGGGGCGCTGCGCTGGCCCTCCCCCACCAGCCTACACCTCCTTTTTCCATCAGTGCCATCACCGCTTTACGTAGAACTTCTGCGGGTGTTTTGCCAGGTCTCACCGATTTGAGAACCACTTCCTCCCAGATTTCGTCGTGTATTTCGGCTGTGCGCCGTATGTAAGAGAGTTCTTCCTCGCTCTTCACAGCCTTGATCTCATCGACCAGATCTGATGCATCTACGAATTCCGCATCTGGTAAGCTCTCTCTAAGCGTTAGGTAGGTTGAGGCTGAGAGCGTGCCATAGCCTACTAGACCGATCTTCCTCGGTCGGCTCCTGCGCAGAATATCTATGAGAAGATCAGCTCCTGTGCTGGCTTTAGCGGAGAGGGTCTGAACATAAGGTTTGACGAGATTCTTTATACCAGGTGAATCCATCTTCCGATAAGGGTCACCGTGAGTTACGCAATAAATGTCTCCTTCGATCGGGAAAGCGACTGTGATCTTGTAGAGGTGCCATCTATCAGTGAACCAGCGCACAAGACCAGCCAATCTCGCCGCCGTACACGTACTCTCACATACAAGCCAATCCAAACCCTGCCGAGCCATAGCAGCCCTAACTTCCTTCCACCTTCTCTCCAGCTCCTTAAAAGATACCAACTAACCACCTTCACCCCTCCATTTTTCCAATCTATTTAATAAGTTTTCGCAGATGAGTAAATTTTTCGCCGTTGTTTGTGTTGCAGAAGCCTTAGCCTGCGTGGATTGAGGTGGCTCTAATCACATTCGGAGGATTCACTGCTATCGATTATCTGCCGAGTAGGCTGCCTTCCACAAGCCCTGCTGTCTTGACGTATTCAGCCGCTGAGATCTTCGGTGAGCCGAGGGGCTGCACCTTTTTCACCAAGATTGCTCCATCCTTTGCGCTTACAACAAAGCCGTCGCTTCTAATCTCGACGACTTCACCGTAGCTCGTTTTCTTAGGCTTATCTAGCTTAAGGCAGTCGAAGATCTTGAGCTTAACTCCCTTATAGTATGTAGTTGCCCCTGGTCTGGGGTTAGTGCCTCGGATTAGGTTATATACTTTGTCGACTGGTTGGGACCAGTCGATGATCGCTCTCTCTTCCGTGCAAGGCGGCTCATATGTTGCTTGTGACTCATCTTGTGGGATTTTTGGAGCGGTGCCCTTCTCTATCATTGCAATCGCTTCGATCATCGCCTCTACCCCGATGGGGAAGAGCTTGTTGTAGTAGAGAGAGCCTGCTGTGTCATCCGGATCTATATCTACTTCTTTTTGAAGTAGGATAGGGCCTGTGTCGATGCCTGCGTCTGGCCAAAAGATCGTTACACCGGTCTTTGTCTCACCGTTTATTATTGCCCAGTTGATTGCGCTCGCCCCTCTATGTTTGGGCAGCAAGGAGGGGTGGTACTCGATCGTACCTAACCTAGGCAGCTTCATTATTTCGATTGGTATGATTTTTGTAACATAAGCCATGACCCCTAAATCTGGATTCAGCTTCTTGAAGCTTTCGTAAACCGCGGGGTCCCTCCAATTTTCGGGTTGGAAGAGGGGGATGCCTAGGTTCAAAGCTGTTTGCTTGAGCGGATTTACCTTACCTGTAGGGTCGTCTGGCATCGTAAAGACGCCTACGACCCTCCATCCCCTCTCTAGTATCGCTTTAAGGACAGCTTCACCAAAGGCAGCGAAGCCTATCAGCGCTATCCTCATAACTCCCCTAATAAAACGCCACCTCACCTTATAAATGATTTTCCCTAATTTTTTCACTAGATGCTACGCAGCGAGTAGAGGGTAGATAAACTGTGTGGGGCTAGTGAGTGCGACGGATACTTATTTAGCTAGGACCCACACTTTATCTTCCTTTTTAGTGAGGGTTGTCCCGAGTGGTTTTGAGAGTTTATCCATTAGGTTGAATATTCTTTGAAACCTTTCGTCTTCTGGTGTAGGTATTTCGGGTTGCCCGTATTCGTTGATCACGATGGGGTAGAAGAGGGTCTCCTCCACCTTCTTGTTAGAAATAAGGCAGCTGAGGATTATGGAGTCTCTCCAGCCGTCTCGGAATACATCTGGGACTCTGCCGGTGAGTGGTATGGGGTCGAATATGAAGTTTGAGAGGCTGTAGCAGATCACCTTACCGTTATAGACTTCGATTCCCTGTAGGACGTGGGGGTGGTGGCCGAGCACCAGATCTGCACCAGCATCGATGGAAGCGTGGCCTATAGCTCTTTGATGTAAAGTTAGGGTGTAAGTTGGTTCGCCGCCCCAATGATGTGAAACCACTACAATATCCGCTTCCGACTTCGCCTTCTTCATATCATCCTTCATAGCAGCGAGGTCGTCTGGGTCGATGTGTGGGGGTTCTAGGCGTGGATCCACTCTAACAACAGATACCCCAGGCTTGTAGCTTGTGGCTGGGTCACCCACTGGGAAGAAGGAGGCGTAGGCGAGGAAGGCGACGCGGACACCTCTTACTTCAACAACTACGGGGCTTCTAGCCTCCGCAAGGTCTTTACCAGCCCCCACATATCTGACGCCCCTCTTCCTAAGCAGCTCTAACGTTTGGAAGAACCCCTCGTAACCGCAATCTAGGGCGTGGTTATTAGCGAAGGAAACAACGACACAAGACCCTAAGTCACGTAACATATCAACGGTCTTTAGTGACTGAGGTAGAGGATATGGCCCCCTCACGTGAGGTCTGTTGGTGACAGGCCCCTCTAGGTTACAGAAGAATATATCAGCCGCCTTTATGATGGGTGATACCTTTTCGACCGCCGTGTGAGGTTCGTCGCGGGAACAATACGTGTCTCCAACCGCCATAAGCGTTATGCTCATACACATCGCCGCAGAGAGAGGTTACTTTGCGGCTTCACACCGCCACTTTCCACTCGCTCCTCCACACACCATACTCTTTGAGTAGCTTTGCTAGCCCTGGGTGTACTGGGATTTCTGGTGCTGTTGAGATGGCTGTCACATGCACTCCAATCGGGTCTTCTGCGAACTCTGAGAAGTATGTTGTCATCTTTGCGAGCTCGTCTTTCTTGCTGATCATCGTCTTCAGTAGCTTGTATACTTCATCTTCTGACATGAATTTGGTGTGGGTATTCCAGCCAACTACCAATACGACGCCGAAGGCTTTATCCAAGCCCAGAACGTCCACATTATATTCTTTAAACTTCGCTGTCGAGAACCAACCCATAGCTAGTCCAGCCTTCTCCAGCACCTTCACCTCATCCTCTGAAGGATATATAGCAACAATCTTCTCCTTCGTAGCCAAGCTTAAGCCCCAAGGAGGCGGGGTTCCTCCAGTAGTTGGAAACACACAAGCAAGGATGTCACCCTTCTTTAACGCATCTGGGATCATATCCAGATCCATTTCAACGTGTGTAAAGTTCACACCAAGTGTTTTCAAGGCTTTCTCGTGCCACTTATAATTTTCATACTTAACCGAAAATAAGGTCACTTTTTTGGCGTCGAGGTCCTTCCACGTGTTTAGGCGATACTTCTCTTTGTATTCTGGTGTTGTGACGATAAGATGATTGATAGATAAGATATAGAGTGTATGTACTGGCATTAATACGTCTTTGGGGGTGTCTTTGTACCATTCTTCTCTTGCGTAGAGGAGTTTTAGGTCTGAGGCTGATGAAAATGTGACTTCTAAGTTTCCTTTAATGAACTCCTTCGTGTTAGCTGAAACCCCGCCGATCGGATAGGATGAGACGCCGAAGGTTGGCAAGACATCACGTACAGTATCCGTCAGAAGAGAACCTACAACATACGCCATTGACCCTGTGGTCCCTATGCCTATTCTTAGTTCTTTTCGTGTGGGTGTTGGTGTTGTGGTTGCTGTTATGGTTGTTGTGACTGTTTTTGTCACTGTGGTTGGTGGTGTTACTGTTACTGTTGTTGTTACTGGTGCTCCTGGTGCTAGGGTTGTTGTTGATGTTACTGTTCTCGTAACCTCCTTAACGACCTCCTTCACAGGAGCAGCCAAAGAGCCAGCGTAATCCC
>Ga0080004_1141265_pt1 | contig 15217 bp, 14 predicted proteins | sample WasSprMetagenome_FD_69207 | JGI IMG/M metagenome (GOLD analysis project Ga0080004, IMG submission 69207) | Sulfidic aquatic microbial communities from Washburn Spring, Yellowstone National Park, USA - WS (SPADES assembly) (version 2) | ecosystem: Environmental > Aquatic > Thermal springs > Hot... | reverse complement strand
CTGGGGGGGCGGGGTCAGCCCGGCCGGCGCGCAAGCGCATCCGCTGGGGGTCGACGCCAGAGGAGATCAAGAGCACCACCTTCCGGGTGCTGGAGGGGCTGCAGAAGAGCGGGGAGCGGATTACCGTGGGCCTCATCCGGGCCCGCACGCCGAGCATGATGCGCTGGCTTTACGGGGAGAAGGCGGTGTTCGCGGGCCTCCGCGGCCTGCTGGAGGAATACCAGCAGCACCTGTCCCAGGCCGCCGGGTCGTAGCCCGGCGCGGGTGCCTGCGGCCGGCGGGCCGCAGGGGGACGGAGCACCGGGAGCGAAACAGCACGGTGAGTTTCCGGACGGGGGGCGAGGCCGACGAGGGCCGTGCTGTTCGACTTCGGTGGCACCCTGGCGGTGTGCCAGGCCTGGATGGACCTGGAGCTGGGCAGCCTGGTGGACGCCGTCCTGGAGGGCCTGGCCGCCCGCGGGTGGCCCGTCCCGGTGGGGATCGATCGACAGCGGGGCAGGGCCTTGCTCGCGCACCTGCGCGAGGTGGCCCGGGCGACCTGGATGGAATGTCCCGCTCCGCGTTGCCTGGAGGCGATCCTGCCCCTCCTGGGCGTGGCGTCTCCCCCCGCGTCGCTGCTCGAGCGGGTGCTGGACGAAATCTACGGGAAGCTGCTGCCGGAGGTGCGCTGGGTAGCCGGCAGCCGCCACCTGCTCGCTTCCCTGGCGGAGGCGGGGGTGGCGCTGGGCCTGGTGTCGAACGCGGCCTACGCCCCCTTCCTCCGCCGGGCCCTGGCAGAGGCGGAGGTCGCCCACCTGTTCGGGGCGGTGATCATCTCCGCCGAGACGGTGTGGAGAAAACCGCACCCCGCGCCCTTCCTGCGCGCCCTGGCCCGCCTGGGGGTGGCTGCGGGGCAGGCCTGCCACGTGGGTGACCACTTCCACCAGGACGTGGTGGGTGCGGCCCGGGCCGGCATCCGGCCCGTCTGGGTGAGGGGCGCGTCGGGGGTAGCGGACGCGTGGTCCGGCACCGGGGTTCGCGCCGCCTCTCCCCTGCCGGGGTCCAGTTTGCCCGCCCCGGTGGTGGTTCCGGACCTGTCCGCCGCTGCCGCGTACCTGCTGGAGGCCGTCAGGTAGAGCCGTCCAGGAGGAGGGCCACGTCGCCCAGGTCGGTAGTCGTCCGCACCGGGGGGAGGGTGCGCATGAGGAAACGGCCGTAAGGGCGGGTGGCCAGCCGGTGATCGAGGACCACCACGGCGCCCCGGTCTGACCGGCTGCGGATGAGCCGGCCGAATCCCTGTTTGAGTTTGATGGCCGCCCGCGGCAGGCTGTACTCGCGGAAGGGGTCCCTGCCCTGGGCGCGCAGGTGTTCGCAGCGGGCTTCCACCAGGGGTTCATCCGGGACCTCGAAGGGCAGGCGGGTGATGATCACACAGGACAGGGCGTCTCCGGGCACGTCCACCCCTTCCCAGAAGGAGTCCACCCCGAACAGCACCGAGCCCGGGCGGCGGCGGAAATCCTCCAGCAGGGCGTCCCGCGGCGCGTCGCCCTGACGCAGGGGCCTGTATCCCATCTCTTCGAGGTGGGGCGCCACCTGGTCGTACACCTCCTGCAGGGCCTGATAGGAGGTGAAGAGGACGAAGGCCCTGCCCCGGGAGATGGCCACGATCTCCTTCACCTTTTCTGCCACGTAGGAGAGATAGCCGGGCCGGTTGGGATCGGTGGACCGGGCGTCTTCGGGGACGCAGAGGAGCGCCTGCTCCCGGTAGTCAAAGGGGGATCCCAAGACCAGCGCTTCGTAGTCCTCCAGGCCCAGGGAAGAGGCCGTGTAGGCGAAGTCTCCGCCTGCGGCCAGGGTGGCCGAGGTCAGGACCACGCTGCGGGTGCGCGAGAAAAGCAGGTCGGCCAGTGCCCCGGCCACCGAAATGGGGGCGCAGCACAGCGCAACTCCCCCGTAGCGGGTGCCCGGAGTGGGCTCGAGCCAGTACGCGCAGCCCGGGTCGGCCAGCGACGCCGCCTGCTGGAGTTCTTCCCCCAGGGCGCGGCAGCGGAAAGCGTGGTTGGCGGCCAGCCGGGAGTGTTCTTCCGACACGCCCATTTCCGCCAGTTGTTCGAGGGCCTCGGCCAGGCGGGTGAGGTCGCCGAGCGGGCGCTCGTAACCCGGTACGGGGGATCGCAGCCGCAGGGGACGGGCCCCGGCCGGGGAGGCAGGCAGCATCCGGGCCAGTCGGTCGAAAAAGCGGGCGGTCTCCTCCCGCAGGTCCGCGAGCACCCGGTCGTAGCGGGCCAGGGTGTCCTCGCTCAGGGCCCGCCTCACCTGAGGCTGGCGGACCAGGTGCTCGACCGCGTCCGCCACCCAGGCCAGGCGGTAGCCGGTGAGCCGGGTGCCCAGGTGGTCTGCCGCCACCCGTTCCAGATGGTGGGCCTCGTCACATATCACGACCTCGTGGGGTACGAGCACGCCTGCGCCTCCCGTTTCCCGGCGCACCTTGAGGTCCGCGCACAGCAGGGCGTGGTTGGTCACCAGCAGGTGGGCCCGGTCCTGACGCCGGCGCGCCCGGCGGAAGAAGCAATCCTGGCGGAAGGGGCACTTTTCCCCCGCGCACTCGTCGCTGTCGCTCTGTACTCTCGCCCAGACCTCGGGGGGTACGGGGAGGGGCAGGTCGGCCCTGTCCCCGCTGGCATCGGGCCGGCTGGCCCACTCCGCGAGGTACCTGACGGCCTCGTCCGCTTCGTTGGCGACCACGCCCAGGCTGAGTTGCTGTTCGCGGGCGGATCTTTCCGCCTCGAGCCGTCTGCGGCAGAGGTAGTGGTTCCTCCCCTTGACCAGCACCGCCTCCAGGGAGGGGGCGTGGATCCTTTCCAGGACGCGCCTGACGGTGGGTATGTCTTTCCCCAGCAGTTGCTCCTGCAGGTGGAGGGTGTGGGTGGTGATGACCACGTGCTCGCCGCGGCTCAGGGCCCAGATGGCGGCGGGGAACAGGTAGGCCAGGGACTTGCCCACTCCGGTGCCGGCCTCCACCAGGCCGTGCCTTCCTTCCCGGAGACATTTCCACACCAGGCGCGCCATCTCCAGCTGCTGGGGGCGGTCTTCGTAAGAGGGGAGCACCCCCGCCAGCAGGCCGCCGGGGCTGAAAATGGCTTCCAGGAGTGACTCGTCCAGCGGAGTCAAAGGGATTTCCCCCTGTCCGGGTAGATTTTGCCACAGGAGGTGTTGGGTCGACAACGTGCGGCCTGTTCCCGCGTACCGTGCGCGAACTGACGTGCGATTACCCCTTGACAAAGGAGGCGAACATCCGTTAGATTAGAACTGCAGTTCGGAGGAGGTGGCTGGGCGTGGACCGCGTGATTTACCTGTGGCTTCAGGGCGGCATTGCCCTGGCTCACCTTTTCGCGCGCAGGGCGCGCGCGGGCGGGGAGATCGCGCCCGGGGAGGGCGGGGAGAGGGCCCCGGCGGCACCCGTTCCCGGGTCCGTGGCTCCGGGGGGTCGCCCCGTCCTCCTCGTCTGTCACCAGGGGCGGCTGGTGGATGCTTCCTGTGATGTGCCCGGCCTGCGGGTGGGCGAGAAGCGTTCCCGGCTGGCTCAGCTCTGTCCGGGGGCCCTGGTGGTGGCGTACGATGCCGGGGTATGCGGGGCGCGGGCGCGGGATTTCTGGGACCTGGCCACTGCCCTATCGCCCGTGGTGGAACCGGAGGCGGAAAACCGGGTCTACCTGGGGTGGAACACGGCGTGGCCGGAGCGGCTCGAGGGCGGGGTAATGGCGCTGGCGGAGAAGGCGGTACCCGCCCTGGGGTATCGCCTGCTGGGAGCGGTCGCTTCCAGCAAGGTGGTGGCCCGGGGGGCGGTGCAGTGGTTGTACGAGACCCTGGTGGAGGGCAGGCACCCCCGGCTGCCTGGGGCGGACCGGGTCCACCGGCTGGTACCGATCCGAGGGGGCGCCGCGGGCTGGTGGCTCGAACTGGATGCCCGGGGTGAAGCGGAGTTCTGGGCCTCCCTTCCCGTACGGTACCTGTGGCCGTTGCCGGAGGAGGTGCTGGCCCGTTGCCTGCGGCTGGGGTTGTACCGTATCGGGGACGTGGCCGCGCTGGGTGAAGAGGTCCTGTCCCTCAGGTTCGGGGCCCTGGGGAGCGTGATGGCCCGGCTGGCCCGGGGTGAGGGACCCGATGACGTGCAGCCGCGTCATCCCCCGGAGAGGGTGGAGCGCCAGCTCAATTTCCCCGACCCGGTGTATGACTACGGGGTGGTGGCCCGGGGGTTGAGGCGACTGGCCCAGGAAGCGGGGCTCGCCCTGCAGCAGAAGGGGTGCGGCGCCCGGGAACTGGTGCTGGAGGTGGAGTGGGAGGGGGGTGTGCGCACCCGGGAGGAGCGCAGGTTGCCACGGGGGGAAGGCGATCCCGCCCGGCTGGCCCTGCTGGCCGGGCTGCTGTGGGAGCGGCTGCTCCTCGGTGAACGGGGACGATCTGCTTCCGCCGCTGGTCGGAACGGGCCCGCCCTCCCGGTGCGCGGTCGCATTCCGGGCGGAGGGGTACGGGCGGTGCGGGTGGTGGCGGGCGGCCTGGAAGAAGCCTGGTACGGGCAGTTGCAGCTGTTCCCCGGAGAGCAACCCTCCCCTGGAGGACCTGCCGGGGAGAGGTTGCAGGCGGTTCTGGAGAGCCTGCGGGAGAAATATGCCCGCGAGGTGGTGCGCGTGGGGATGACCCCCACCCGTCGCCAGCTGATGCTTTCCTTCTATGCCTGACGGTGCTTGGCCTGACAGTGTCCGCCGCACCTGATGGTCAGCGCTGGGGATCGTTCCATGCCCCGCGGCGGTGCGAGGAGGTGCGCAGTGGTTGCGTGGCATGCGGCGCACTGATGCCGTGCGCTGGACCCGAGAAGGGGGGCTCCCCCGCCCCCTGGGGGTGGTGCGGGACCGCCGGTTCCTGCCGGTGGTGGAGGTCCTCGAACGCTGGGTGGAAGCGGGGAGGTGGTGGGAAGGCGAAGGATGGGAAACGGCGTATTTCCGGGTCCGGCTCGACGATGGCAGCGTCTGCGAACTTCAGTCGGCGCCCCTAGTCGGAAGGTAGGCTGTCGATGAACCTCCGAACCGCGGCCACAAAGGCCAGGATGTCCTCAAGGTTCGCCTGGATGATTTCGTAGAGTTCCTCGTCCGTTATGGCATGGTACAGGTGTACCAAGCGGTTCCGGTAGCCGGCCATCTTCACCAACTGCTCTCCCAGCCGTTCGTCTACTATGCCGCGTGCTGCCAGACCCCTGGCAATGGACTCGTATTCCATGCTGAGATCGGTGGCCCCTGTCTTGGCCAGGATGTGGCGGCCGATATCGAAGACTGCTTCCAGCGAGCGCCGCAGGTAGCTTTCGGCCGCGCCGGTCGCTTTCTTGTCGGCCAGAAAGTCGGCGCGCGTAAGGGAACGCAACTGCTCGAGCTGCTCGACGCAACCTTTGATGAGTGCGAGTCGCTCCCTGACCAGGACCTTGTTGATCATGCCCTCAAAGCTCCTCCAGTACCTCCTTATAGAACAGGTCGAGGAAGGGGCGGAAGTCAGCGGCACGGGCCAGAATCCTCATCTCGTATGCCTCGCGGCGGGCGGGGTCGGCCTCGAAAACGCATATCCCCTTGAGGGCTTCCGCCTGGAACACGGAGTGGTTTTCTTCCAGGAGCACCAGGTCCAGGTGGTAGGGGGCGAAGAAATCAACCAGGTCGTTGTACAGGGAGGCGTAGAACTCGAGCCGCTCAGCGGGGCCGGGCAGGGGACGCATGGTGACCACGCCGACGTCGACGTCGGCGAGGGGATCGTCGACTTCCACCTGCTCTCCTGCCAGCAAGCGCGCAGCGTCGCCTGCCCGCGACCCGAACAGGTACACCAGGGCCAGGCCGTGCCTGCGGCACACCTCTGCAAACGCCGCCCACCTGGGCGAGGTACGCGCAGCATCACCGGGAGGGCCGGGCACGCCACCACCTGCCATTCTCTGGGGAGTTCGTCCTCATCTTAGCAGACGGCAGGGTCAGCGGCAATCGAGGGCACCACGGGCGGGGGCAGGCGGGGTAGCCCCGGCCCGGGCGCAGAGCCAGCGAGTCACCACCAGGGCTACCAGCAGTGAGCAGGCGCCGCCGGCGGCGAAGGCCCAGCCCGCCCCCCAGCGGTCGGCCAGGGTGCCGGCGAACAGGTTTCCCAGGGGGCCGGTACCCTGCATGAGCAGGCTGTAAACGCTCATGGCTCTGCCCCTCATCTCGGGCGGCACCCCGACCTGAATGGTGCTGTTGGCGGAGGCGGTGAAGGTTATCATGCTCCAGCCCACCACCACCAGGAGCGGTACCAGGACCGGGAAGCGCAGTCCCCAGGGAAGGGGACCGGTGATGATCCCCAGGACGGTCTCCACGCCGGTGAAGGCGAAGAGGGCTCCCCACAGCAAGCGCGGGCGGGGTCCCCCCTCGCTGAGGGCGGCTAGGGCGAGCGCCCCGGCCAGTGCTCCCGCACCCTGGGCGGAAAGGAGAAAGCCAAAGCCCTCCGACCCGGTGTGCATTTCCTGGCGGGCGAGCACGGGGAGGAGGGTCTGAAAGTTCATGGCCAGGGTGCTGGTCACGCCCACCGTCAGGAAGACGGCCCGCACGTAGGGCGTCCGCCATATGAAGGACAGGCCCGCTCCGATGTCCCGAAGCAGCGGCATGCGACCGGGAGCCGGGTGCTCCTCCAGGTCCATGAGGGCCAGGCCGATGAGCACCGCCAGGAAGCTCACCCCGTTGGCCACGAAAGCCCAGCCCGTGCCGGTGGCGGCGATGAGCAGTCCGGCCGCGGACGGCCCGATGAGGCGGGCCACGTTGAAGCTGGTGGAGTTGAGGGCGATGGCATTGAGGATGTCTTCCCGTCCCACCAGGTCCATGATCATGGACTGGCGTGCGGGGGTGTCGAAGGAGGTGATCACGCCCAGGAGGGCGGCCAGCACCATGACGTGGATCACCGTGACCCGGCCGGTGAGGGTCAGAATCCCCAGGATGAAGGCCAGGACCATGGCGGCGGCCTGGGTGACCATGACCAGCTTGCGGCGGGGCAGGCGGTCCGCCACCGCTCCGGCGGGGAGGGCGAGGAAAAAGATGGGTGCGAACTGGAGGGCGCCCACCACGCCCAGGAGGAAGGGGGAATCGGTCAGTTCCAGGACCAGCCACGACTGGGCTACCCGTTGCATCCAGGTGCCTATGAGGGAGATGCACTGTCCTATCCAGTACAACCGGAAGTTGCGGTGTCTCAGGGCGGCAAAGGGGCTGCGGACGGCCAATGGAGATCCTCCAGTTACTTCGGGAACCTTAATTTCGCCTATTCAAGGCGATGCCTGCCCATTCCTGCAGGAACCGGGGGCTGGGTGGGGGAACCAATGGTGGGGGGTGACAGGGTGAAGGCGTTCCTGCAAGCGCTGGTGACGGGCAAGCCGGCGGATTACCTGGAGGCGCGCTACGAGGAGAGCACCATCGTGCGCGTCGTCTACCGGGGGCCGCGGCTGGAGACCGTGGCGGAGTCGGTGCTCTCGGGTGGGGCCATCCGGGCTCTGGTGAACGGGGGCTGGGGTTTCGTGTCCTTCAACCGCCCCGACGACGCGGAAGAGCTGGTGGGTGCCGCCCTGGCCGCCGCGGCGCGGGCGGGTCGGGAGCGGGGGGAGAAGGTGGTCCTGGCGCCGGTCCAGCCCGTGCAGGCGGACGTACTCCTTGACCCGCTGGAAGACCCGCGCCGGGTGAGTCTCCAGCGCAAGGTGGAACTCATGGGGGACTACAACCGCCGCATAATGGCCTGGGGTCCACCCGTGACGAGTTCCTCGGTCCTGTACCAGGAGAAGTTCACCCGCCTGTGGCTCTGCACTTCGGAAGGGACCTGCATTTACCAGGAGAGGCTCGACCTGAGCGGCCAGGTGGCCGCGGTGGCCACCCGCGGGGGGCTGACCCAGATCGGGCGCTACGGCTTCGGTTCCTCCCGGGACTTCGGGGTGGCGCGCGGGCTGGAAAACAAGGTGGACGAGGTTTGCCGGCTGGCCGTGGAGTTGCTGGACGCGCCGGTGGTGGAGGCGGGGGAGTACCCGGTGGTGTGTGATTCGCGCCTGGCGGGGGTTTTCGTCCACGAGGCGTTCGGGCACCTGAGCGAAGCGGACGACCTGGCCGAGAACCCCGCCCTCCAGCAGGTGATGAAACTGGGGCGGCGTTTTGGGGCCGACATCCTCAATATTTACGACAGCGGGCTGGACCAGGGGGCACGCGGCTACCTCCCCTACGACGACGAGGGCACGCCCGCGGAGAAGACCTACCTCATCAGGGAAGGGATCCTGGTGGGCAGGTTGCACTCGCGGGAATCGGCGGGGCGGTTGGGCGAGCGCCCGACCGGCAACGCCCGCGCGCTGGACTTTCGCTTTCCCCCCATCTGCCGCATGCGCAACACGGGTATCGATCCCGGCACGGCATCTTTTGAGGAATTGCTCTCCGGGATCAAACTCGGGGTCTACGCGGTCGACTCGTACGGCGGCGAGACCAACGGCGAGATGTTCACGTTCACGGCCGGGTACGGGCGCATGATCAGGAACGGCCAGCTGGCCGAACTGGTGCGGGAGGTCAAGCTGACGGGCAACGTTTTCCACACCCTGGAGAACATCGAGGCCATCGGGCGGGATGTGGGGACCGAGGAGTCCCCGGGTGGCTGTGGCAAGGGTGCTCAGGCTCCCCTGCCGGTCAGCCACTGGAGTCCTCCCATTCGCATCCGCCGGGCCGTAATCGGGGGGAGGTGACCCAGATGATCGATCGGGTGGATGGCGGCTTCGGCCCTGAGTTCGCCTTCATGGAACGGGTGCTGGACCTGGCCCGCAGAGCGGGTGCTGCTGCAGAGGTGTACTGGACTTCGGGTGAGCGGCTACCCGTCAACTTCGAGGCCGGCCGCCTGAAGCGCATAGAGAGGACGCGCCGTCAGGCCCTGGCTCTGAGGGTCCTGCACGAGGGCCGGGTGGGTCTCAGTTCCACTACGGTGGCGCGCGACCCCGAAAAGCTGGTGGAGAGGGCCCTGGCGGCGGCCCGGTTCGGCCCCCAGGCGGAGTTTGTCTTCCCCGGGGAAAGCCCCGGCTCGGACCGCGGGGACTGGTGGGACGACCGGGTGGCCGCCCTGGAGGAGGACGTGCTGCTGGAATGGGGGCGGGGATTCGTGGAACGGGTGGCGGCAGTGGAAGGCGCCCTGGCCCACGCCACCCTGAGCCGCGAGGCCACCGTGACCCGCATCGTGAACACGGCCGGGCTTGACGCCCTCTACCGCAAGACCGTGCTCAGTGCCGTGCTGGTAGCCGAGATCACTGAGGAGGGCAACTTCCTGCACGTCTACAGCTGGGATGCTTCCACCGGCACCGACGTGGATGTGGCCGCCATGGCGGGGGAGATGGTGGAGGACCTGCGGGCCGCCCGGCGGAACGTGGAGTTCCCCAGCGGTGAGTACCCCGTGGTGCTGGCCCCCCGTGCGGTGCAGGACCTGCTGGGGCCCATCATGGCCTGCGTGGACGGTCGGGCGGTCCAGCGCGGTATATCCCCCTGGCGCGACCGGCTGGGGGAGCAGATGTTCCACCCCTCCTTTACGCTGGTGGACGACGGTCGCCTCGCGGGCGGGGTGGGCGGCGGCCTTTGCGACGACGAGGGCGTGCCCACGCGACGTACGGCCATCGTAGAGAACGGGGTGCTGCGCAGCTTCCTTCTGGACCTGGAATCGGCGGCGGCCCTGGGCCTGACCCCCACCGGCAACGGCTCGCGCAGCGAGTTGGCGGACGGTCCCCCGGTGCCCAGGTCCACCAACCTCCTGGTCGCGGCGGGCGAGACGTCCCTCGCCCGGATGCTGGCCGGGGTGGAAGACGGTCTCCTGGTGGAGAACTTCATGGGAGCCTGGTCGGGGAACCTGTACGCGGGAGTGGTCACGGGGAACGTGGCGCTCGGTTACCGCCTCCGCCACGGGGAGCGGGTGGGCCGGGTGAAGGACTGCATGTTCTCGGTGAACGCATTCACCGCCCTGAAGGAGGCGCTGGGCGGCATCAGCCGGGAGACCAGACGGCTGGGCCGGGTGCGGTTTCCCTACCTGCTGCTCGAACGCGCCACCATCACCGCCCGCTCCGCCTGACCGGCCGCTCAGATGCCGTAAAGTTTGTAGCAGTGCCGGCACGGGGAGGGCGGGTCAGGCGGCGCGGCCGGTGCGGCGCGGTTGAGCAGGGCGTCGAGGGCGAATCCCAACTGCCCCCAGTGGTGCCGGCGTGCGAAAGCCTGGCGGAAGCGGCGGGCCTCCCGGGAGTTCCACACCGCGGCCAGGCCCCGGGAAATGTCACCGAAGGTGCACCGGTCCACCTCTTCCCGGACGCCCCCGAACAGCCGGGGAAACGGACGCCGGCAGGGCAGGGCGAGATAGGCGCAGGACGACGCCCGGCCGTCCACCGCCACCCAGAGATTGTGCAGGGGGTCGGCCTCGCACACCATGACGTCGTCCCGCGGGCTCAACCCCCACAGGCGTACCGCCACCCCCAGTTCTTCTCCGCGGCGCCTGGCCTCGGTCATCACCTGGGCGGCGAGGGGGTCCGGTTCGCGGCCGAAGGCTCGCAGGGCGTCCACTTCCGGGCTGGGGATGTAGTCGAGGTTGGGGGCGGATACCTCGTCGGCACCCAGCCGGGCGGCGAGGGTTACCAGTTCGGGCAGTTCCGGCAGGTTGGGCGACATCATCTGCATGATGAGCACCACCCGGGGGCGGGGGCGCTGTTCGCACAGGAACGCCACGTGGGCTGCTATGCGCTCGAGGGAAGAACCCAGGCGCAGCGAGTCGTTGGTGGTGGCGCGGGCTCCCGCCACGGACACCGCCACCAGGTCGATGCCCAGGCGGCACGCCTCCCGGCTGGCGGCACTGTCGAGGAGCATGGCGTTGGTGGTGAGGGATACCCGGCACCCCGCCTTTTTCAGGGCGGCGGCCATGTCCCACAGCCGGGGGTGGAGGAGGGGTTCCCCCCAGCCCTGCAGGTGTACCTGTTCCACCCTGCGGGCGTCGGGGAGCAGGGCGGCGAAGGAATCCCAGGGCAGGTGCGCGGTGATCCAGGAGTCAGCGAGGATGGTGCGCGGACAGAACCGGCACCGCAACTGGCAGGCCGAAGTCACTTCCAGCTGGACTATGCGGGGCACGGGCAGAAGGCGCATGGGGCTCCCCCGTGCAGGTCTTCGCTGGCGGCAGTGGCGGGTCCTGCCGGGGGCGCCGGCGGGCGGAGGCGGGGTTCTCCTGCCCCCCGGACAGGGTCCTGCCGTCAGAGGGGGTTGCGGCCTGCGGGGAGGGGCTGCAGCCTGGAGAGCGCGTGGTCGATATAGGGGGAGAGGTGGGAAACCATGCCGGTGGTGAAAGCGGGCGATCTGGAGCTCTACTGGGCGGGGGTTCTCCGAACCGAAGGCGGCGTGCTGGTCATGGTCCACGGCGCCGGGGGAAACCACTCCCACTGGTCGCCTCAGATCGCCCACCTGCGGTCGGTCACTGACTGGAGTGTGGTTGCCCTTGACCTGCCGGGGCACGGACGGTCGGGCGGGGAGGCACTGTCGCGTATCCCCGCGTATGCCGAAGCGGTGTTCGGCGCCGTGGAGGCGCTTGTGGGGCAGGAGGGGGTGCCAGCTTCGCTGCCCGTGCGCGGCCGGCCGGTGGTGGTGGCCGGACACTCCATGGGAGGGGCCATAGCCCTCGAGATGGCCCTCTCCCGGCCCGGGACGCTGGCGGGGTTGATCCTGGTGGGCACGGGGGCTCGCCTGCGCGTGCTGCCCTGGGCCCTGGAAAAGATGGCGCGGGGGGAGCGGGACGAGACCCTGCTCGAGATGGCGTACGGGCCGGAGGCAGCGCCGGAGTTGCGGGAACGGGCGCGGGCGGAATACCGGTCCGTACCGGTGGAGGTGCTGTACCGGGACTACTCCGCCTGCGACCGCTTTGACCGCATGCAGGAGGTGAGTTCCCTCCATCTCCCTGCCCTGGTGGTGGTGGGGGCCGAGGATGCGCTCACCCCCGTCAAGTACTCCCGGTACCTTGCGGACCGGATGGGCGGCACGCTGCACGTGATCCCGGGGGCCGGCCACATGGTGATGCTGGAGAAGCCCGCCGAGGTCAACAGGGCCATCACTGATTTCCTCATGTCCCTGAAAGGTTGAAGGGTCCGGGGCGAAGTGGGCGATGCGGGTTGTGGCTCTCAGCGACCAGCTGGAAGGCGAGGTGGTGGCGCAGCCCGTGTGCACCGCGTCCGGGCAGGTGCTGGTGGCGGCGGGGGTCACCCTGACGCGGTCCCTGATCGCCAGGCTCAGGGAGCGCGGATTCACCCGCGTGGTGATCAGGGACGGGCTGCTCGACGACGTGGTCGTCGACGATGCCATCTGCCAGGAGACCCGGGCCATGGCCACCCGTGCCGTGCACGATGTCCTGCAGGGGGTAGCGCAGCGCGAGCAGCTCGACATAGAAAGGCTGGCGGAGGTCGTGAGGAGGGTGGTCTGGGAACTGCAGGAGAGCCCCAATGTGGTTTTCAGCCTATCTGCGTTGCGCTGCCACGACGATTACACTTCTGTCCACTGTGTGAACGTGTGCGTCCTCGCGGGGATACTGGGTATCGCGTCCGGCCTGCCCGAGGACGAACTGGTGGATCTGGCCCTGGGGGCCATCCTGCACGACGTGGGCAAGGTGCGCGTTCCCGGCCAGATCCTGGGGAAACCCGGTCCGCTGGCGGAGGAGGAGTGGCTCCAGATAAAGGCCCATCCCCTCGAGGGTTACCGGCTCATGGTGCGGCACGTCGGGTCGAGCTACCTGGTCGCCCATGCCGCCCTGGACCACCACGAGCGTATGGACGGCTCCGGCTACCCGCGCGGCCTGGCGGGCCGTGAGATCACGCTGATCGGGCGCATGGTGGCCATCGCCGACGTTTTCGACGCCATGAGCAGCGACCGTGTCTACCGGCAGCGGGTCCCGCCACACCTGTGCCTCGCCCACCTCAGGGAGGAGCGCGGGAGGCTGTACGATGCCTTCCTAGTCGACCGCTTTTGTGAGCGCGTCGCTCCCTACCCCGTGGGTAGCCTGGTCAGGCTCAGTACGGGCGAACTGGCTGCCGTGGTCGCCTATGGACCGGGCAGCCCGCCGTCCCCCCGGCTGCGCGTGCTCTCCGACCCCGAGTTTCGTCCCGTGACCCCCTGGGAGGTTGACCTGGGAGCGCTGCCCGGTGTAGGCGTGGCCGAAGTCCTGGACGACTACCCCCGCGCCTTCAGGGAGCGGATCGGCTAGCCGTGGGCCGGGGATCGATTTCCTTTACAGGGGGAGGGGAATTCGTTATAATGTGATTGCAGTATCGGTTGCTGAAGAGCCAACGTCATAGCCTCACCACGCGGGCGCAGCTGGATTCCTCGCGCGAGGGGGCCCGAGGCCTGATGCTAGTGGTAGTGCCTGCCCCTGTGTCGGGTGGGCGACGCGGGTGGCGTGGCGGCGTAACGGACAATGTGGTGCAGGGTCGGGTGCACAGTCCCGGCCCTGCTGCTTATGTATACAGAAAGTTCGCTTAGTTTGCGGACAGAGGGAGGATGGTGTCTGCCCGCATCGACTCACGATCGGCCAGTGAGGCGTCTGTGAGCAGGGGGTGAGCGAGGAAGTGGAGGTCAGGGAGGAAAAGACCAGGTTCGACGGGGTGAAGGTGGAGGTGCTGGGACCCACCTACGAGCCGGGCAAACCCGTCGGGAAGGACGAGGGCAACTGGCGTCGCAAGCTGCGCGACCGGGCCGAGATGCTCAAGTACCTGAAGACGGGGGAGCGGTACTGGTACAGCACCGACTGGTACGGGAGCGAAAGGCGCAAGAACCCGGCCTAGCGGGGCAAGTAGTGGGTCGCTCCGGCGGCACCCGGTGAGGCCGGAAACAGAATGGGGTGAGTTGCTTGGCTTTTTCCATTCCCACCATCGCGTACACCGGCAAGGTGAAGGAGATCTCGCTGGGACCGCCCGACCGGGCGGTGAAGGTGGGCGGTGCCAGTTGTTATCCTTTCCACCTGTTCGAGGGCGAGATGGCCAACCCGCCCCGCATCGCGATGGAAGTGTACGACGTGGCACCCGAGGACTGGCCGCCCGCGGCCCTGGAGCCGTACGCCGACGTGGTGTCCGACCCGGTGGCGTGGGCCAGGAAGTGCGTGGACGCGTACGGGGCGGAAATGGTGTGTCTGCAACTTGTCAGTACCGATCCCAACGGGCTGAACCGGCCCGCCGAGGAGGCCGCCGCCACCGCCAGGCGGGTGGCGGACGCGGTCAACGTGCCCCTGCTGGTGTGGGGTTCGGGGGACGTGGACAAGGATGCCGAGGTGCTGCGTCAGGTGTGCGAGGTGTGCGAAGGCAGGCACCTGGTGGTGGGTCCGGTGCAGGACAAGAACTACAAGAAGATCGGTGCCCCTGCCATCGGCTACCGGCACACGGTAATCGCCTCCACGCCCATCGACGTCAACCTGGCCAAGCAACTCAACATCCTCCTGGGCAACCTGGGAGTGCCCGATGACCTGCTGGTGATGGATCCCACCGTGGGTGGCCTGGGCTACGGGCTGGAGTACACTTACTCCGTGATGGAGCGCATGCGCATGGCCGCCCTCACCCAGCAGGACGACCGCCTGCAATTCCCGCTGGTGTGCAACCTGGCCAGGGAAGTATGGAAGGTGAAGGAAGTCAGGCTGGATGACCCCAGGCTTGGCGATCCCGGCAAGCGGGGCATCCTCATGGAAGCCATCACGGCCGTTCTCCTGGCGCTGGCGGGTGCTGACGTCCTCATCATGAGGCACCCGGAAGCGGTGCGGCTGGTGAGGGAATACCTGGCAGAGATGATGGGCTAGCCTGCGGGGAGGAGAGGTAGCAGATGGCTGAGAACACGGCCCGGAGCGCATGTCCGGCCACGGTGGAGTTGCTCGGCAAGGCCCAGCGGGACGGGGTGAGCACCGCCTTCTCCCGTGCGGAGCAGGTGAAGCCCTGTCCCATCGGCGCGGACGGCAGTTGCTGCCGCAACTGTGCCATGGGGCCCTGCCGGGTTCTGCTGCCCCGGGGCAAATCGGACCTGGAAATGGAAGTGACCGGGGTGTGCGGGGCCACCTCGGACACCATAGCGGCGCGTAACTTCCTGCGCATGATTGCCGCCGGGGCGGCCGCCCACTCCGACCACGGGCGGGCGGTGGCGGAGACGCTCATCGCCGCCGCAAGGGGGGAGGCCCCGGGTTACTCCAT
>Ga0080004_1114054_pt1 | contig 15221 bp, 11 predicted proteins | sample WasSprMetagenome_FD_69207 | JGI IMG/M metagenome (GOLD analysis project Ga0080004, IMG submission 69207) | Sulfidic aquatic microbial communities from Washburn Spring, Yellowstone National Park, USA - WS (SPADES assembly) (version 2) | ecosystem: Environmental > Aquatic > Thermal springs > Hot... | reverse complement strand
TTATCACCTCGTAGGCTCCAAGCTCTTTCGCCTTCTGTAGCCTATGTTCGACAAGACCACTCATTATTGCGCGGGCTCCTCTAAGTCTTGCCAGTTGTAAATGCATTAGGCCTATAGGTCCATCGCCTATGATGACGACGGTATCCCCAGGTTTAATGTTTATTTTCAAATTCCCATTTAGGCAACATGCTAAGGGCTCTGTTAGTGCTGCTTCCTCATACGATATATGGTCGGCGAAGGGGACTACTGCCTTTAAATATGATGCAGGTATCTTTAGATATTCTGCAAAACCGCCATCGATATTCGCACTTAATATTAACCTGCTTTTGCAAAGGTTTTCCCTGTTTATTTTACAAAAGAAGCATTTACCACAGCCTAAGCCTGGGGCAACTGTAACACGCATCCCCCTTTTTATATCTTTAACATCTGAACCAGTTTCCACCACTTCGCCGGATACCTCATGTCCTAGTATTCTAGGTGGTACTATATAGTGTGATCCTTTTCTTAAAGTACGATTGTCGGATCCACAGATGCCGCAGGCTTTAACTTTTATTAAAACATCCCCTGGGCCTATCTTAGGGGTTTCAACATCTTCCACTTTTAGATTGTTTATTCCATAATAGACGGCAGCTTTCATTCCAACCAACCACTATAATTTAAATCCTGTATTTATAGATTGTGACTGCTAAAGAACTAAGCCTTATATTTTTTCAGTATAATGCTTGAGCTAATTCAGCGTATCGTTCTTGCAAGGAAAAATGTAAGTTTCTATATACTTCGAAAAGTTTTTGATACTTTTTATTAACTTCTTGTCGAGGAAGGGTTACATCTTCGACTCTCAACCATTTTTCTTTGATTGTCTTAAAATCTTTGAAGAGCCCCACACCGTATCCGGCGAGAAAAGCGTTGCCGTAGGGTGCGTCTGCCCTTGGTATATACTCTTGAGGCATGTTTATGATATCAGTAACTATTTGTCTCCATAAACGACTTTTAGCCCCTCCGCCGGTAGCGACAATCCTCTTTGGCGGGCTCTCGCCTTGTTCTTTAAGCTTTTCAAGACCATGGAGTATCCCATAGCCGAACGATTCCAAGAGGGCGCGATACACGTGTATTCGGGTATGTGAGGTTGTAAGTCCGAAGATAATTCCCCTTGCTAAAGGGTTGAAGGTAGGCGATCTTTGTCCCATGAAATAGGGGATGACAATTAATCCATCAGATCCTGGAGGTATATTGTTGGCTTGATCATCTAAAATATGATATGAACTTACCCCAAGTTTCTTTTCTATTTCAAATTCATAAGGGGCAAACTGGTCTCTGAACCATTTCAACAAACCACCAGTGGTCAATATATACGTGCTTAAGATTATAGGCTCCTTTTTTGAATCGATTTTCATGCTTGACATAAATTCTTGAAGGCTACAATTGCAGATTATTAGTAGACCCGCTGTCCCATAGTAGGCCATAGCATCTCCTTGCTCGATTACTCCAGCCCCCAGCATAGAAAGATATGTGTCACCACTTCCTACAATTACAGGCGTGTTTTTTGCAAGCCCTGTCACCTCGGCTGCCTCCTCAGTGACTTCACCAATCACTTTAGATGCTGGATAGGGTGTTGGCAGAACATCCACGGGTATCCCAATTTGTTCACATACTTCATCACGCCACTTTAATTGCTCTAAATCGAAAATGCCGCCAAAAATAAGAGCACTAGGATAATCTATCGCATACTTGCCTGTAAGTTTATACACTATGTAACCTTGAGTGCCCAATATCTTTTGCGTTTTCTCAAACTTTTCCGGCTCATTTTTCTTAAACCATAATATCTTTGGCGTAACATCTTCGCTTGTAAGAGAAGTGCCAAGGGACATGTTTATAAATTCAATTTCCTCGATAGCTCTATTGTCAGAATATAATATTGCATTCCTTACGGGATTGCCTTCTTTGTCTACTGGGCACATGTTAGGAAACAATCCACTAACACTTATTCCCGCTATATTTTCAGGTTCGATTTTCGACTTCTTTAATAACATTTTTACGATTTCACAAAATTCCCTCCACCAATGCTTTTCTGGATCATGCTCGGCCCAACCTGGTTTAGGATAGATTATATCATGTTCAAGAAAATGTTCACTGATAATGTTTCCTTTATCATCAGTGATTAAGCCCTTAGAGCCTAATGTTCCAATGTCTATGCCCATGAGATATTGATTTGCCAATTGCACTTCTCCCTCCGAAGTTTTTTAGAATAGTTTAGCGTGCTTTCTACTTACTCTTTTATTCGCTCTAGCTTGAATATGACCGGTCTGAAACCATCCGTGCAAGAGGAAAACGTGACACCTTTTTCTTTAACCCAGGGAATGTCTCCACCGAGAGCGAGTACTGTAACATCCCTTTGTATGTCGGCCCAAGCCCAGCTGCAGAATCCTTCTGGCATCTGAAGGTTCTTAACAATGAACTCTTCTCCGACTTTAAATAGCCCACACTGTGGTTCAACATTCTCACCATACTTGTCTATTAGATCCTTGTTTGATAACTTCCTTACAACAGTTATTTTTACATCAAACAAGCCCTACCACCAATTTTATCACCTAAAGTTTCCTATTTAAATTTATTTAAGTTATACAGTTCGGATGTCCTCTATAGAGTTTCATCATTTATAGCATTTGCTAGATAATATTCCATGGACTGCCTTGACGTCAGCTATTGTATAATCGAAAAGGTTATATAAGGTCTAAATAAAAACTTGAGTGAATGGTTTATGAAAAAATATAGGATACATGTTATTGGGCAGTCGCATATTGATGTCGCTTGGTTCTGGCCTTACGATCCAGAAACCATATATGATTGTTGCAAGCTTACCTTTACAAGAGCTATTGACAACCTTGAGAAACATGAAGAATATTTTTTTGCACAAAGTCAAGCACTACTTTATGAAACTACTGAAAAGTATTTTCCAGAATTATTCTCGAAAATAACAAAGTATGTTAAAGAAGGACGGTGGGACGTTGTTGGAGGAATGTATGTTGAAGTTGAAGGAGCTGAACCTTGTGGCGAATCGCTAGTTAGACAATGTCTCTTTGGACAACGTTACTTTAGAGAAAAATTTGGAATAAAAGTAAAAGTAGCCTGGTTACCTGACACTTGGACATTTCCATGGCAGATGCCCCAAATCTTAAGGAAAAGTGGGATGAATTATCTTTTATTCAGTAGATGGGGGGATGGTGAAAAAGATATACTTTGGTGGGAAGCGCCAGATGGATCTCGAGTTTTAGCATACAAGGGCTGGTACTACAAATATCGCTTCCATTATAGACCCTTTCCTGATTTAGAAGAATTGGCTTACACCTTGGGCCAAAAATATGATGTTGAAAACTTTTTAGTTATCATTGGAAGTGGAGATCATGGAGGAGGCCCAACTTACCAAGAAATAATGAATATTAAAGAACTTGCAAATGAACTAAAATCTCAAATCGAGATAAAATTTAATAAACCTCACATCTTTTTTGAAGAATTAGAGAAAGAGGCGCAAACAATCCCAATAGTTAAAGATGAGCTAGGTTATGCAATAGGTGGTGCCTTAACCACTTGCGCTGAAATAAAGAAGAATAATCGATTAAGTGAGAATATACTGCTTTCAGCTGAGAAATTTTCACTTATTGCTACTGTTTTAACTAACGACATTTATCCACAAAAGGAGCTAAATGGAGCCTGGAAAAAGATTTTATTTAATCAATTTCATGATATAGCAGGAGGGTGTATCATTCCTGCGGCTCAGGAATACTCTAATAATCTTTACAAGGAGTCAATAGAAACAGGTTTAAATGTGCTAAAAAATTCTTTAAAAACTATTTCCTCATTAGTGGATACAAATGTTAAAGGAATTAATATCATCGTTTTTAATAGCTTATCTTGGGATAGAACAGATATAGTCGAAGTGGAGACTGAAATTCCCAAAAACTGGAAGTCTTTTGCGCTTATAGATCCTGACGGAAGAAAAATACCAATTCAAATTCTAGAAACAAAAGAAGAAAATAATAACTTCTATATAAAATTCTTATTTATAGCTGAAAACGTTCCATCAATAGGCTATAAAACCTATACAATAATTCCGGAAGAAAATAATATAAGATATCCGAATCCGATAAAAATAACAAAAGAAATGATAGAAAACGATTATTTCAAAATAGAAATATCGCGAATCACTGGTTACATAGAGCGCATTTTCGATAAGGAAAATAATCGTGAGATAATAAAAGAGCCTGATAAGGGAAACTTGTTACAACTTATAGAAGACGTCGGCGACTCTGAGGGCTTTCTTATACCTCCTGGTGAACATACAGAAGAATATGTTAAAAAAGTAAAAAGAATGAATAAGTATCTTGGAAACGCATGGGACATAGATTCAACGCCCACTATAGAAATCTTAGAATACGGACCTGTAAGAGGCAAAATTAGGATAAGTAGAACTGTTCTAGGCTCCACTTATACGCAGGAAATCATAATATATTCACAGATAAAACGTGTTGATTTTAATCTAATAGTAGATTGGAATGAACGTCACAAAGTGTTAAAGGTAGCATTTCCAATAAAAATAGCTAATCCGAGGTTGACTTTTGAAACCCAATACGGGAACATCACTCGCCAGCCTAATGGACAAGAACAACCGATGCTACAATGGGTGGATATATCAGAGTTTGATGGAAGTTTTGGAGTGGCTATATTGAATGATTCAAAGTATGGATGTGACGCTAAAAATAATGTAATACGACTGTCTATTCTTCGAAGTCCTACAGAGCCAGCGTACAACATAGACAAAGGATTACACGAAGCCAGATATTCTCTTTATACACATAAGGGGAATACTTGGCTAGTCGATGTAACACGGAAAGGCTATGAATTTAATAATAAGCTGATACCGATTGTGGAAAAACCACACAGAGGGGCATTAACATGTATTGGATCGTTCCTTTCTATAAATCCTGAAAACCTGATTATAACAGCAATTAAGAAAGCCGAGGATAGCGGAGACATAATCTTAAGACTTTACGAAATTATGGGCAGAAAAACTGAGTGTAAGATTTTATTCAATTTTAACAGACAAATAAAATCAGCATATAAAACAAATCTTTTAGAAGACGAAATCTTGGGGGAAGCGAAAATTGAGCAGAACGAGATCGAATTCCTTGTTGATCCTTACGAAATCGTGACACTTAAGATAAGCTTTCAGTAAAAGATTACGAATACAATTAAGAACTATGTTTGTTCTTAATTGACACCGGAGGTAGGGAAATCTACATAGGGGGCAGGGATAGTAAAGGATACTTTGACGGTGGTGCAATAAAGTTCAGGCTCCCAGAAGCGGCAGAGGCGGTAAAGTCGAAGGGAATAAATGAAATCATATTCAGCATAAGGCCTAGAGACCTTACAGTTTCAGCTGAAAAGCCTAAAACAGACATATACCTGACATAGGATCTATATATTAGTGAGCTATTAGGTGATGGAATGGTTTTAAACCTTAACCCCAACGTTCTTTCTTAGCATACAATGGCTTTTCTGAAACGAGGCAAAAGCATCTTTAAGTCTTGGACTATGATAGTTCGGTAATATAAAGGAAATATTGCTATATCATTAGTGCTTCTTAAATCAAATTTCCTAGAATATTTAATAATATGAAGTGTAAAAATATAAATAGAAGTAAAAGCATAAGAATGAAGCGGTGGTTTACTTGGTTATAAATGAAAAAGATGTTTTGGAGAAAATTACATTATCAGGTCGAGAGAGGGAAGAGGCGTTAGATAAATGTTATAAGATAGTCGCATCTTGGGGACTGAAATTACCGGATGTCCGCCCCGATCCATTACATTTGGGCCTAAATGACTTTTATAACACGGGCTTGATCGAGTTCAACATTAACAATGATGTTGAGCATGGCTATTGTGGTAAATTCCTTTTCATGTTCAAAGGTCAGACTTGCCCAAGGCACCATCACAAAAAGAAGCATGAAACTTTCTTTATCGTTAAAGGGAAAGTAAAGATGGAGCTCAATGGTAGAACTTTTGTTATGCAGCAGGGGGACAGGCTAATTGTAGAACAATATGCAAGGCATCAATTTACTGCATTGGAGGATAGCCTTATTCTCGAATCTTCGATGCCAGACTTAATCGATGACAGCATTTTTGATGATCAGAGAATCAACAAAATTATCTTCGGAAAGGAAATGTTTTGAAATAACAAGAGTGGATTAGGAACAGACTTGTTTCGGAGGCGAAGAAATGATTGATGGGTGTCGAATAAGTTTGGATTGGAAATATAAAGGAATGCAAACTATAATTCTTGAGAATGAATACTTAAGAATTTCTATACTTACTGATTTCGGAGCAAAAATATTTGAGTTCATACATAAGCCAACTGGCTGGGATTTCATGTACCACAACCCGAGAGTAGAATGTAGAATGCCTGTCTATGGTGTGAATGCTGACAACTGGTGGACTGGAGGAATTGATGAAGCTATTCCAACTGGGCACACGAGTTTTTACAAAGGTGAGGAATACCCTTATCTTGGAGAAGTTTGGTCGCTACCTTGGGATTATGAGATAATAAGTCGAGGAAAGGATGAAGTAAAGGTTCACTTATGGAGGACAACCGTAATCGCCCCTTTAAAGGTTGAGAAGTGGATAACTTTACGAAAGGGAGAAAGAATGGTGCGATTCCATCATAAAATTACCAACCTTGGGCACACCAGATTCGAGTTCATTTGGGGAATACATCCAGGACTTTCAGTGAATCCAAATTTTACAATAGATATTCCTGCAGAAGACGTCTTTATCGAAGAATCGCTTCCTGATAATCGCCTCGGAAAACGTGGTACCATTTACAAGTGGCCCTATGCTACAGACAAGTACGGAAAAAAAGTAGATATGAGAAAAGTTCAGCCGGAAGAGGTTCAAACATCTGACTTCCATTACGCAATAAAACTTACTGATGGATGGTTTGCCCTTACAAATACTTCTGAAAAAGAGGGGTTTGGCTTTGTCTTCCCTAAGGACATCTTTAAAGTTATTTGGTTATGGCTAGTGTATGGTGGATGGCGCGGACTTTACTGTGTAGCAATCGAGCCATGGACAGGGTACCCAGCTAAACTGGATATGGCTGTAAGAGAGGGCATCTATTCCACGCTAGAATCTGGGGAAAGCCTTGAATGTGATACATTCGCCTTAATATATGAGGGCGTATCTAAGGTTGAAAGGATCAAGCCTTCTGGGGAAGTAATTGGAAGCGATTAAAAAGACATAGAGGACGTTGTTTCCGTTTAGAGGTGAAAGTTTGGGGTACCTTTTAGGTATAGATGCTGGAACTACTGGTTTGAAAGCAGTCCTTTTTGATGAAGGGGGAGACGAGATTGCAATAGGCAGAGCAGAATACAGTTTATACATGCCTGAAGCTGACATGGCGGAGCTAGATGCAGAAGAGTACTGGAATGCTTGCAAAAGAGCGGTTTCAGAAATCTTAAGTACTTCAAAGATTGATCCTAAGAAAATTAGAGCCGTAGCTGTTTCTAGCCAAGGTGAAACGCTTATTCCAGTAAATAGGGAAGGCAGGCCTCTTAGGAGGGCAATAGTTTGGCTGGATAACAGGTCAAAGGATGAAAGTGAAATAATAAGAAAACAGTTTGGTGCAGACACCATTTTTAAAGTAACCGGACAACCCGAAGTAGTTCCAACATGGCCGGCTACAAAAATTCTCTGGCTTAAGAGAAATGAGCCAAGAGTGTTCGATAAAGTTTACAAGTACTTGCTTGTTGAAGACTTTATAGTATTTAAGTTGACGGGAATATTTGTAACGGAATATTCTCTTGTTTCTTCCACCTTAATGTTTGACATTTCTAAGGAAGATTGGTGGGAAGAAATGTTGAATTTCATTGGAATAAACAGTGGTCAGCTACCGAAATTGATGTCTTCAGGAGAAGTTGTTGGGAACGTAACTGAGAGAGCCTCTAGGGAAACTGGATTGAGTAGTAGTACGATAGTTTCCACAGGCGCTCTCGACCAGGCGGCAGGAGCTGTGGGGGCAGGTAACATTAAACCTGGAATTATCACTGAAACCACTGGCACAGTATTAGCTCTCTTAGCAACTATAGAAAACCCTATATGTGATCCTAAACGTCGAATTCCATGCCACCATCACGCAGTCCCTAAGAAATTTTTTTTAATCCCATGGTGCCCAACAGCTGGAATAGTTTTAAAGTGGTTTAGAGATGAATTTGGACAGTATGAAATGGAGGCTGCGGAGAAAATGAAAGTTGACGCCTACGACCTTTTGACACTTGAAGCCTCAAAGGTAGCTGCAGGCTCAGATGGGCTCCTGATGCTCCCCTATTTTATGGGAGCCGGACCCCCTGAATTCGACCCTCATGCCAGAGGGATCCTATTTGGACTAACATTGAAACACACTAAGGCACATGTAGTCAGAGCTATCCTTGAATCTATAGCATTTATGATAAGGAAGAATGTAGAATTGTTCGAAGAACTAGGAATACCGGTGAAGGAGATAAGATCCATGGGTGGAGCGTCAAGAAGTCCGCTTTGGAACCAGATTAAGGCGGATGTAACCTCAAAGCCAATAATAACACTTCAAACAGAAGAAGCGGCCAGCCTAGGTGCTGCAATACTTGCAGGGGTAGCATATGGGGCGTTTAAGTCGATAGAAGAAGGGTGCAAGACAATGGTTAAACTGAAAAGGAAGTATGAAACTCGACTTGAGGACAAAAACGTTTATGAAAAACTTTATAAAGTTTATTGCAACCTATACGATCATGTAAGGGAACTCTTTCCTCTTCTATAATACAATTTGGGATTTTTAGTTACAGTAATAAATTGTGGATTCGGCTTTTTAGCATTTTAGGCTTATTTTTAATTTAAAATTTTCTAGGTTAGAAAAATTTAAATTTCAAGTATACAGAATCTCTGTTATAATGGAAGTTCGGGTAAATGGGAAATTTATGTTTTAGACAGATACATTTGGACTTTCACACGTCACCTCTGATTGAAGACGTGGCGTCAGAATTTGATGCTGAGCAATTCGCTAAGACCCTTAAAGATTCGTATGTAAACTCAGTAACATGTTTCGCCAAATGCCATCATGGAATGTCCTATTATCCAACGAAAGTTGGCATTATACATCCTCATTTGAAGATTGATTTGCTTGGAGAAATGATCGAGGCATGCCACAAACATGGCATAAGAGCCCCTGTGTATTATAGCATCTGCTGGGACAATTATATAGGCATAAACCATCCGGAGTGGTTACAGTGTGATCAAAGGGGTGTTCCAGTTAGACCGGCACCATATGAGCCAGGCTGGTACACGCTTTGCCTTAACACACCCTATGTAGATTACGTTTTTGCTCAGGTTAGGGAGATATTGGAAAAATACGAAGTTGATGGATTCTTCTTTGATATAGTTAGACAGAAACGTCCAGGATGCCTCTGCAAATACTGTCGTGAGGGAATGGAAAAACTTGGCTTGGATATAACGAACGAGCAGGATCTATTCAAGTACTCCCTAAATATCGAAAAAAACTTCATGGATAGGATGTCAAAGCTTGTCCGTAGCAAACAACCCGAAGCCACAATCTTCTTTAACGGCCAGGTTGACCTCGATCTCAGAGCAAAACTGGATTTCTTCACACATATTGAGATCGAATCTTTGCCGACAGCACAATGGGGGTACTATCACTTTCCCTTTTTCGTAAGGTTCGTTCGAACACTTTCAAAGGAATACTTAGGGATGACAGGGAGGTTTCATAAATCTTGGGCCGATTTTGGTGGAATAAAGACAAAGGCCCAACTCGAATATGAGTGTGCCACTATGCTTGCTAATGGTGCCAAATGCTCGATCGGAGACCAAATGCATCCTAGAGGCAAACTGGACAAGGCTGTTTATGAGCTGATAGGAAGCGTTTACAAAGGAGTTGCTGAGAAAGAGTGTTGGTGTGAAGGAGCTGAACCTATTACTGAAGTGGCTATTCTCTTAATGGAAGACGCAGCCCTAGGGCTTCAAAGAAATGACTCGAACGAAGGAGCAATGAAGATGTTGCTGGAACTCAAACATCAATTTAACATCATCGATCCTCTAGAAGACTTTAGCAAGTACAAGGTGATAATCCTACCTGACGCTGGCAAAATCAGTGAAGAAACGGCGACAAAACTTAAAGAATACATGCATAAGAAAGGTAGCGTTCTCTTAAGCCACGAAGCAACCCTAGACCCTGAAACTAGATATTTTAAGTGCCCAAACACAGGAGTCGAATACATTGGGCCATCTGAATACTGCCCAGACTATATGAAAATAGGGAAAGAAATTTCAGAAGGGCTGCCGAGACTCGATCTTGTCATGTACGAACGCGGTTCATACGTCAAACCACCGGCTGGCACACAGGTCCTTGCAAAAATCTGGAAACCGTACTTCAACAGAACATTCAAAACTTTTACATCCCACAGCCATGCACCCGTTGACAAAGAGACACCTTATCCTGCAATAACAAAAAATGAGAACAGCATCTACATTTACGCTCCTATCTTCAGAGCATATTATGAGCACGGGTACTATGTCTACAAGAAGATTGTTGAAAATTGTCTTAGGCTCATCTTGCCAAAACCGCTAGTTAAGTCCAACGCCCCATCATCATCTGAAATATCGTTGACCAAGCAACAAAATAGAATTGTGGCACATATCGTGAATTTCCAGCCACAACGTAGAGGAAAGGGTGTAGAATACATCGAAGAAGCATATCCTATAAAAGACATATACTTGGCAGTCAGAACAGGGGAGGCGCCCAAAGAAGTTTACCTAGCCCCGTCAAGAAAAAGACTGAAATTTGAATTCGATGGCCAATACACGTCTTGCTTGGTGCCAGAAGTGCTAATACATCAAATGATAGTTTTTGAGCAAAAGGCATAATTAGCAACAATTAACATGGATAACCGGATTCAAGGGTGCAATTTATGCTTTTAATGCGCCTCTAGTCAATCCTTCAATTAAGAATTTTCTAAGAAAGATTGAAGCCGCCAATATTGGAAGTAAGCCTAATAATGATCCTGCTGCTAGATAACCCCAATGGTAGGTTCCAACTGGAGATGTTGTTGCCTCAGTTCCGAAGGCTAGAAGAGCGATTGGATAGGTAAATAGTGATTTTCTGGTTATAAGTATATTTGCTAGAATAAATTCATTCCAAGTTGAAATAAAGGTCATTAAACCCATGGTGACCAAAAGGGGGGTAGCCAGTGGTAATGTTATTTTCGAGAACGCTTGTGCTTTTGATGCGCCATCAACTTCAGCTGATTCTTCAAGATCCTTAGGAAGTCGTCGGAAATAATCGTGGGCAAACCATGTATTTATTGGTATTGTGGACACTGCCCCCATTATTGCTAAAGGTGCAAGATTATTTACTAGCCCGTAACTTTTGAATAGGAAAAGTATGCCAATAATTCCACTAACTATTGGCACAGACTGTATTATCATTAATGTACTATATAATTGCATCTTTCCCCTAAACTTAAATCTTGCGAAAGCAAAGCCTGCAAGAGCACATGATGGAATATTAATTGCTACCGCGCCCACAGCAGTAATTAAACTATTGAAATAAGCATTTCCCATTACTGCTATAACCTTTTCAAAAAAATCTAGACTAAAATCAGAGAGAGTTAGATTTAAAAAGAAGAGTTTGCCTGTAAAAGCAGCAAGGATTAGCGGAAATATTGGGAAAATTGTAAACACAGTCCAGGCCAATAAAATTATGTGAGTAATGATTGAAATCCTATTCAATACTTCCACCTCCCAGCAATTTCAGTTTCATCAATATGCTTAGAAAAATTAGATTAATGACTAGAATGAACATACCAATTGCTGAAGCATAGCCAATTTCCCCCCATTCTAGAGCAACCCTATACATGTAGAATGCAGGAACAGTTGTTGCGTTGAGAGGGCCACCGTATGTTATTACATAGATTGTTCCAAAATAGTTATATGTGGTTATCGTCGAATATAAAATGCTAAGTGCTACAAAAGGTTTAACGATTGGAACAGTTATAAAACGGAAACGTTGAAACAATGAAGCTCCATCTACTTGAGCCGACTCATACAATTCCTCTTGAATAGTTGCTAGACCTGCAGAGTTCAGAAACATGTAAAATGATGTACTTTTCCATATATTTGCAAGAGTAACCACTAACATAGCTAGCTCCGCCGTAGTTAACCAGTTAATTGGCGTAAATCCAAATTGTAGAAGAATACTATTTATTGTCCCATAACTTGTGAAAAGCAATATGAACATTACTCCAATTATAACATCACTTAACAGCCAAGGAATCATAAAGATCGTTCTATAAAAGTTTGTTCCTCTAACTTTTCTTTTCAGAAGAAGAGCTAATAGGAAACCAAAGCCACACTGCCCAGCAACAGATCCGCCAACAAAATATATTGAATTCTTTAGTGAATAGATGAAAGTGCTATCAGAAAGCAATTGAATATAGTTATTTAGGCCTACGAACTTCATTTGAAGATTGAGTGGGATTTTAAAAAATGATGAATAAATGATTAAAGCGATAGGGTAAATTAGAAAGGAGGCGAGTAAAAAAAAGATAGGGAATATATAGAGGTAGGGAATATATTCCCTACTATACATTTCTATTCACTTACTAGTAAGTTTATGGCCGCGTCATAATCCAAAATTGCTTGTTTAGGAGTCTTCTTCCCTAATATTATAGACCAGACGAAATCATAGTATAATGCAGTCGCTATTCTCGTCCCATAGAGAGGGTGCATTGGAAATAGATACACATCTCCAGCTTTGAACACGTCAAGGTATTGGCTATAGAATGGGTCGGGCGAACTTTTTATCGCTTCTTCCCAAGCGTCTTGCCTAGTTGGGAAAACACCAAACTTGCCACTTTCTGTCATCGATTCTTTACTGAGCATAATGGTAATAAGTTCCCATATAAGATCCTTAGGTGCTTTAGCAGCTTTAGGTATTCCCACCGTCCAGCCACCTGGCACACCAGCATGAACGCGTCCCCCAGACTTTGGTGGAGGAAGCCATGCCCATCCAAAATTTGCCTGTATTTGTTCATAGCTTAAGCCCTTGCCGACAAGCTCTGCCGTCCACCACATCCCATAGTCCAGGTTTGCGGAAAACTTTCCTTCATAGAAGGCATCAGTTGTGGTTGTCCATTCAGCTACGGGGAAGAATTTTACTCCTGCATCCACCATCTCTTTTATCATTTCAGCAGCCCTAATTGCATATTCGTTATTAATTGCTGAACGCCATTTGCCATCTTCTAATTTTAGGATACCGTAACCAGGAGGACCTATCAAGTCCTTAGGAGCAATATTCATGTACAGGGTAGTAAATGGGTATTCAAGTTCTGCCGTTATATTGACCATTGGTGCAGTATCCTTTAGCCTCTTCGCATCATCGAGCAATTCTTCAAAAGTTTTTGGGAAACCATTTGGAAAATATTTCTTATGGTAAACGCAAGGTCGGCAGTCAGTATTAAACCAGATACCATAAGTGTGCCCATCAGGCATAACGACCGCATCCTTATAAGTGGGCAGCCAATTTTTATAGTCTGGCCAAGCTGCAAGCCTAGAGTCTAGTGGCTCCATAAAACCTAAGTCGGCATAGTAGGATATCCACATACTATCTATAAAAGGCAGATCTGGAGGATCCCCTGATGCAAAAGCTGTCTTTAAGTATACTAGGTAAGCATCCCAATCCTTCTCCACTTTTTCCACTTCAATCTCCAGTTCAGGATGTCTTTCTTGAAGAATAGGGACTCCACTTTCTACCATAGCACTCATATGCTCTGATGTTGGATGGGAGATAGTTAATTTTAGCTTCTGTTTACCTGCAGTTGCTGTCGTCGATACTGTAGTTGTAACTACTGATGTTGTAGGCACAGTAGTTGTTACTACTGGAGGGTTCATTGCAACATACGCTGCTGCACCAATAGCGATTAATGCTACAGCACCGAGGCCAGCGTAGATAAATTTCCTTCTATCAACCTTTTTCGGTTCAGACATATGTTTTCGAATTATAGGTATTGGTTATGCTTGTTTATATACTTTTTGTCCTTAAGTCTATCAATTTTTTAATGAAAAGTTAAAAATTTTTGCAATCTTTTTTATATAACGTTCTCTGTTGTGGTATAGTTGATGTTTGCTTTTCTACTTGTAAGCCGCTGACTTTCGAACTCTGATGAGATTGAAATGGTTTCATTTGAGCGTCTGCCAACGTGTGCTAGATGGTTTCTTTTTTGAACGTTTACACGGCTGTGGAAATGCTTGATTTAGGGTGAGTGGAAGGGTGGCTTAGAGAGTGATCAAACCATGCTAGGATCGTGTTATCTGATTTCATCTCTCGACTGGATTCGTGGCCGGCCTTTCTCCTGTCTCCCTCAATTTTCTCTTTATGGTCAGTAGGCTTCTGAGACTTCCATGTCTACCTCAAACATTCTTTCATTTCTTATTTCCTCTTCTAGTTCTCTTAGCCAGGACTTTGGCCTATTGGGGGTGTTGTATGCGTCTCTTGGGAGGCTGAAGGTTGTTAGGACTGTTTCAGCTGCGTCCAAAAGCATTTCACGATATTTCTTTCTGTCGAAGTTTACGTTGGCGTCCGCTAGCTCTAATGGTGTGACTCGATAGAGTGGGTTGTGGTGTTCTACGTCCCTGTAGATGAAGCTGACGCCTTCTCCTTCCTTCACAATTTTTCCTCTACTAGCAAGCTGTATTGCTGCGGCCACGTGTGGGAAGATAATCTTGTATTTGTTGAAGGCTTTCCTAAGCGTCTTCGATACCGCCAACTCTTTAAGAGAGATTTCTCCGGTCATTATTCTATCTATGGCTTTTGTGACTAGTGTTAGGGCACGCTCGTATCCTATACTGTACACTTCATCTAGTGTTCTGCAGTCGAAGAGAGTTTTTATTAGCTCTGCCTGAAATTTTCTTATGAATTCTGGCGTGTCGTGTCTTCTCAGCTCTATTCCTCTGGCTACGATTTCTCCGTTGTAGAGGATACCGAAGTAGCGTTTTTGAGCCTTCATGTTCGCGTCCGCTTCCAATGGTAATAGTGTGAGGAACTTGTAGTGGTGGTCTAATGAGATCGGCAGTCCTGTTAGGTTGCTCAGCTGCTCGGCCAGCCGCTCGTAATCCTCTTTCGTGGCAACT
>Ga0080004_1129150_pt1 | contig 15222 bp, 13 predicted proteins | sample WasSprMetagenome_FD_69207 | JGI IMG/M metagenome (GOLD analysis project Ga0080004, IMG submission 69207) | Sulfidic aquatic microbial communities from Washburn Spring, Yellowstone National Park, USA - WS (SPADES assembly) (version 2) | ecosystem: Environmental > Aquatic > Thermal springs > Hot... | reverse complement strand
CGCAACACCCATACTCGGCGTGCTCCCCGTTCAGCCTCACCTCCCCCACGCCCTCACAAAGATACGCAACCGTCACATCGTGCCTCTCAGGAAAAACCCTAGAATAAACCCCAACAAACCTACAACCCCTAACCTCCAGCCCAGTCTCCTCCAAGACCTCCCGACGCAAAGCATCCAAAAACCCCTCACCCCACCTCACACGCCCACCCGGAAACCACCACTCGCCACGAGCAGGGCTAAACCGGCGCCGAAGCAACAACACCCTCCCATCCCTCACAATCATACCCTCAACACTCACAACAGGCAAATAGCGCGCCTTGAAACAATTATATTTGACAACTATCATTCCTCTAAAGCTTCTTTTAATTCTCTCCAATTCTTCATTAGGAGACCTAATGTAATATCCACCCATGTCAAATTTTCTAATTCTTTTTCCTTGGCATATTTTATCGCCTCTAAAACCATTAACTTATTATATTGAATGCATTAGTCTTGCCGCCTCAAGTATACAACATCTTTATGGCTAAATCTTACTATTTCGTCTAATATGTAACCGTATTCTCTTAAGAATTTTATTAACTCTTTTGTGCTCACATGTTCGGTATGAACCTCAATGACAAATCTCTCAATTAAATCCCTATTCAAGATTATTTCTGCACCTCTCAGTACTTTCATTTCATAACCTTCAACATCAATCTTAACAAGGTCAATATGATCTATGAATCTTCCAATAATTGTTGCAGATTTTTGAGTTACATAATCAAGCGTCAGCACTGGTACTTTGAAGCTACTAACAATTGAAAGCCCACTTTTCGTTATCAAATTTTTTATTAATGATGATGCTCCTACATTCCCGTTTGCCATATATAAGATTGAGTTTGTAACCTCATCGCCGAGAGCATATGGTAATGCCTTGATATTTCTCACCTTATTTAACTCAATATTGCTCACTAGCCATCTGAAAACTAACGGATTCGGCTCAAAGGCTACAACAAAGCCGCCATCACCCAACTTTTTCGAAACCCATAAGGCGTATACACCTACATGCGCCCCAATATCGAAAACAACCCAATTCTCACTAGGTATATAGTCAGGATGTCTCATATACTCCATCCGCACATACAGATCAGGGATGTTAATGCCTAGTGTTGCCCCATCGTTAACGAAAATCCGTATATTATCAGGTAGCTTAATGGCTATATTACCCATTATCACCGGCTTAAGCACGCCCATTTTCGATACATACATCGCTAATATAGTGCTTGGTGTAAAATGCCCTCTCAGCAAATTTATAACGTCATTTTTAAAGAAGCTCAGCAATTTGATAATCTTCATCTTCTGACACTTCGACCTTATTCCACATAGAGTATAAGCTTCACATATAGTCATTTGACAGGATATTTGATAGCTTGTTTAAAAATCTTGTGTGCAGGCCTAGCACGCGCTAAAATTGTTATAATCGGAATGCCTAACTCCTAAATACTCCACCTTTTTAATCGTGCTGAAAAAAGGTAGCTTATATTTTGAAAGCATAAGAGGAGCTATTACAACTACTTCATTGCCGTCTTCAACTTTCATGCTAAAACCAAGGTTTAAAGCTTCACTTTTTCTGTATTACTTGCAGACATGACAGCAACGGAAAATTTTCTCCATTTGTCAAGCCATGCTGAATGCAATTTATATATTATGTAACATCTTCTTAAAAAATTTAATAAGCTCTTCGATTTGTCTTTGTGCATTTAACCTACGGTTTGAATTCTCCATTACAGTGATCCTATCAAAATTCATATTTGCCAATAGTCTTATGATCTTCTCTGATAGCTCACTGGAATTGCCAGATTTAAATATGTACCCTGTGACGCCGTCCTCGACTACCTCAGGCAATCCACCAGAAGAACTCACAATAGCTGGCACCCCCAACCTATTAGCCTCAACAGGTATTCTGCCAAAGGATTCAGGAGCTATAGATGGCATTACAACAGCTTTAGCTTTATACATTAATAAGTAGTAATATATCGTTGGAGGCAGTCTCTCCATAAACACTACACCACTTAAGCCCATCTTACTTGCAAACTTCTCAACCCAACTGTTCTTACAACCGACCATGTAAAGCTTCATATTCCTGAACTCTCTTTGCACTTCAGACCATGCCTTTAAGAGCAAGTGAGGCCCTTTGTGGAGACTAGGACCAGAGGCGTAGAGGATGTAGTCACTGTAGGGCTCTCCAGGATCAGGTCTTATGTAGTTCAGTGGCTCCGTAACAGGATTGTAAATCACAGCGCTAGGTTTCTCTGCAAGCTCAGGTATGTGATTTATGTGAATTTTCCATAGAGCATTGGACACAGCTATGTACCCATCTATGCTATCCAAAATACCTTCTATAAGTTGCTTCCACCTAGCATACTCAAAAGGACCTTTTACGAGATGAATGCCCGGATCTATCACTTTACGAATACCAGGAATAATATCTAAGCTAGCCATTTCCCGATAGATTCTCAGTTTACAGATTACTATTTTTGATAAAGAACAATTATCATCGCAAACTTCCTTAAAACCATATGATAACCACATAAGGGGACATAGAAGTTCGTATGAATGTAGATGTGCCACTATGGGCACTTTTTTTAACGCCTTTACTTTAGGCGCGAGCGCAAGTTCACTCGTCGCAATCCAAACGATGTCAGCCCATTCCACGAACTTTTGTGCTACAGTATTTAGATTCATCATAGGGAGATTCCCGATCTTTCGGCAAGGTAACTTGTAGACTTCGACTCCCGAAAGATTTAATACGTATTTTGCTCCCCTACAGCTGAGAATTTTTATTTTAACCCTGCCTTTAATAGATTGCAGAAATTCATTCGCGGTAATTTGAGCCCCGCTAGGCCATAAACCATTATTTATTACAAGAAGTTTCATAAACATCCATATAACTAATTTAAAAGGTGGTATAATGTATTAGCAATACTTTAAGAAGTCTTAAAACAGTTATCTTGACATTAAAGTTTCTTGCTATTGATGTACAGCTAGATTTATCAAATCTTATTTCATCTTTGAGATGTTTTTCTAAGCTTTCTAAGAAGGATGTTAAACTATCACATATACTCACACACTGACTATTCTTAGGTAGATATTCAGCTACTCCGGCCATACTACTAATTATTACCGGAGTCCCTGCAGCTAAACTCTCTAATGCCACCATATTAAAGCTTTCCACAAGACTTGGAATTAAAGTTGCTAAAGCCCCCTGGTAAAGTATAAATAAATAGTTTTTATCTAAGCTCCCTAATATATGAATCCTTTTTCTTATTTCTTGCTTCTTTATATATTTTTTCAGTTTTTCCCGTCCTTTAATAACATCCCCAGTCACAGCGATAGCCTGCAAATCATTGTACCTCTCCATAACTTTATTCATCAATATAAGAAAGATATCGAAACCTTTCCGTCTTGTAGGTCTTCCAATGAATAAAACGTATCTTTTAGGCAGAGTGATTTCTTTGGAAATTAGCTTTTTTAAATTATCGAAAGAGGAACTCTCGAGATCAAGACTGTTTGGTATTATAAATGAGGAACCGCTAGGGTTATAGAGATCCTTTGTTATTTTCTCATATAACTTCGAGACATGTATTAATGCCGAGGAATTTTTAATTAAGAATCTCTCTATACCAATATATGGAAGAGAAGTTAGTAAATTTTTCTCTTCATATCGATATTCTAATCTCTCTATTCCATGCAAATGGTAGAATGTCTTCTTCCTTAGCAACCATGCTAACATAAATATTGAGAAACCCATTATTGAGAGACTAGTTAAATACACAGCTTTGGTTCTTTTTAATGTTCCTAGCGATGCTAATGGTGTGAGAGGAAGATTTTTCTTAATAATAGTTCCCTTTCTGATAGTATATATGTAAAAAGGTATTTTAGTGTCAATCACCACAATTTCTAAATTTCTTATGCGTTTACTTACATTCACAAATTCGTCAACAAACAAGCTAAATATTTGCCCTGGACCTCCGCGCCGGGCATTTTTAGGCAAGTAGTTTCCTAGCATTAACAAGGTAAAACGCTCATTCAAGCACGTCACCGTTAGTATTTTATTATTTATTACGTCTAAACATAGGTAGTTTGATTATCAATTTGTCCCAATCTTAGCGCCGCAATCAACAATAACTTTACAGGTTCAAACAGGTAAGCGCATATTCATTTTAAGCAATGACTGATTAAACTATAAACGTTTATGTAAGTATCCAAGGGTTTGTCATTAGATGTATCAATATAGTGAAATTTACCAGTGTACATAGAAGCTAGTTTAGGTAGTAATTTTCTTTGAAGAGATATGAAATCTAAAAATTCATCTCGTCCTCTAATAATGTGCCTCCTAATAAGAACCTCTAAGTTAGCATCCAGTATCAATATATGGTCAATATCTTTGTTATACCTTAAAAAAAGGTTTACAGCTATAAGAAAAACCTTTTCGCTTGGTTTATAACTCTTCTTTAGATATATTAGATCTACAACGGTATCTAGTGCATACCTTTCAAATATGATTACAACTCTTCCTTTATATATTTTACTTATAAATATCATTAAAATTTTATAGAATATATTTTTTAACGATAATATTAAGATATCAATTGCTATAAACATATTGACCAACCTGTTCATAATAGCTGGATCAGCATCAATCACGGCTTTTTGTAAGGTCGGTGTATAGGTGAGATCCCTTCTACCAGCCAAAACTAATATTTTTTTAATTAACCTAACAGGTAGGCTTGTCGATCTTAAATAACCTGTTAAACAAATTACTCCCTTTAACTTGCAAGTCACTTTTAAAAGTTTTATCATAGTGGATTTCCCAACGCCATCTGGACCACTAATTAAAATAGAATTTTTCGTTATTAAATCCCTTGGTGCTTTCTTATCTCGGCTATCACATCGCTAAGGCTACAAACGTTTATTCCAAGCTTGATTAAGTTATTTAGTAGAATCTTAAGTCGTCCATATGAAAAACCATATTGTGTTTTATCATTTTTCGCAACATAAATCTCATGAAAAAATATTATTATTATGCCGTAGTTTCTAGACACCTTTGAGCTTTTTAAAAATTTCATAAGCATCTGGATCCATTCATCGCTATCCGTTGCTGGAATACTCCATATAGCGCCTCGATAAATTCGATTAAGAATGGGGATAGGATAATTATAGCCACTACTTAATAATATTGTGTGATAAAAATTAGTTAAAAGCTTTAACTCACGTTTTCCAAGAGGATTTTGATGAGTTATCAGACCAGGCGGAACGAAAACTCGAGGTTTATACCCCATGTTTATTTTGAAGTCTATTACTGGACGAATTATTTCATCCATTAGAATCTTATTCGACAGAAACAAATAAGGTCCTCTAGAAAGATGAAACCTTCCATGAGGAACTAAATCCCATCCTGCAGTCAACATTTCACGTAGCTTTTGCCATGAGTCTATCGGTCTTAAGATTCTATCTCCCTCGGTCACTGAATCTTTTCCAACGTAACCCGTTGGAACTGCGAGAACAGCCTTCAAATTGAGCGATTCAAGTAAAGGAAAAGCGTACTCATACTGATTCATTGTAGCATCATCAAAGCGAAGAACAACATGGATATTTCCTTGCAAAGCATTTGATCTTTTCAATTCAATACTCATTGCTAAAAGAGTTTTAATTTGCAGTAAAAGAGCTTTTGCGCGATAATACCTTAACAAATAATTATATTCCAATACTTGCTTAAAGGGGATGCTCATTAAAATGCTCACCCTTACTCAAAATCGGAATCCTATAAAGACATTCTTTCATATTTCCGCTTACAGGGCCTAAAAATACTGTTCTTTCCCATATTCTTAGATCGCATACTGAAGCTTTAAATCTATCTAACAATGCTTCTGTTCCTTTAAGTAATAAAACGATATTGAGGTTATCTTTTATAACGATGGTGGAGAACACTTTTATTAAAACACCTAATCCTCTTTTCTGTGCACGCTCCACAATCCCGTAAGAACCATATCGCGTGCGGCACTGGCACAATTAGTTTTTAGTTGTAAATAAGGTAGGAAAGATCATTATATACTAAGCTGTGCCGAACAAGAATATCATCAGGATTCACTTTAACTATTCCCTGCGGCACAATAGCCTTTCTTGACAGCACATTGTAAGTACTTAAAATTAAAATACCTTTAACATTTTGGTTTTTAAGGAAAAAGACCAAAGCATAAGGATTCATATTTATATCCGTAGGTTTATATGGAAAACGCTTAGGATAAAGATCCGAGGCTACTGAAACTATCGAGTTAGCTATTTTAATATCGGAATATAAATTTTTAAAATTACTACTTGGAAAACTGGTAAGTAGATATTTAAGCATAAAATAATCGAAAATCTCTGTGGCATCGCTACGGTATATGCTTGTTCTATCCAATACAGGAGATGATGTATCTAATTTCAGAAGAGAGCCTATTAGATATGTGGATCCAAGAAATTGTGTTATTAAAAGAACACTAGCAAGGTTTATTATCAAAATTTTTCCCACTTTTTTCTTTGAGAATAAAGAAAAAAGAATTGAATAGAAATGATATATTCCTAGTGTGAATAATGGATTAAATACTATGAGAAAGAAAACGAAGCCGACCCTTGTGAAGGCCATAGCCATGCTTATAATCAAACCTATTATTAACCAGATAAAAATCAATGCATCATTTTTATAGTAAGAAGACGTTAATTGTTTTGTAACTTTTTTATAGATTAGCATGCTTAATTCTAAAATTATGCCTAAACTAGCGATAGTATACGGAAAGTATTTCACTAAGCTATTAATATAATACGGAACGCTTCCTCCTCCGATCGTATACTCTATCCTTTCCTCAGCAATTGATGGATAACGCATTAAGGTATTTATAGAATCCAAAATATGAAGACCTAACGTCGTGGATATATAAAGAAAATATAATAGAGATGTAACAGAAGCTATGACTGCACTAAAAAGAAGTGCATTTAATATATTACCGTCATTTTGGAAAGTGAAAAATATGAAGCATAATAATAGCAGGAGAATAAGAGAGACAATTCCAAGGGTGTAGTAACCCAGAGGTAATGACAAAGATAATAGCAATAGCATTAAATAATCAGCGAGGGTTACACGTTTTTTAATAGACATGTTTATAACTAACATTACCAGATCTAAAAAAGATGTTAATGATATTCCAAATCTCACGCTACTAAAATAACCCCACGGAGGAATTAAAGTTGAAAATATCATGGAAAGTTTTAACTCCATTTTATTTTTACATAATTTATTTAAAATAATTAAGAGAACTGGCACTTGAAACTCGATAAAAAATATGTAAGGAATCTTATAAAAAAATAAGGGATTAGTACCAGTCACCATACATATTACTGGTACTAAGACGGAGTCATAGAGTGCTGATGCAAAAGTATTTTGAAAATCTATTTTTCCTCCAATTATAGTATTTGTTATAGCATAATACTCTATATAAACATCTTTACCAAATAATGTATAAGAGACAAATAGTGATATATTGGCAATTAGAAGACTTTGAGCTATCAAAAGGATAGAAACCATATGGTTTCTATCTCTAATTGCAAATAAAATATTAATTATAAAAAGGAGGAAAGAACTGAAATAAAAGAGTAAAGGTACTATCTGTATCATTAATTCACGGGCGCGCTAAACAGAGCTGTACTGCAAAGAATCCCCTAGCAAAAGTATCCAGTAAAATAGATGGCCTTCATGACCTAAGGAATATTCCCAGTACTGCATTTTCTTGCATGCTAATTAAATAATCCTTAAATCTCCTTGTATAATTTATGATCTTCATGTCTGTGTCACTGATTCTATAACATGTTTCATAGCTAATCCACTTTTTCTTGCAGAAAAGAAGGACCTATAAGCTTCTTTTGCTCCTAAAGCAAGCTCTTCGAGCAAGGCTTCCGTTTTAAGTAACTTTCTAACAATGTTGGGGTACTTTATATAATTGTCTGATATAAACACGTGATATAGGTGTTCCAATTTGTTATGTAGTAGTTTGGCAGTAGTGTTTGTTAATATAGGTTTTCCATAATAAAGAGCTTCAAGTAATCTATTGCTAAGAGATTTGAAGAAAATGGGAAATACAACTAAACTAGCATTATCGTATAGTACCTTGAGAACATTATCTGAAGATATCCAACCAGCAAAAATAAGATTTTCAGGTATCCGAGAAAGCCCGAATTTTCTTCTAGCTTCAGAAGATGTGCCGCCAGCTACTACTATATTAATTTCTGGACATTTTCTAGCAATATTATAAAGTATTTTGAACTGAGGTACCTCTTGTAATCTAAAATTAGAACCTGTTCTACTCATTGTGATAATGCTAAAAATATACGGTTTTTTCTCAATTACTTCTTTTATTTTATAACTTTTCTCATAATTGTTATCACCATATAGTGCTGCATATGTCGGATAAATGAGGTTTGGCTTTTTAAATAATGGTAATTTTCTTAGAAAGCTCTTAGTAGCATCGTCCAAAACTATTAAGGCTCGAGAATCCCAAATCTGTAACAGGATATGAAATATGCTGGGATAAAGGTTTATTATCTCTAAATAATTTTTCCCATAAATAAGGTGATCGATGAGCTTGTTCGCCCTAACATTTCCTAATCGAAGTATTATTGGGATGCCTTGTTTTCTGGCTATATAAAGGGCAGTATGGAATGCTACTGATTGAGTGGTTATTATAACGTCAAACTTCTCGTCGATAATCTCTTTTGGAATAAAGCTCTGTGGATAAATTAAGCTTCTTTGAAGAGACATCGGAACATCTATCTGAGCAAAGTTAACATCAAAGCTTCCACAGTCTGTATAAACTTTCCTTTTTCGTAGTGGTTCATTCTTATTGCCTAGTTGTATAAACGTTGTATCAAAGCCGAACATCCTTAGCGAGGCAGCGCAACCCAGCGAGTGCCTAATTTCACTGTCTATATGAAGAATTTTCATATAACAGCCCTGTTGAAGTTCTCAGCAATAATTAGGTAAAGCTTGCAGGTTTTTAGCAAGATTTGCTTTACTATAATAATTGCAAATAATGTCAAGGCTTAAAACCTCTGGCAAGTTAAAACTCTCTATCCTTCAAAGATCCTTAAGTAAGTACTAAGTATTTTATTTTCATTATATTTTTCTTTCACTTGTTGAGAAAGAATTTTGCCGAGGCTCATTAATTCATCTGAGGATATGGATAGGATATAATTGAGCTTCTCAAGCATAAGTCGGTAGTTAGACACGTCAACTATAAATTGTTGACCTAATGTTCCTTCTAATAGTTCAGATACTCCTCCGACGTTTGTAGCTAGAGGTAGCGTACCCAGAAAAGTAGCCTCGTATAAAATATAGGGAAATGGTTCTTCTATGATGGATGTAAACAACAACACCCATGATTGCGACAAAAGATCCATCGTTTCAGGATGTGGCAACTTGGGGTATAGAAAAATCTCGGAAGCTTCTTTCTTTAGAATTTTTGGTCGATCACTAACTCCTAGTAAGTATGCTTTAAATTTATGCTTCTTTGCTAAGTGCACTATAACATTATGAGCTATGTGGAAGCCTTTAACTTTACTTTTTCCTCCTGCGTATAGGATAAGAGGAATCTCTGATTTACTAGGATTTTTAAGGTTTGATATTTCCGGCGGCGGATTTGGAATTGTTATTGCTCTGTCTGACACCTCGGGAATGTTTGACGTAATTAAATCTCTTTGTCTTTTAGAAGGAAATAGTATAATGTGTGCTTTCTTAATAGCTTGTTTGTTTAATTTATTGAATATATTAAGAGAAGCAGCCCCTAATCCGTAAATTGCGTGACTATATTCGAGTTTTCCAAGGTAATAATCTAAAACAGGGCTCGAAATGAGGTTGCTAATTTTTTCATATGGTGCCAGGATGAACTGCGTGTATTGGATCGGTTGGTAATTGTGTAGATGGACAATAAATTTTTTGTTGGTAGTTTCCATGAGAAGGGGATAAACTATTCCCGGTATGTATATTATGTCTGAGTTTTCTAAAATTTTCTTATATCTACGTGTCGACTTCAACATAAAAGAATTTATCCATATCTGAATTTTTCTAGATGATCTTAAAAGGGGTTCGTAGATGAACTTTACATTCTCAATAGGACTAGGGTTGGGAGTTCCAGTTAATACAGTAATCTCAAATCCTTTGGAGCTTAGGTATTTGATAAGGCTGTGTGTAGCTCGCTCTGCTCCTCCACCTTCAGGCCAATATTTTTCACTCACTACAAGCACACAGGGCATTAAGCTATAACCCCTCTCTTTGCAGAAGGTGGAAAATTACTTTGTGAAAATCTATTCCGTCGGATCGTAGAATGCAATGTTCCATTGATTGCAGAAGGAATAAAACATCCTCCTGTGTGTACGACTTTTATATACAATTGCGTTAGGGAGGGGCAACTCATTTCAGCTCTTTAATGCTTTTATTATTTCAAACGAAGAAGAGATTGGCTTCTTATTAGATGTATCTAACCTGTAAATCTTTGTTCCTGTGCGGTTTTCCTGTAAAATTTTATATATGTTTTCATAAAGGTGATTCTGTTTTTCAAGTAAGCTTAGTTTAATTTTTTCATTTAATCTTCTTTTTAAGAGTATATCTTGCCTTGCAGTTACATAGACAATTATGTGGGCTGTACACGAGAAGCTTAATAGGAATTTTCCAAAGACTGTTTTGTAGTATGCTGGATCTTTTGTTGTTGTCATGACCCAAACTAAACTATCGATGGGGCTTCGCTCTCCGATGACTATGTATCCTGTCTTATCAGGAAGATAATATCTCAGGAATATTAAAGGTACAAGTGATATAAATTCAATAAACTGCCATATTTTATCTTTTTCCCTTACTTTAATGTTAAAATAAAAGTTGTCGAAACCCTTCATGCTTCTAAATTTTGATAGAAAACTTGCTATCAGAAGGGCAAGTGTATGGGTGCCCCGAATCCATGAGATGCGAACTTTGGGTTTACCATTCTTTATGAAATATTCTCTTAGCATTCTTGCCAGTGTTGTTTTTCCAGCGCCATCTGGACCAAAGAATAATATCATCAACTTGATATGGACCTGTAAACTTTTAGCACTTGGTCGACCGTTCTATCAATAGAAAAGTTTTGAACCACGTAAGATCTATTAGCTTTCGCAAGGGATTTTCTATACTCCTCGTTTTTTAATAAAAATACTGTCTTCTCAGCTAATTCTTTAAAGTTGAAAGGACTAACAGATAAACCATTAACACCATCTTTTAATATATACGAAAGACCTTTCCAGCGGTGCGCAACCACTGGAACCTCCATGGACATAGCCTCCACCACGGATAATCCAAAAGCTTCCTGTGCTGAAAGTGAGATGAAAACATCAGCGACAGCATAAGCAGCGAGTAGATCCTTGGTTTCTAATGCTCCCGTGAATACAATGTTGTTTTCTATTCCAAGTTGCTTAGCTAAATTGAGAAGCGCAGGTTTTTCACCTTGGTCTGGACCTACTATTAAAAGGATAACCTTGTCGCCAAATTCCTTACTAATGAGTTTGAGAGCATAAAGCAATAGATCAATTCTTTTACGTTTTTCGATTCGTCCAACAAAAAGTAATACGTGTTTGTCTTTAATTTTAAATCTCTCCCTAAAGTCTTCCTGAGCATTCTGCGAGACGTTTAATCTGTTGTATAGTCGAGTATCTATGCCGTTAGGTATAACGTGTATCTTAGAGCTACTTACACCTAGAGACTTTAAAAAGGAAGCATCTTGCGAATTCTGGACTATTATGGAATCGACGCTCTTGCACAAAAATTTTCCTAGGGTATAAACATACAATTTCCATAAAGGAATATATTCCCGTAAATGGTCAGCAATTGTTATGTCATGGGCTGTAAGAACGAGGGGAACCTTCTTGAAGGACTTATTTATGAGAGTAGCTTCTAGAGATATATTTGAAAGAAAAATGTGGATATTGAACACGTCAGGGTCATCATTAAGAATCACTTCAGCCAATGTTGGTGCAAGAACAAAACCGGGACCGTTGAGAAAAGCTCTTGCTCTAATAACTTTGATTCCGTTTATTATCTCTTTCTCGCTTAATCTGCTTTTTTCTATACCTCTAAACTTAGTAGATGTTGTTGTAATTACAGTAACGTTGTTCCCAAGTTCTATAAGTCTTCTTGATACATTGAAGACATAAAGTTCTGCCCCACCAAGGTTCGGCAAAAACCTGTTAACTACGTGAGTAATTTCCATATTTAAGAGCTAATAAGATTCTCTTCTCCTTCGTAATAAGATCTGGCTTGTAACGTGGGTGAATTGCCTAGGATTTAGGAGATGGAGCATAAAATTAAGCATATGATAGAGATAGGTAGGATTTTTCGCCTTTTCAAGTAAGACTTGCGAGATTTGTGTCAGGGTGTAACGATAAGGAATACTTTTTATATTTATTGCGAAATCTTTGCTTATAAAATTTTTTAGCAAAAGAGGTTGATCCTTTTCTACATTAAGATTTACATTATTAATTATCGTTAATGTTATAAAAGATGTAAGAGAAAGAACTTTTTCTGATCTAATTATTTTGGCTAATTTTTTCACTTCCTCAGCTTCTATTTTGGATAATAGTTTAATAAAAGTGTAAAAATGCAACAGAGTATATAGATGCTCGAAGACAGAATGATTGAGCTGTATGAATAATTCGTACTCAGGTCGAGGCACCCTCGCATGGTGAATTGAGTCTTCAGTATAATTTTTAAAGCAAAGTTCTTTATCGAGGTAAATAATATAGTTTAAAGAAATTTCATCATATATGTCTATGTCATAGTTCATTTTGTCACGCGGAATAGTTGGGTCTACTAGGGTATTGTACACAGATACAAAGTGTGGTCCTTTATCGAAAGGTGTAAAGCCTCTACGTCTCAAAGCATCAATAAGTTCCTTTGATAGTTTGTCGCGAATTAGGACATCAATGTCAGAAGGTAGTACTGGAAAATCGTAGATAGTTTTTATGAAAACGTGGGCTACATTTAAGTCGGTAAGAACATCGCTTATGATTTTTAAGGATTCCCGGTGTTTGTTGAAGATTTCTTTTTGCTCTCTGAGCTCCTTCTCTAACGTAGGATAACGATTTATTATACCAGCGTCTTCTAAAGCCCTTAAGTATGTGTATCCAATTTTGTTGATCTTGGCATGTAAGTACAGTTCATGAACTTTTTCCTCAGAAAGGTTTTTTACTAGCTCTACGTTTGTAGTGTAAATCGGCTTAGGACCTAATATCCGTAGGAGCAGTAGAGTATCATTTATCATGCTCTACGCTCATCTAGGTCTCCTATAGAATTAGCGACATTTTTCTGTGCATGCATCAATTTAATTCTATGCGGATAGCAACGTGAGAATAAGGATAGAAATAAAAGGAGTATTTTTATAGCCGCTGGTAAATTTGTAAGGTAAAAAATATTAGCAAATATTTTAGTTGCACTAGTTCCATGAGGTGGAGGTCTAAAGATAGAAACTTGAAAACCAGCATTTTGTAATAATTTTCTAATCTTATGCTCCTCTATATAACTGAGAGAATGCAGTTCTGCTACAAGGAACGCAACCTTGTCTAAGCTTTTTTGGTCAAAACTTGGGATAACAATATTTTCGGCACCTTCTATGTCAAGCTTTAATACATCTATATCTCCAAACATGTCAATAAGATCGCGTAGCGTTATAGACTCAACTTTATAGTGGGAATGTGAGTAAAATCCCTCCTCGGTATTTATGATGTGATGGCTAACCGAATTTTGCTCAGCTTCCATTAATACTTCTCCTCTCTCTCTCCATAAGGCAACTTTTAAGGGCAGGACATTCTTTAGTTTATTTAGAGCGATATTTAAACAGAGAAGTTTATAATTAATTGGATTAGGTTCTAAACAAATTATTTTCTTAGTTGATGAGGCATGCTTTAATGCATAGAAACCAACATGAGAACCCACATCCACTATTAAATTCCTTTGTGCTGGAATCCCCAAGCGGTCATACTCTTCAAGTATTATGACATCCTTCAATGCTGTAGCTATACTATCAAAAGGAGCGAGCGCCACTAAATTTAACCCTTTTTCATCTTTAAAATTAACTTTAATTATTGACTTATTGCCAATAAAAATTCTTACAAGAAAGGTTATGAAATGAATTATTTTTGACAAATTTATTCAACCTTATTTAAAATTACTTTTAAGATATTATCTGCTTTGAAGTATAGGGTTTTGGATATATTTTTCTTAGAGAAGCTTTCTCTCAGTTCTATTGATGTAAATAGGCCTAGAGCTTATTCTTGTAGGGAGTAGAGTATCGTTTCTCATAGATTCTGCCTGTATAGATTAATGATTTTCTTCAACAACATTAAAGATGTCAGGGTCACATCATGAGTTTTAGCAAAGATACAAGCCCTCTTTGAAAGTTCATAGTATTTTGCTGGATTTGTAAGGATCTCAGATATTGTCTTAGCGAGTTCTGCAGAAATGTTCCCATTATGTGTAGCAAAAAGTTCTAGTCCACAACCTTCCCTGTATAACTCGATGTACTCTAGAAAGGATGGCATGATAATGGGCGTTGCTGCAGGTGCAACTATATGAGCTATTCCGCTTGTTCCTGTAGGAAGTTTGTAAGGTAAGACTATAAGGTCTACATATTTGGATACGTATTCCTGGAGTTCTTTTGTATTAAGATAACCTAAATACTTCACATGTATATAGCCTTTTTTGACTTGTCTGATTAAAGAAAATGTTTCATGGAATAAATACGGGTGGGGGGCTCCTATAAGTACCAATTCAATCTCGGATTCCAGTAATTGTCCGGCCTTGTTTAATGCCTCTATAAGGTCAGGAATATTCTTCCTAGGAGATATGAGTCCTATAAACGCTACAGTTATCTTATCCCTCTGAACTAACTTTTTAGTGTCACAATTAGCGTAATTAGGGACTCCATGAGGTACATAAGAAATTTTAGAGCATAATGATGGTGATACATTGCACATTATATTATAGTAGATCTTAACTGGTAATATCGTTATATTAGACATATAAAATATGAGCAGGGATGTTAGTCGGGATCCGAGGTAGTAGATGTAACTGAAAGGCTTACTGAAAATGGCGAATGTTCCTTTTCTAATTTCAGGAAGAGTATGTAAAAT
>Ga0080004_1115781_pt1 | contig 15224 bp, 13 predicted proteins | sample WasSprMetagenome_FD_69207 | JGI IMG/M metagenome (GOLD analysis project Ga0080004, IMG submission 69207) | Sulfidic aquatic microbial communities from Washburn Spring, Yellowstone National Park, USA - WS (SPADES assembly) (version 2) | ecosystem: Environmental > Aquatic > Thermal springs > Hot... | reverse complement strand
ACTCTCCCATTAATTGTTTTTCTATTATTTGGATATATTATTAGTATTCTATATAGAGATATTTTTTTAAAATCTTTATATAACAAAATTTTTATGAAAAATTAAATAATTGGACACGCTCCTATATTAAATAAAAATTTTTAAAATGTTGAAAGAAATCCATTTATAACATCTTTAATAGATTCTATTAATGGATATTTTATTTCTCTTTTTTCTTTAGAAAGCTTTTCAAGTCTTTTTATTCTAAAATATAATGGTGGATGAGGATCCCAACTAATCCATTCTTGAAATCTATAAAATGGTATTCTTTCATATTGTAATCTATAAAATCCTATTTTTCTAAGTGCTTCAGCAAGTTTTTTTGCTTCTCCCAATTTTATTGCAGAAATTAAATCTGCTCTTGCTTCAAAGAATTTTGCTATAAAATACACAATTCCAAGAGCAATCATTAAATAAAAGAATGGGAAAAGAATATAGAAAGGTAGGAAAACATATAATCTAAGTAAATATTCTATTGATGATAAACAAAATAGTATTAATGGATCTCTACCTTTTAAATGTCCCAATTCATGCCCTATAACACTTAATATTTCTTCTTCCTCTAAACGAATAAGCAATCCTGTTGTTATAAGGATTGTGCTCCTATTTGGGCTAATTCCTGTAGCTGCTGCATTAGGGATCATTGTATTTAAAATTACTATTTTAGGCATTTTTACATTAATTTTTTTAGATGCTTTTTCTACAAGTTCATAAACATTTATTACTTTTGCTTTCATTCTTTCAGGAACACATTTTATACCATATTTAGATAATGTTTCTTGAGCAATTTCACAATCAATCTTTTTTCCAATAGCTAAAGTTTTTTCATAAATTTCTCTTTTAATTTTTCTAATTATCTCAATATCATATTTTTCTCTAAATTCTCTAAGTTCTTCAATTGAAAGATAATATTCTATAAAATGAATATATTTATTTTTCGAATCTATTATCCATTCTCCTATTCTTAATGCAATTCTATCTGAAAAAAATAATATAGAAAATTGGAAAATTAAAATGATAATTGGAGCATAAAAACTAAATAAACTAAATACTATTATGCTTATTATAATTGATAAAATATAAAACGTTATCATATCTCTAGTGAAAATATTTGTATATGCTTTCTTTTTCATAGAAAGAGAAGCTTCAGGAATAACTTCTTTCCCCTCAATCCAAGCAAAATATATTGCAGCTCTCCTTATTTTTTCTTGAAACCATTCTATATTTATTATTAAATTCTCTCTTAATTCTTCATATATTTCTTCAATCAATTCTTTATAAATTGAAGATACTTTTACATTTATTGGTATTTTAGCTTCCAATTCTACATTTACATATTGATCTGTGCCAGGTTTAATTATAATAAAAGATAAGCATTTTTTCCCCTCTTTTTCAAATATTTTAATATTTTTAAATAATATTGGATTACGAAATAAAAATTCTCTTTGAATAAATTTTAGCATTTCTTCAAAATATATTTCAGGTATACTAATATCAATCGTAAATTCCATTACGAATTCTTCTTCAAGTCTTTGCATTAATTTATTTATATATCAATTATTTTAAAAACTTTTATTTTTATATTATTTTAAATAAATGAAAATAAAATGATAAGGAATATAGATAGAAATGAAGCTATTGAATTGATTAAAAAACATATTAAAAATGATAAATTGTTTAAGCATATGCTTGCAGTAGAAGCTATTATGAAAGGAATAGCAAATTTTCTTAATGAAGATGTAGATAGTTGGGGCTTAACTGGATTATTACATGATATAGATTTTGATGAAACAATGAATGATTTTAAAAATCATGGAATTTTAGCTGAAATTATTTTAAAAGGGAAAGTTAATGAAAATATTATAAGAGCTATTAAAGCACATAATTTTGAATATACTAATATTAATCCAGAATCTAAACTTGAGAAAGCTTTGATAGCAGCTGATGCAATTTCAGGTTTAATAATTGCTTGTGCTCTTATTATGCCCTCAAAAAAGCTTAATGAAGTAAAAGTTGAAACTATTAAGAAAAAATTTAAATCAAAAGATTTTGCTAAAGGATCAAGTAGAGAAAGGATCTTATTTTGCGAATCTATAGGTATACCTAAAGAAAAATTTTTTGAAATAGCTTTAAATTCTTTAAAAAATATAAGCAATGAATTAAATCTTTAATTTTAAAATTTATATAAAGGAAATTTAAATAAATATATAGCGGCTATGATGTTTCAGAGTTATTATGATTGATGAAATAAATGCATTTGTCTGAGCCGCTTTTTTAAAAAAAGGTAATGCTTTTTAATTTTCTATTATTCTTATTGTATGAAGAAAAATGGATGAAAGGAAAATTTATGAAAATGACGAAGTTCTTTTTTTAACAGAGAAAAAAAGGAAGCATCTTGTTAAAATTGTTCCTGGAGAAAAATTTCATAGTGAAGAAGGTTTTATTGAATTATCCAATTTGATTGGGAAAAATTATGGCTGCTCTATTAAAACAAATATAAATCGTTGTTGGAATGTATTATATCCTAGGCTTGTTGATAAAGCTCTTAAGCTTCCTAGGCTTACACAAATTGTTTATCCAAAAGATCTTGGATATATATTAATTCAAGGAGATATTCAACCTGGAAGTTTTGTTCTTGAAGCAGGTACTGGAAGTGGAGTTTTAACAATGTTTTTAGCAAATTATGTAAAACCATATGGGAAAGTTTATAGTTATGATATTAATGAGCAATATATTGAGAATGCTAAAAAACAATTAACTCGATACAATTTAGATAGATATGTTGTATTTAAATTGAAAGATGTGACTAAAGAAATAGATGAGAAAAATATTGATACGATTATTTTAGATATCCCTACTCCATGGCTTGTTGTTAAGAATGCTTATAATGCTTTAAAACCAAGTGGAATTTTTATTTCATTAAGTCCAACTATTGAACAAGTTATTGAAACTGTTGAAGAATTGAATAAAAATAATTTTATAGATATTTCTACGATAGAAATTTTACTTAGAAATTTAAGAGTAAAGAAAGGTATGACAAGACCAGAGCATACAATGCGTGCTCATACAACTTATATTACTTTTGCTAGAAAAGCTTTAAAGGAAGAATGAAAATTTTTTAAAAAAAGTGATTGAGATGAGCCATTTGCCAGAAAAATTATTAAATACATTATTTTTACTTATTGGAATTGCATTTATCTTTTTAGCTCCTTATGTGAATGTTATTTTATCTCCTTTCTTTAAATGGCCAATAAGCTTATTATTCGCAATTTTATTCTTCTTAATTGGAATCTTTATAATTTATAAGTTTGTTTAATATGAATGCAATTTTAATTTATATTTTTTTAGGAATATTGCAAGGAATATTTGAATGGATACCAATTTCAAGTGAAGGTATTATTGCATTAATAAGCAATTTTTTAATAAAAAATTTTAATCCAATAGATATAGCTTTATTTTCACACATGGGAACATTTTTTGTAATTTTAATATATTTTAGAAAAGATTGGAAAGAAGTTTTAATGTTTAAAAATATTGAACTTTTAAAATTTTTAATAATATCTAATATTATTTCTTTAATAATTGCTTTTCCTATTTATAATATAATTAAAGATATTTTCATAGGAAATGGTCTTTTAATAATTACAGGTTTTGGATTAATTTTTACATCTTATTTTCATAAATCGAGAAAGAAAATTGAATTAAGTTTAAATAAGCTTTCAATAATTTCTGGATTTTTGCAAGGTTTATCAATAATCCCTGGTTTTTCAAGGTCAGGTTCTACAATATTTGGTTTATCATTAGGAAAATTATCCCCTTCTGAAATATTAAAATTATCATATATGATGGCAGCCCCCTCAATTTTAGCTTCAATAATTTATTTATTTTTAAAAAATCCAATTTTAATTGAAATTTGGCCTACTTTAATTTCAAGTTTTTTCATAGGAATGATTAGTTTACATTTTTTAATTAAAATTTCTGAAAAAATGAATTTTTATAAATTTACATTAATATTTGCTTTACTTTGTTTTATTGGTGCAATTATAAATTTTTTTTGAAGGATTTTAAAAAATAAAAACTTAAGTTTAACTTAGATATTTTATTTAAATTGATTTTTAATGGATTTGGATAAATATAAAATTTTCTTAGATGAAGAAATTACAAGTGAAGATATGGCTGCAATAGAAGAAAATGCAGAAAGCATTGGTTTTGATAGAAAATTAATGATGGAAAATGCAGGAGCAAAAGTAGCAGATTTTATAATAGAGAATATAAATGTTGAAGGGAAGAAAGCATTAGTAGTTTGCGGAACTGGAAATAATGGAGGAGATGGATTTGTTACAGCAAGACATTTAAGAAATTATGGAGCTAAAATAATTATTGTATTAATTGGAAAACCATCTGAAATAAGAACTGAAGAAGCAAGATTAAATTGGTTTTTAATAGAGAAAATGGAAGACGTAGAAAAATTTTTCTTAATGGATACTTCTCAAATAGGAAAATTTTCAGAATTATTAAATAAAGCTGATTTTATTATAGATGCAATACTTGGTACTGGAATAAAAGGAAGTTTAAGAGAACCCATAGCATCAATTGTTAATATAATAAATAATTCAAATAAAATGATATTTGCAATAGATACTCCATCAGGTCTTAATCCATCTACTGGTGAGATACATGGTAATGCTATAAAAGCAAATTATACTATTACTTTTCATAAAATGAAGAAAGGATTGAAAGGAAAAGAAGAATATACTGGTAAAGTTTTTATAAAAGAAATAGGTATACCAATTGAAGCAGAAATTTTTACTGGACCTGGAGATGTTAGAAGAATAATTAAACCAAGAAAAACTTATTCTCATAAAGGTGATTATGGTTATGTATTAATTATAGGTGGAAGTGAAATATTTTCTGGAGCTCCAGCTTTAGCTGCTTTATCATCTTTAAGAACTGGAGCAGGATTAGTTTATATTTCAGCACCTATGAGTATTGCAAATTCTATTAGAAAATTTTCTCCAGATCTTATAGTTTATTCATATCCATACAATCATTTAACTAAAGAAAGTATTGATTTATTTAAAAATTTAATTGAAAAATCTGACGCAATAGTAATAGGACCTGGATTAGGTTTACATGAAGAAACAATAGAAGCTATTCCTGAATTGATTAAAAAAGCTAAAGGAAAACCAATAGTTTTAGATGCAGATGGATTTAAAGCTATAAAAGCATGCCCAGAAATGTTAAAAGGGATTGTAGCAACTCCACATGCTGGAGAATTTAAGCATGTATTTGGGATTGAAATTGGAGAAAAATGGTGGGAGAAAATAGATAAATCAATAGAAATAGCTAAAGAATATGATTTTATTTTAGTATTAAAAGGTCACGATACTATTATAACAAATGGGAAAAGAGTGAAAATTAATAGATGTGGAACACCTGGAATGGCGATAGGAGGTACTGGAGATGTTTTATCTGGAATATTAGCAACATTTTTAGCATGGAAAAATGATAAATTCCTTTCTGCAATTGCTGCAACTTATGTTCATGGAGATGCTGGAAAAAAAGTAGTTGAAAAGAAAGGATTTCACATTCTAGCCTCAGATCTTATAAATGAAATACCAGAAGTTTTGAAAAAATTCGATAAAGAAGTTTATGAATGAAAACTATATAAGATATCATCTTATTCAAAATTTAAATATTATTTTTAAAAAAATATTCTGAAATTTCAGATTGCACAATTTATGTTTTTAATAAATCTTCTTCATAAATTACTTTACTTTTTATTTCTATTCATAAAAATGAATTTTTTATTTAATGAATTTCATTTTTCATCATTATAAAATGTTACATATTTTTTATTATTGATTCATTTTTTATAATAATTTTTAAAAATTGATTTAATTGATTTATTTGAAGCCGGGTAGGGGATTCGCCCAAAAGGTAGGTTTTCCCCACCCTATGTTTTGCACCCCTGTAGAGCAGGTTTCTTCAATCTTATACTGCAGCCTGCCGCATCACTACTCTGCCAACCCGGCTATAATAATTAACTTATAAAACTTCTAAATTAATTTTTATATATAAATTTTAAGAAATGCCTTAAAAATAAAGGGATTATGACCTTGATATAATATTTCCTCTTTTCCAAAGAAAGAAGTTACTTCTAAATACATTAAAGAGTTAGTTAGAAGGATGTGAATTTATAAAAAATAAAGTTATAAAAATAAGGTTCTCTCAATTAAAAAGGAACATGTAGGCATAATAAGAAATGTTTATGTTATCTAAAATAAAAATGGAAAATTTTTCTAGAAAATCTGAAAGTTTTATTTTTATTCAGAATTAAATCGATATCTTTTAAACTTATGAATAAGTGTATTAATGAACCATTTTTTTAAATTATAAAGATTTAAATTCAGCTTATAAGCATAAAATTGGAACTAAATTTTTCCATCATTCCATATCAAATCAAATTCTATAAGAGTTTCTAGTATATTAAGAGCTGATAAGTCTTTTATAAATATTATCAGGAGGCAATTCGCTTAAATCGAGTAGGTGAATCAAACTTCTTATACCATTTTAAATCTCTATATCTCTTCTGTAATAATAAGGCTCTTCTTTAATATAATAATTGCTAAATCATTTTACCAACAGCATCAATCCTGTTTTCTATAAATTCAAGAATTAACTTTCTCCAAGCAGGATATCCTTTTGAAAGCTTTTTAGCATTCTTTTTAGGAAAAATTATAGGCTCATTTAAAATAATTGAAGCTAAATATAAAATAGTAGTTTCTAGAATATCTTTTCTATTAGCTAATTCTCTATAAGTTAAATGAAAAATTTGTTTAGAAATTAAAAGAATTAAAGCTTTAGAAATTGTAATTTTAAGTAATCTCTTTTTTATTTTTATAAGAAATATCTCTAATACGCCATTTTTTATTAAATGAATATTTTACCATTGTAAAATAAAAAATAGACTTAAACTAATTAGAAAAAGATTTTTTCTACAAGCCCCTCTATGCCAAAAAATTTATATTTAATAAATTAATAATATATACGATTTAAATGTCAGGAGAAAAAGTTGAAAAGAAAAAAATTAGCTCTTCTTTAATAATCGCTGTTGTTGTTATAATAATTCTTTTAGCAGCTTTAGTATATTATGCAACTTTACCTCCAAAAGTAGAAGTTGTTCCAACTACAATTGTTCAAACTGCTTTAAAAACTGAAACATTACCTGGAACAACGATTGTAAGAACTGAAGAAAGAACAGTAGTACAAACTGTAACACCTACTCCTACCCCAAAGAAGGAAACAGTTGTAGTCTGGACTTTTCCACTTGGTGCAGAAGAGGAACATAAAAAGCAATTAAAAATGATGGAAGAAGCTTTTGAATCGAAAAATCCTGATATAGATCTTGTTTTTGAAGTATACCCATGGCAGGGAAGAGATGCTAGAATGATTACTGCCGCAGCAGGTGGTGAAGCACCGGATATTTGTTATCTTAATACTAGACATATTGCTAAATTAAGTTTTCTTGGAGCTTTACAACCAGTTGAAAACATTATACCAAAGTATTATTTGGATAATATTTATCCATGGGCTATAGAAGGTGCTAAAGCAGGTGAGCATATATGGGCAGCTACTAATCTTATATCAGCACCATATGTATGGTGGTACAATCCAGATATATTTAAAGAAGTAGGAATTACTCCTCCAAAAGGTCCGGAAGATGCCTGGTCTTGGAAGCAATTTATTGAAGCAGCTAAAAAACTTAAAGAGCATGGGTATTATGTTGCTCATCCATCTAAACCCTCTGTTGTATGTATCACAAGACCTCTTTTCCAACAAGCTGGGGTTGATATATGTAAACAAGGTCCACCTTTTGTAACCGAAGTAATGTTTAATAATTCGAAAGGTGTAAGAGCATTTAAATTCTGGCAGGATCTTTTCTATACTTATGGTGTAATGCATCCATCAATGCTTGGAGCGGTTCCTGAATGGCAACCTGAAAGAGAATTATTTGCAAAAAAAGAAGTTGCAATTATGCTTGATACTACTGGTCTCCCGGTGTATCTTAATAAAATAAAATCTGATGTTAAAGCTGAAGTACTTGGTTTTCTATGGTGTGATGAAGAAGGGAAAGAACACATGACAGGAGATGTAGTTCCCGGTTATTGGGGTATATTTAAACAAGCATATAATAAGCATCCTGAGGCAGTAAAGAAAGTTTTTCAATGGTTATTAAGCGAAGAGGGTATTGAACTTTGGTGCAAATGGGCCGGTTTCAATTCTCCTTATAAAACACAAGAGGGTTGGTTAAAAGGTACAGAGCTATACAAAATAATTAGAGGGGATGAATTAGCAAAATGGTTACCATATGGTTCTCCTGAATGGGGAAATCACCCAGCTGCTAATGATATATATAATATAATCCAAGCTAATATGGATGCTGTAGCTCATGGTATAATGACTCCTGAAGAAGCAGTTTTAGATGCCGCTAGAAAATGTGTTGAAGCAATGAAAAGATCATTATCTCTATAAAATTCCCTTTTTTTTATTTTTTTCTTGAGGGATAAAACTTGTCTTTCAAAAAGATTAATGATATTCTAAAATATATTAAAAGAAAAAAAATATTCTATTTAATGTGTTTACCATACTTGATTGGTTTTACTATTTTTGAATTATATCCTATGATAGATGCACTTATTTTAAGTTTTCATTCTTGGAGTGGAGGAATTGGGGGAGCAGCATTCTTAGAGCCTAAATTTGTTGGATTAGAAAATTATGCAAGAATAATTACAGATGAATTATTTATTTTAAGTTTAAAAAACACAATAATAATTATGATTACTTTTGTACTTATTTCAACATTAATTTCTTTAATTATTGCATTACTTTTAGATCAAAAAATTAAACATGTTGATATATTTACAACAATATATTTTATTCCTTATGCAACAGCACCTGTAATAATGGGAGTAGTGATGAGAGTTATATTCAATAGGGGTGGCGTTATAAATTGGATTCTTAAATGGATGGGGTTGCCAATTGTAGACTGGCTTGGGCCTAATCTTGCATTATTTACAGTAGTACTTGCAATGGTATGGAATTACTTTGGTTATTGTGTAGTTATACTTTTAGCAGGTTTGCAAGCAATACCTAGTGTATTATATGAAGCTGCAAGTATAGATGGGGCTGGAAAAATTACTCAAATAAGAAGAATAACCTTACCTCTACTTAAACCAATTTTAATAGTAACACTTTTTTTGGAAACAATATATGCTCTTAGAGCATACGATATCATTTATGGTATGACAGGAGGTGGGCCTGGATTTCAAACATTAACATTACCTTATTATATATACTGGAAGGGATTTGAAAGTTGGGAATTAGGTTATGCTGATGCAATAGGAGTAATCTTATTCTTAATAGCATTAACCATAGCTTTTATTCAAAGAAAGATTATAGGAACAACAACAATAGAATATTAAAAGTGGTATAATATGCAACTCATGAAAATTTACAAAATGAATTTTTCTCGTATAATAATTTATATAATCTTAATAATATTTGCTTTAATTACGATTTTTCCACTTTATCATATGATTATAGTATCTTTAGGGGGTTACGGTTTTTCTTTTTCTTTAATTCCTTTAAACCCAAGGATTGATGAATATTTACACATATTCGTAGCAACAGAAATGAAAAATTGGCTTATTAATACATTTATATATGCTGGATCTGTGAGTATTTTCACAGTTTTTTTAGATTCTTTAATAGCTTATCCATTAGCAAAAGGTGATTTTAAAGGAAGAAATTTTATATTTTTACTTGTGATATCTTATTTAATGATTCCTGAACAAGCAGTTATTATTCCTCTATTTAAATTGATGGGAAAACTTGGATTAATAAATAATTTATTAGCACTTATATTACCTGGAATAATATCTCCTACTGGAGTTTTTTTAATGAGACAATATATGTTAAATGTCCCATCTGATATTTTAGATTCAGCAAGAATAGATGGTAGTTCAGAAGTTGGAATTTATTGGAGAATAATGCTCCCTTTATGTAAACCTGCTTTACTAACAGTTTCTGCATTAAAATTTATTATGCATTGGAATATGTTTCTTTACCCTTTAGTAATACTTAGAAAAAGCATTATGTTTACAGTTCCAGTAGGAATAGCTACAATTTCGTGGGGAATGTTTGGAGCTAATTGGAATCTTATGTCTGCAGCATGTATAATATCTGTTCTTCCTACGATTTTGGTATTCTTATTCTTCCAAAAACAAATACAAGCAGGAATAATTCTAAGAGAGAGAGCAGGCATAAAGAGATAATTTAAAATATTAAGAATAAAATATATAAACCTTATAAATGGGGGGATTTAACATATGAAACCCAGGGAAAGAATTTATAAAGCTTTAGAATTTGAGAAGACAGATATTATACCCTATTGGGACTTTTTTACTTCATTTGAGGCAGAAAGTTTATTTTTAGGAGAAAAATATTTAAATGCAGATGATGTATCGAAAAATATTTTTATTGCAAGGCTTTTCAATTCAGATATTATAAATGTTCCTATAGTAAGCGGTCCAAATAATGGAATATTTATTGAAACACTTTATAGTGATAATTATTATGCGATTACTAAAGTTCCATTTGGTGGAATATTCTATTATAGAAAAAAACCACATTTTATAAAAACACTTATACCATCAATAAGATATAAAGAAGATTTAGATAAAATTAAAGAAATAGAAATAGAGCAATTTATGCCAAAAATAAATTCTTTAAAAGAGAAAGTAAAGAAATATCATGAATTAGGATATTTTGTAATAAGTGAAGTAAAAGATCCCTTTGCTGCAACATGGATGTTTCTAAGAGATTTAGATATATTTTTAATAGACATAATGAAAGATGAAGCTTTTGCTAAAAAATTGATAGAAATAGCTTTTAAACCATTAATAGAATTTTCAGAAGTAGTAATAGAAGAGACAAATGTGGATGCTATATGGATTACGGGAGATTTAGCATATAAAGAAAGGTTATTCTTTAATCCAATTAAGTATAGAGAATTATTCAAACCATGGGAGGAAGAAATAGTTAAAAAGGTTCATAAAAAGGGTGCTAAAGCTTTACGTCATTCACATGGAAATATTATGCAATTATTTAATGATATAATAGATGTTGGATATAATTGGATTGATCCTCTTGATCCAAATGATAATATAAATTTGCTTGAAGTAAAAGAAAAATATGGTGATAAAATAACTTTAGTTGGTGGAATAACTAGAGATATTGGAAGAATGACAAAAAATGATTTATATAAACATATTACTGAAGTAGTAAAAACTCTTGGAAGTGAAGGATTTATTCTAAGAAGCGCTGGTGGAGTACCTCCAGAAATGTCTTTAGAAAACTTTAACTATTATAGAGAAATTATAGAAAAAATTAGATGCTCATATTAATTTTTTATGCAATAAAAGCATTTAAAAAAGAAAAAAATTTAAATATTATTTTAATCTATAATAAATTGACTAAAAAGGTGAAAAAATGAATAAGAAATCATTAACCAAAATTCAAGCGATAATAATTGTTGTTATTGTAATAATTGCCGCAATAGCTGGAATCTCATATTATTACTTAATGCCTAAACCTAAGATAGAATTAGAACTATGGTTCTGTCCTGTTAAAGTAGGAATTGAAGAAGATTTAACTAAATTATTAAGCGATTTTGAAAAAGAAACCAATATAAAAGTATCATACTTGGTTGTCCCTTGGGCTGAACTCGTAGATAAATTAAAGGCAGCTTTAGCTGCAGGTAAAGGACCTGACGTAACCATGGTTACGGGTGACCGTTATGCTTCAATACAACATCTTGGTGGTTTTCTTCCATTAGATGATTTAGCTAAAGAAATTCGTGGAGACCTTATAGATCCTGAGGGTACACTAGATTTTTATGTTAAAGGCGGACATTATTATTGGATACCATTTTATGGCGCAAGTTCTTTAGCAGTTATAAATGTAGATTTATTTAAAGAAGCTGGCATACCAGATGAAATGATAGAAAAAATGGCACGTGGAGAATGGAATTTAAACGATTTTCTTTATTTACTTGATAAACTTAGATTAGATAGAGATAAGGATGGAGTTATAGACACTTGGGGGTATGTATATCCAGGTAACACTAGAGCTACTGGTGTCTTCTTAAGTTGGGTACACATATTTGGAGGAGAAGTATTCGATAATAATGGAAATCCAATTCTTGATTCACCTCAAGTATTAGAAGCTGTAAAATTTATAGCTAGTTTAAAACCTTATATGCCACCTGGATTTGAATCTATTACTCCGGAGATTTCTGAATATTGGCCTGCTGGTAGACAAGGAATACATATATATGCAACAACTTTACCATACGTATCTGATTTATGGCCTAAAAATTATCCTAATTTACATTTCAAAGTAGTTACTCCACCTATTGGACCAACTGGTAAAGTGGAAATATGGTGGGAACCAGGAGGCTTAGCTATGTTTAAAACTTGTCCTCCGGAAAAACAAGATGCTGCTAAAAAATTAATAAAATACTTTGTAAGTCCAAAAGGACAAGAATGGATTGTTAAATCTGTAAAAAGAGAACCTGTAATGAAAGGACCATATTATGATATGTTAAGAGAAGTTGTTAAAGGTACAGCAGGAGAAGATTTCTTAGATTTGATTCTAAAATTTAGAGCTAATGCCCATAGGCCAAAACCATTTCCTTATCATGCTGCAATAACAGCAATATATAATGAAGAAATGCACTTAGTTCTAATAGGAGAAAAAACACCAGAGCAAGCAGTTAAAGATATGCAAAAAAGAGCTTTGGAGGCAGTTAAAGGTTAATGAAATTAAGAAATCTTAAAGGATATAAGGAACAGTATATCTTACTTTCCCCTTATATTTTTTTCCTTTTTTTCTTTTATATAGGACCGATGATTTTAACAATAATATTAAGTTTCTTTAAACTTGAATATCTTATAGTATCAACACCTGAATTTATTGGATTTAAAAATTATGAGTCCCTAGCTCAAGATAATATTTTTTGGATCGCATTTAAAAATTCTCTTTTTTATATATTAGTAATGTTACCAAGTATCTTCATTCTTTCTTTAGTCATAGCTGAAATGTTATTAAGAATTAAGAAATTTAAAAGAATATTCATGATCATATTAATAATTCCTTATATAATTTCTTATGTTATTAGTTCAGCAATTTGGCGTGCAATGTATATGCCATCAATAGGTTTTTTAAGTGATATATTTCTCAAACTTTTTCATAGGAATATAAACTTTTTATCTAAGGAATATGTTATTTTAAGTATATCGCTTTCTCATATATGGAGAGACATAGGTTATTTCTCATTGATATTCTTAAGCGGCTTACTTAGTATACCTAAGGAATATTATGAAGCAGCTAAAATTGATGGGGCTAAAAGCAGACAAACATTCTTCCATATCACACTTCCACTTTTAAAACCAGTAATATTTTTAGTAGTGTTTATGCTTATTATTTATGCTTTATTTTTATTTACTTCAATATTTATAATAAGTGCTGGTGGACCTGGATATGCATCAACAAATTTACTTTGGTATGCATATCAAGTTGGTTGGGTAAATTATAAATTTGGCTATACATGTTGCATATTAACCGTGTTTTTCCTGTTAGTTATAACTATATACCTTATTCAAAAGAAATTATTAGGTGGAACCTAAATGAAAAGCGAAAAAGTAATAAATATTTTAATATATTTCCTACTTATTGTTTTATCTATATTAGTATGCATTCCACTTTTTTATTTAATTAGATTATCTACTATAAAAACTTATACTGTAGCTATTACTGATTATTTTGCACCAATTGATCTTTGGAATTATATTACGCTATTTACTGGAGGTTTTTTCCCAAGATGGATGTTAAATAGCATTATAATATCAACTTCTGTAACAATATTAAATGTATTAATAGTTTCTGCTGCAGGCTACGCTCTCTCTCAGAAACCTCCTTTTTCAAATAATTTATTTGCTTTAACACTTTTGTCTATGTCTATACCAGGATTCATTAGATTAGTTCCATTGTATATTTTATTTGCTAAAATGAATTTAACAAATACTTATTTTGGTATTATTTTTGCTATGCTTGGAACTCCATTTTCAGTATTTTTAATGAGACAATTCTTTATAAGTATACCAATTGATTATCGTGAAAGTGCTTTACTTGATGGTTGTTCTGAATGGGATATTGTTACAAAAATCTACTTGCCAATAGCAAAACCAGCTTTAATAGTCGTAGCTTTAACAGAATTTATTAATTCATGGAATGAATTTACAATACCATTAGTTATGGTTTCAACATCTGAAATGGCTACTGTCCCCTTAGGAATTGCAACATATATAACTGGGCTAATGGGTGTGGATTGGGGAATTGCATCAGCAGCTTCAGTTATAGGGTCATTACCAACAATAATACTTTTCATCATGTTAAGTGAACATTACATGAGAGGATTAGTTACTCTTGCTTTAAAGAGATAATAAATTTTAAAAGATAAATACTCTAAGTTTAAGATTTAAAGTTTTATATTCAACTCTTTTTAAATAATATTAATTTAAGGTGAGTAGCATGGATATTATAGATAAGTATTTTGAAAAAGTTGTTGAAATATTGGAAAAAATAAAGAATAATGAGAAAGAGAATATTGAAAAAGCAGCTGAAGTTATTTCTAAAGCAATAATGGAAGATAGAATTATTCATATTTTTGGGACAGGTGGGCATTCTAACATTGCTGCTGAAGAAATGTTTTATAGATCTGGTGGCTTAATTCCAATAAATGCTATTCTGGATTCTGGAATTAATTTAGCATTTGGAGCTATAAGATCTACATTAGTTGAAAGAACTCCAGGATATGCTAAATCGATATTAAAAAATTATGATTTGAAGAAAGGGGATGTAATGATTGTTGCAAACCAATATGGAATTAATAGTGCTACTATAGATACTGCTTTATTTGCTAAAGAATTAGGATTAACAATTATTGCTATTACTTCTCCTGAATTTTCTAAGAAAGTTCCATTAGATCATCCTGCAAGACATCCAAGTAAGAAAAACTTATTTGAAATTGCAGATATTGTAATAAATGGCTATATGCCATT
>Ga0080004_1122894_pt1 | contig 15225 bp, 12 predicted proteins | sample WasSprMetagenome_FD_69207 | JGI IMG/M metagenome (GOLD analysis project Ga0080004, IMG submission 69207) | Sulfidic aquatic microbial communities from Washburn Spring, Yellowstone National Park, USA - WS (SPADES assembly) (version 2) | ecosystem: Environmental > Aquatic > Thermal springs > Hot... | reverse complement strand
CTATATGAACTTGTCCAGAACCCATTTTTCCTCGTACAGTACGAGCATACGAGGCAAGTGCAAAACCCGGCGCGGTTACAGCATCAGCCGTCCTGATTAATGCTTGAGTCATGCTCCCGAATACTCCTTTAACAACCGTTCCTGATAAGCTATTAACCTTGCATATGTAGCCAGTTGCTGAAGTTGGATAGTAGTCCTGTAAATCAAATATGAAGGGTATTTTTAAACGAGAGACCTCTTTATAAAGTGCAAGTAGGAAGGGAGGAAGGAGATTTCCAGCCACAACGACATTGATTGTTTCACGTTTAATGATCCTCAGAATCTCTTGAAGATGATTTAAAGTATTCAATAGATAATATATTGGTGTTTTACTTACATTAAACTCTAAAGGGAGATTATGTATAATACATTTGCTGGATAATTTAGCTTTTCCAAATATGTTAAATCTGAGGACATGAACCTCAAAATCCTTATCGTCGTGAATTCTTTCAAATATCTGATTATGTCTTTGTGGAAATGGATGACCTAAATAATCACTACTTGGAATTAAGAGTATACGTATCATAACTCTTCTTGATTCTAGCGAGCAATCTCCAATAATCTTCTGATGAGTTACTTAGCTCACCATTCTTATCAAAGCCTATTATCGTCTCAAAGATCGCATTCGCATCCGGCTCATTATTGAGCAGGGCATATGTGATCACTGGTGTTTCTCTTAGATCTGGTTCCTCTAATGTGATTCCTTTTTCAGAAAGTTCTTTCAATATCCTAGCTATTCTTTCCCCTGCACGTCCATCTCCCAAGAGATTTTCTACTTCTAGTGATTTCATTTTTTTTGCACAATTTATTTGATGGAGAGTTAGCTTTACGATTGATTCTGTTTCAGCTCCTGCAAGTCTGTTCAGTCCATGGATTGTCGTCTCAGGTCTCTCAGTATTGTATCTCAAAGTTACTGTTGGAATCTTCAATATAAAGGCTTCTTCCTGAACGCCACCACTATCTGTTAAAACTATACCACAATTCGCTAGAAGCGAAAGGAATTCTATATAGCCTAAGGGTTTTATAATCTTCACTTTCTGAAGGTATTTTTCTAATCCTAGCTCTATAATCCGATTTTTTGTGCGTGGATGCATTGGAAATATTACGTCATACTGCTGTGAAAGTTCTGCCAGCGCTTTTAAAATATTTCCGAGCCTTTGGAGGTTATCGGTGTTCTCAGCCCTATGCAATGTTACTAGAATATAACTATTATTATTAAGTCCATATTCTGAAAGAAGTGCCTCACTTTTTTTCATTATAAGATCTTTAAATTTATTCACCATATCTACGATCGTATTCCCAGTTAGGTAAACATTTTTTGGTGCAATGCCCTCAAAAAGAAGATTAATTACAGCAAGTTTTGTAGGCGCAAAGTGAATCGTTGCTATGGCATCTGCTACTTTCCTGTTTACTTCTTCAGGCATGATTATGTTCCAGCTTCTAAGCCCAGCTTCGACATGTGCAAAAGGTGTTTGACACTTTAATGAAGTTAAAGATGAGGCTACTACGGTGTTTGTATCTCCTTCTGCGATAATTATTGATGGTTTAATTTTCTTAATCTGCTTTTCCAAAGCCATCATCATCTTCGCTGTTTGCTCAGCATGGCTTCCGCTACCTACGTTCAGTTTTATATGTGGCTTTGGAGTACGAAGCTCTTCAAAGAATATTTCGCTCAGTTCGTAGTCGTAATGTTGCCCGCTCCATACGAATACGTATTTAACGCCTAGTCTATCCAGCCATTCTATTACTGGTGTCAGTTTAATTATTTCCGGCCTTGTTCCCGCAATAATTAGCAATGGTCTTTGCGGTCTAGGCATCTTCCTTCTCTTTTAGCTTAAAAGAGGATGAAATTGTATAATGAGTTTCATGCTTATTATTTTCCTTTGTGTTTTGTATAATAATAGTAAGCTAATGGAACTCTAAAGTGAAATTCCAGCTAAGAATAGTGTTATTGGTTCTAACATTTCTCAGAAGTGATAGATCTTTTTTATTTCTCTAATTTTAAATTTTTCTTCTTGAAGAAGTGGTAAGATTTTCTTTAGGTTGACTTTCATATTTACGAATGGATAGTTTAGTGTTTTGAATATTAAGAGTTGGGTTTTTCTTGGGAATATGAATAAAAAGGGCCATTTACTATGTGGTTCAAATATGTATTGAAGGTTTGGTATTTGAATGATGAATATTCCTTTTCTTTTTAGTGCTTTACGAATTTCTTTGATGTGCTTCTCTGGTTCCTTAAGGTGTTCTATTAATGAGAGAGAGAACGTAATCTATTGAGTTTTCTTTAAGAGGAAGGTTGCAGGCATCTGCGCATATTTTGTGTATGTTTTCTTCTTTTATTTCTGTTAGGGGTTGTTTTTGTATGTCTAGTGCTACTATTGTGTTTCCTTTTTTTGCTAATTTTTTGGCGAACGCTCCTGAACCGCAACCTGCATCTAAAATTGTTCCTGTGTTGTTAATGTAGTTTTTGAATGTGTCTACGTATTTGTTGGTTCTTTCTTCGTATGCTTTTAAATTATTCATTAGATGAACTGTGCTTTCATATATAAATTTTGGAATATTGATCATGTTCATTTATTAAATTTTAAGATTTTCTCAGCTTTTTGATGCTTTGTTATAGTCCTAGCCAGAATATGTAGTTTTTGTCTGTGAGCCATTGTAGGAGTTGGGGGCACCATGAGAGGTAGCCTTTTTTGTAGGCTTCTATTAGTTTTTGTGCTTTTTGGAAGCCTCTTTTTAGGATTTTTAATTTTGGTGTGAGGAGTTTTTCGATGATGTTGTGAAGTTGTGTGATGAGTTCTATACTTGTTATTTTTCCTTTGTGTTTTGCGTAAAATAGTGCTGCTTTATATAGGGCTTTTTGGAGTCTTGGTAATTTGAACCATGCTCCGTTTCTTAATCCACGTTTCATATAATTAAAGAGTTCGAGGTATGTGAGCATGCTGGGTCTTGTTATTATGGTGTTAAAAGTTTATAAGTTTAACGTTTGTTTTGATGGTTTTTTATATATTTAGTTTATTATTATTTTTATTATTTTAGGTTTGATGTGTTTTTATGGTTTTGTGTTGTTTTAGTTTATATGTTGTTTTGTGAGGGGTATTGTTGTGGTGTTTTGTTGGGTGGTTTTTGGTCTTGGTGTTAGAGTATTTTTGTTATGAATTTTAGTTTTGGTGGGAGTATTGTTTGTAGTAGTGTTTTGTCTTTTTGGTTTATTGGTTTTATTATTTTTGTTGTTGTTATTGTTGTTATTGTGAATGTTATGAGTTCTGTTATTGCTTTTGTTGTTGTGGTTATTGGTGTTTGTTCTATTATTATTAGTGGGAGTGTTGTTAGTATTGAGAGTGTGATTGTTTTGTGTGGGATTTTTATTTTGTATTTGTTTTTTAGTTTTGTGTAGAGTGTTAGTAGTAGTGTGAGGTTCATTGTTGTTCTTGCTGTTGCTGCTCCTATTGTTGAGAGTGTTGGGATTGTTGTTGTGAGTGTTATTGTGTTTGTTATGATTGATAGTGTTCCTGCGATCATTATTGTTTTTGTTTTTGCTAGTGCTTGTAGTATTGTTGTGTATAGTGATGCTAGTGCTGGTATTATTGCTGTGGCTGCTAGTATTGTGAGTGCTGTTGTTGCTTGTGTGTATTGTGGGCCGTAGGCTATTGTTATTGCTGTTTTTGCTGTTGCTGCTAGTGCTAGTGTGGGTGGCATTACTATTATGAATATCATTCTTGTTGCTGTTTGGATTATTTCTTTTATTCCTTCTTCTCCTGTTTCGGCGTGTTTTAGGCTTATTGTTGGGAAGAGTGTTGATGTTAGTGGTGTCCAGAGTATTGAGAGTGTTGTTGATGTTGCTACTATGATGTAGTATATTCCTACTATGCTTAGGTTTGTTGAGAGTGCGTATAATATTGTTATGTCTATCCAGCTTTGGGCTAATGCTAGTATGTTGTATGCGTATAATGGTAGGCTGTATTCTAGTATTGGTTTTGTTGGGAAGTTGTTTTTTGGTTTTGGTAGTTTTCCTTTTATTGTGGTTATGGAGTATATTAGGCATGTTAGTGCACCTGTTAGGAAGGCTATTGCTATTCCTTTTGTGTTATAGTTTGTTGCGAGTGGTATTGCTAGTATTCTGCTTGTGATGTAGAAGATTATGTTTTGTAGTGCTACGTTTTGGAAGAGTGTTAGTCCGAAGAGTGCTGCTCCTATTATGTTTGTGTAGTTTAGTGTGAATGCTGTGAGGAGTGCTAGTATTATGATTGTTGTGTCTATGTTTAGTGTTTTTGCTATTGTTGGGGATATTGTTATTGTGAGTATTAGGGCTGGTAGTGAGATTGTTGTTAGGAGTTTTAGTATTTTTCTAAAGATTTCTGATGCTGTGTGGGGTTTTTTGAGTCCTATGTTTTCTGAGATGTATTTTATTGTTGGGTTGTTTAGTGATAGGAGTGTTAGTGTGTTGAATATGCTTATGATTAGGAGGAAGAGTGTCATTTGTCCGATTTCTGTTGTTGTGAGTATTCGTGATATGATGAAGTAGAATGTGAAGGAGATTATGTTGTCTATTATGTTCATTATTGTTAGGTATGTTGTGCCTTTTGCTATCTTTTTTGGGAGTGTGGTTTCTTCTGTGTTTTTCATTACGTTTGAGGGGTTCTTATTGGTTTTAGTCTGATGTTTGTTCTTCTTTTTTGGTGTATTTTATGTATGATGCGAGTTGTAGTAGTACTCCTATTACTAGTGCGTAGTATGCGTATATGGCTATGTCGTTTGCGTATGATTCGTTTCCTAGTGAGAGGTATATTGCTGCTATTATTAGGAGTATCATGAATGTGATTATGAATGGTGCTCCCCAGTTTTCTTTGAAGTAGTTGAGTTTTTTCTTTTTTATTTTTATTTTCATGTTTTATGTTGTGTTGTTGTATTTGTATAGGGTTAGGTTGCCTTGGTGTGATATTTTTTTGAATCCTAGTGAGTAGGCTTCTTGGTCGTTCCACCATAATAGGTATAGGTTGTTTTTTGTTGTGATGTTTGTGAGTGCTTGTTGTAGGTCTGGTGCTTCGTTATATGTTCCGCTGAATCCTATGATTTTTGCGTTTGTGTAGTATGATGCCCATCCTACGAAGTCTCCGTATACTAATAGTGTTATGTTTTGTTCGTTTTTTATTTGGTTTAGTAATGTTATTGTTGGTTGTATGTCGTATAGTGGTATTGATGTTTGGATCATGTTGTTTGGTATTGTGCCTGGTGTTTCGTAGTATGGTGGGGTTATTTTTAGTCCTAGGAATGTTAATGTTGTTGTGTGTAGTAGGAGTATTATTGCTAATATTGTTATTGTTTGTGTTTTGTTGATTTTTGTTTTTATTTTCCATAGTGCATTTGTTGTGTATATTGTTAATGGTGTTGCTAGTAGTAGTATGTATCTCCATGGTATGATGCCTCCGAGTAGGAATGAGGGTGAGATGATTGTTGATAATGAGCCTAGTAATGTTAGTATTAGCCATGTTGTTATTATTTTGTCTTTGAAGTAGCCTATTATGGAGAGTGGGAGTATTGGTAGGTAGAGTTTTATGATCATTATGATGTTTTGTGATTCGTTTGTGATTGATTGGAGTGATGGGTATGTGAATGTTGGTATCCAGTATAATTTGGATATGTAATCTATGTTTAGGTATGTGAAGAGTGTGAATGTTATGATTAGGGTTGCGAATATAATAAGATATTGTTTGTTTTTGGTGTTTGTTAGTGTTAGGGTTAGTAGTATTGATAGTAGTATTACTGCTGTTAGTTGGTGTGCTAAGATTGTTAGTGTTGTTAGTATTAGGAGTGTTATTGTGTTGTGTGGTTTTTTTATTGTTGATATTGTTAGTGTTAGGAGGACTAGTCCGAGCATTAGGTCGTGCATGTCCCATGATGTGCGTAGGTTTGCTATTGAGAGTGTTGTTATTATTGTTGTGAGTAATGATTTTGTGTTGTTCCATTGTAGGTAGTTTTTTGCTAGTAGGTATGTTGATAGTCCGAAGAGTCCGTAGATGATTGTTGGTAGGATTTTCATGGCTGTTATTGGGTCGATTCCTATGGTGTATAGTCCTCCTAGTATGATGGTTTGGAATAGTCTGTATGGTGGCCAGAGGCCTTTTTGTGCGTGGTATTTTGCGAATGCGAAGTATAGTGGTGTGTCGAATCCTATTGGGTATGGGAATTGTATTTCTGGTATTGCTCTTATTGTTGCTGGTATTATGAATGATAGTATTGTTGTGTGTTTTTTTGGGTTTATTGTGATTTTTAGGGGTTTCATGGTTTTGTGTCTAGTATTATTACTTTGTTGTTCATGTATGCTATTTTGTATTGTTTGATTAGGTGTTGGTATTCTGGCCATGTTTGTATTGTTGTTGTTGGTGTTCTTGGTATTACTATGTATGTTATGTTGTTTTGTTTTATGGTTTGTGTGGTGTCTATTATTGTTATGTTGTTTTGTGTGGTGTCTTTTTGTGGGTTTTGTGTTTTGATGTTTATTGTTATGTTGTTTTGTGTGTATGTTAGTTTGATTTGGTGGTTGTCTGGTGTGTTTGTTATTGTTTGTGCGTTTGTTGTTATGATGATGGTGTCTATGTCTGTGTGGATTTTGATTTGTTGTGTTATTTCTATTAGGTTTACTGTTCTTTGTGGTGGTATGTCTATTATTAGTGTTGTGTTTTTGATTTGTTGGTTTGTTTTTATTGTGTAGTTTATTGTTAGTGTTGGTGTTGTGTTTATTGTTGTTGTTTTGTTTATTGTGATGTTTGGATTGTTATATGTTGTTTGTATTGTTGCTGTGTTTTTTTGTGTTTTTAGTGTTGTGGTTGTTGTGAAGTTTTTTGTTGTTAGTGTTTTGTTTGTTGTGATGGTTAGTTTTTGGTCGTTTATGATTAGTGTTTCTTGGTATTCTCCTTGTTTCCATATGTTTATTATTGGTGTGAAGGATTGGTTGTAGGGGTTTTGGTCTTGTATTCTTAGGTATCCGTTTCTGATGTCGTATGTTGATTTTAGTATTGCTGATGCTATGTAGTATCTTTCTAGTTGTCCTTCTATGAAGAAGAATCGGGGGTCGGTGTATCTGTATACTCTTCTTTGCGCGTATCCTTCTATCCATTTTCCTATTAGTTCGTCTGCTACGAATGTTGTGTTTGGTGGTGTGTTTGTTTTTATCCAGTTTAGTGCTGCTAGTTTTTCTTGGTCTCCGTATGGGTCTTGTGTTGGTATCCATGAGTTTAGGTTGTTTATTGTTTGTAGTCCTAGTGTGAATGTGTTTATTGATGCTGTTAGTGTGAGTATTATGATTATTGTTGCTTCTATTGTTTTATATTTTGTTAGTTTTTTTAGTGTTTTTGATGGATGGTTTGGTGTGTTGAGTGTTGTGAGTGCTGTTGCTAGTAGGAGTGGGATTGGTTGTAGTGTGAAGAAGAATATTCTGTTGTAGTCTATTGCTATGCCTATTAAATATCCTTGTGTTGCTATTATTGGGAATATGGACCAGCTTATTATTAATGTTAGGTATTGTGGTTGTATTAGTTTATATGTGCCTAGGGATAGTAAGATTGTTATTATAATTGTGGAGATTATTGGTATTGGGGATTTGAATACCCATGGTATTGTATTTAGTGGGTTGAATCTTAGTCCGTAGTATGCTGCTTCATTATATGTGAGGAATTGTGATGGGTATGCGAGTGTGAGTCTGTATATTATGAATGTTGTTAGTGATGTTATTAGTGAGGTGAGTATTGGTTTTGTTATTGTTTTTAGTGTGGTTTTGTTTTTGTATGGTATGAGTAGGAGGAGCCATAGTGTTGTTGTTCCTAGGTATATGCCGTATGTGAGGTGGTGTGTTAATGGGAGTATTATGCTTAATGTTATTAGGGTTATTTTGTTTTTGGTTGTTGGGTTTTCTATTGTTTTTATTATCATGTAGAATGTAAGTGCTAGTATTATTAGTCCTAGTAGGTTTGGGTATCCTCCCCATCCTAGCATTTCTGCATATATTGGCATTATTGATGTGTATGCTGTTATTATTGCAGGTATTGGTTTTTTGGTTATTTTCTTTGCTATTAGGTAGAGGGGTAATGGTTGTAATGAAAAAAATATTATTTCAAGTGTTTTTAGTGTTGTTATTGGGTCTAAGAATGTTTCTAGTAATAATATTATAATGAATGGTAATGGTGGGTATTGCCATGGTCCTATGTTCCACATTGGGTAAAGTCCTTGTTGTGTTGTTGGATTGTTTATTCCAAGTGTTTTTTCTATTGTTGATTTTATTGCGTTTGTGTACATTAACCATTCTCCTGGGTCGCTCCACCATGGCATGCTTAGTTGTGAAAATGTTATTGTTACGTAAATGATGGGTATTAGTATTGATAATGATAATAGTGCAAGTTCTATTTTTCCTGATATTTTCTGGTTTATAAGGTCCCATGTTTTTGTTATTTTTTCGTCTATGGTGTTTATTTTAATGTTCATATTTAAGGTGTTGTTTTTGTTTGGTTTTTTATTTTGAAGATTATTATTAGGTTGTTCTCAAATACTGGTGTGTATTTGTTGTTTGTTAGGAATTTTGTGTAATCTTCTACTGGTTTTGATAATGCTATGTATTCTATGTTGTATTTTTTGATTATTTCGTCTGATGTGTATGCCCATAGGTGGTTGTTCCACCAGCTTTTTTCTGCGTTCATGAATGTTATGTGGAGTAGTGCTTTTATTGTGTTATTTGTTGGTGTGTATGTGTATAATATTCTAAGTTGTCCCCATTTTGGGTCTGGTCCTATTGTGTAGTTTTTTGTGTTTGTTTCTATTTCTATTGTTTTTTCGTCTATGGTGAGTCTAAGTTTGTTTGAGTAGTATATGTAGTTGTTTAGTGTTGATTCGTAGGGTATCCATATTGGGATTTCTGTTTTTTGTAGTGTTGCGTTTATTGTTGGTGTTATTGTGTAGTTTATGTCTACGGTTCTAGAATTTTTTGCAAGTCCTATTGTTTTTATGATTTTGAGTGATTTTGAATTGTATGTTATTGATATTGATGCGTATGTTGGTGTTTTATTTATCCATGTTATGTTTGATATTGTTGCTTTGTATGGTGATTCGATCCATGTGTTTTTTGCATATGTGAATGATGTTTGGACTGTGCTATCTACTAAGTATATGACTTTTGTGTAGCTTGGTCCTGTTGATTGTTCTATCCATGGTGTTCTGGTTGTGTCGTATGGTATTCCGTCTAATATTCTTAGGTATTCATTTCTTAGTTCTATGTTGTATGCTGTTAGGATTAGGCTTGCTGCTTCATACCTTTCTAGTTCTCCTATTATGAATATCTGGAATGGGGGTAATTGTATTAATGTTCTTCTTTGCGCATATCCTTCTATCCATCTTCCTAATGTTTCGTCTGCTACGAATGTTGTGTTTGGTGGTGTGTTTGTTTTTATCCAGTTTAGTGCTTGTAATCTTTGGTCTGAGGCGTATGCGTAATCTGTAATGTAGTGGTAATATTCATTTACTTTATATGTTGTTACTGTTCCTGTTAATATGTTAATTATAACTGTGAGTATTAATAGTGATGCTATTATTATTTGCATATCCAGGTTTTGTGTTAATGTTTTTGGGTTTGTGTTTTCTTTTAATAATGTTATGTTTGTTGAGCTTAGTATCATTATTGCTGGTATTGAGAACATGGGGAATCTTCTTGGATCTAATGCTATTCCTATTATGTACGATTGTGTAAAAAGGAATGGGAATAATACCCAGACTAGTAGTAGTATTAATTCTTCTTTTTTATTAAGGTAGTATAATTCTAGTGAACCCATGGTTGCTGTTAGAAGGAGTAGTGATGCGGCTAATGGATCTTTAAATATCCACCAAAAGGCGTCCATGTCGAATGGTCTGTTTAGTTGTGATGCGTAGTTGAATACTATATATTGAAATGGTCCTGCTAAGATTCTCCAAATTATGAATGTGATTGCGGATATTGTGATTGGTATTAATATTTGAAGTTGTGATAATTGAGCATGTTTTCTAATAATATTTAGGAATGTTAATAATAAAATTGTTGATCCTATTGCTGTGTAGACTATTATTGTTAGATGATGTGTTATTGTGAGTAGTGATGTAAATATTGACGCCATTAATATGTTTTTGTTGTTTTTTTCTCCTTTCATTATTTTGTAGAGGAAATATAATGATAAGTTAAGGAACATTATTCCTAGTAGGTTTGGGTATCCTCCCCATCCGTACATTTCTGAAAATGCTGGGTGAAATGCTGTTAACCATACTGCTATTATTCCTGCTCTGTAATCTTTTGTTATTTCTTTTGTTAATGGATATATTGTGAGGGGTAATAATGATATTAAGGTTATGCCTAGTATTTTTAATGATAGTAGTGCATTATGTGTTAGCATGATAAATGTAGCTAATATTATATTAAAGAATGGTGGGTATTGGAGTGTTGTTTGGTTCCAGAGTGGGTATGTATTACCTAGTAATGCGTTAGCATTTTTTAGCCATATTGCTGGATCATTGATTGGAGGGAATGGGTCTGGCCCGAATATTGATAGGTATATGATGAAGTTTATGAGTGAGGGTAGTATTAATAAAATGATTCGATTTTTTCTTTTCACTGTATTATCACTTTGTAGATTGTTAGGTGATCGTTTTGGTATGATGATTTAAATATGTCGTAGGAGAGACCGAATTTGTCCATGTATTCTTTTTTAACTATTGTTGGTATTATGGCGTAGCTTATTTTGTATTTAGCTAATAATTCTTTTATGTCTGTTGTTATAACTTTATTGTTCATCCAGTTTATTGGTTTTGGGTTTAGTATTTCTATTGTTATTTTAACTGTTATGCTGTTTTGTGTTGGTGCGAATGTTGCTAGTGCTCTTGGTTGTGTCCATGTCTCATCTGGACCGAATGTTAGGCTCACTAGGTTGCCGTTAAATGTTATTTTGTATTCGCCTGTGTCTGTTGAGAAATGGAATGTGTTTCCTATTACTTGTGTGAATCCAAGTTTTCTTTCCCATGGTATCCACATTTTTAGTGTAAATGAGTTTATTGTTGAAGTTGTTGATGATATGTAATATTCTATTGTGGCTTGTGGACCTGTTGTGAGTGTTAATCGTTTAATTATTGTTATTCCTCCTTCTAATGTGAATGTGTGTTGTAGTGTTGCTATATTATCTGTGCGTGTGATCCATGTTGTGTTAGCGCTTTTATATTGGTAGAAGTCTGGGCTTAATTGTTTGCCATTGTATGTGTATGATACACGTGCGTGATTTTCATCGATGTATACGAATTCGTTGTAATTGTTTCCGTCTGATGAGGCTATTGCTGGTGATCTTTGTGGTGCTTCACTTTCCCAATCTCTTAGTCTTATGAATTGATTTCTGAGTTCATAGTTAGCATTGAGTATTGTATCTGCATCATAATTTCTCATAAAAGTGTTTGCATCGCTTGGGTTTGTGGGTAGGTTTGTTATTACTGTTCTTCCAGTGTATGATTGTATCCAGCTACTTAATGGATATTCTGCAAGAATTACCGCATCTTTTGGTGTGTTTTCGTTTATCCATGTTAATGTATTAAGTAAGTCAATATCACCGTATCTATCAATATATGTTGAATAATTCTGGATTGTTTTACCCATGACGTTGTAAGTTATAAATATGTTTGAGATTATAAGGAGCGCTATGATTATAAGTGCAAAGAGTTTTGTTATGTCTATTTCTATTACTTCTTCATTTTCGCTTTGTTTGCTTAATGCTAAGCCTTTTATTGTTTCGGGAAGTAATGCTGATGTTGATATTGCGAGTGGATAGAAAAGGTAAATTGTGGCTGGTTGTGGTTTTATAATAATTATAGAAATTATTGATGCTAATAACCATGATGTGATTGTGAGAAAATCTTCTTGTGAGCGTTTTGATATAATATATAGTCCAGAAAATCCGCTTATAATACTTATTATGATTGGTTGGTAGGCGTCTGTTGAAATGTTAATGGTTTGTGGATTAGTTAATAATATGATTGGTAATGAAATTAATGATATTAATGGATACATAAAAATAAGTTTGATTTTCTTGTTTATGATTATGTTTATTATTACAATTATTAAGGATGTGATAATAAAGATAAATATCGCATTTGTATCTGCTAGTGCAGTTAAAAGTGAAAATACTGCTATGATTATTGATTTTTTTGTTATATCAAGTTTAGTAAATCTTGCAACAAAGATTATTGAAACTGAAAGGAATAATACACCTTGTAATTGTGCATAATTGGAAGACACTATTAACCATGAATATAATGGATAGGTTATAACTAATACGCCTGCAAGGGTTGATGCAATTTTATTATTTGTTATTTTATATGTTATGTAAAAGGCTGGGAAGGGTAATAAGATGAAAGTAAGAAGTGTAGAACTCATTATAGCATAAGATAGATTTGCGAAAAATGGAGAGAACATCCATGATATGTATGGGAAGAGTATTAATGTTTTTGGTTGTCCTTTAATAATTTCACTTAGAAGTGTAAGCCATTTTATATCATCAGGTCTTGTTGCTATTATTAATCCTAATGTTGATGCATAAAATACTACTATAGCCAGTATTATTAGTAAAAGCGATGAAATTATGTTACTAATTATAGGATTTCTTATTCTTTGCATATTATTTCTTTAAATTAGATTTTTATAAATTTTATTATACTCTTCCGCAATATTATTCCAATCATATTTCTTTATAAATTCATAACCATTCTGTTGCAGTTTTAGCCATAAGTTTCTATCATTCATTATCTGTAAGATTGCTTCTGCAATTTTGTAAGGTGAAAGATTTACTATTAAACCACTTTTACTTTCTTTTATTAAATCTGATGCTCCATTACCTTCGACATTAACTACTACTTGAGGTGTTCCTGCAGCCATCGCTTCAAGTGTTGTGATGCTCTGTCCCTCCCTTATTGATGGAAGAACATACACATATGCACTTTTTAGTCGTTTAGCTAATTCTTCATCACTAACATCTCCGAGTATGTTAATACAATTTTGAAGCCCCCTCTTTTTAATATATTCCTCATATTCAGCTTTCATTGGACCATCACCAATAATTTCTAAATAAATATCATTAACATGCCTTTTTATTATAGCTATTGCATCTATTAATCGATTAACCTTTTTATGCCAATTTAATCTACCTATGTACACTATTTTATTATGCATTCTTTCTGTTTTAACACTATTAAAAAGCTCCAAATCAACACCATTTGGTATTACAACAACCCTGCTTTCATCCATTCTTAATAATGATACTAACCTTGATGCTGTTGTATTACTTACCGCTACACCAATATCTGGCATTTTTACGTAAATTTTTTCTAAAATAATACCTAATGGAACATGAATGATTGTTGGAGAATACCAATACCATTGGGAATACCAAACTTCATGAAATGTAACACTTAATGGAATTTTGTTCATTTTTGTTCGTATCCATGAACTCATAACAGGAAATATCGGACAATGATTTGTTTCTATAATTTGATAATCTTTGTTAGAACTCTTTTTCATTGCCCATGCTGAATAAAGTAAAACTTGTGATATTGAACGAAAACCATCTTTGGTTATGAAATTTGTTAAGGGTATCTCTGTTCTATATACATTAATACCATGTATATTCTCATATGCTGGCCATGCTTTATTTAATCTAACGGTGTATAAGTCAATTTCATAATTTCTTTTTGCTAGTCTTTTCAATACTTCATAATATCTTTTTGCTGATCCTCCTTTAAATGGATAAAATGTTTCAGTTATAACTGCAATTCTCATTACGCGCTTTCCCCTTGTATTTTTCATAATCTTCCACTGTTATTTCAAGACTCTCATAAGTTGCTTCAGACATAGTTTCTTTAGTACAAAGAATTTCTTATTTTTAAGTCTTTGAAATCCAGAGTAGTATAAGTGCGGATGAAATATAATTAGCTTTCATAACTATTCCTCATCTACATAGTTTCTAAAGAATATTGAATAATGGTACTTGAGATAATAAATCCTGAAGAACTTTGAAAGCTTACGCCAAAAGAAGTAAAATAAGAAGGAATTCCATTCATCTTTCAAAGACAAAGTATTGTAAGTAAGAGTCTACTGATTAAGGTTACTTTATCGCTTGGGCTCAATGTCTTCTTGGCGATAATCTTCCCCTAATAGCATTACTATTGCGCTATTGCCCTCTTAACTGCTTCTCTGTGCAGTGGTGTCTGCCATGCTATGTGTTTTCCTATTCCGAGATCCAGATCCATCTCCTGTGGTGGTTCATCTATCCAGAACCATGGATCCCTATCATACATATTGTACACTATGAGGTTCCTAGTGATGAGCTCTCTCACAAACTCATCCGGAACATCAGCCCTCCAGAGGCTATCGGGATCCTTAACAGCCTCTTCAAGCCAAACCTTCCACTTCTCAATAAAACTAGATGTGATCTCCTTACTCCCAATAAGCTCAGTAATAACTCTGTTAACACTCCATGCAACTTGGTAGAGTTTTGAGAGCATATCAGGATTCCCACCAGTTAATCTCCAAATATCCTCAAATTCCGGTTTGGGACTTGGTATCTTCTCATATAACTCCTCAAACCCCTTCCTAGGCATATTCCACATTGGTCTCAGTGAAGCCCATCTATGTTTACCAATTTCCCTTCTAGTCATACCCTCACTAGTTGCTATTATTGCAATCATCTCTTCATAACTTCTTGGTGGATATTCGATCAAATTTAATAGGCTTTTAACGTATATCTCTGCCTTATCTAATCACCCATTCTATGAATTTGTTTGCTATTTTTTCTGTTGTTTCTTTGGCTGTTTGATAAAGAATTTCGTTTTTGATTTCTATGTATTGATGTATGAGTATGTTTCTTAAGCCTGCGAGTTTTGAGACCTGGCAACTTAAGCTCACCCCCTTAAGTGGTTGTAGTACAGCATGAACAGCTTTATGAACAGATTCCAACACAACATCGACCTCCTAAACCTCTCACCCCTGTTTAACGGATTCGAATTTATGCTGTTGAAAAATACACTCGTCCTCTGCTTGAACGATGAATACACAGACTTCACCAAGCTCCTCTCACCAAAGGACTCCACATAATACCCAAGCCCCAACCTCTCAAGAACTTCCCTAAGCCACGGAGCCCC
>Ga0080004_1119706_pt1 | contig 15230 bp, 20 predicted proteins | sample WasSprMetagenome_FD_69207 | JGI IMG/M metagenome (GOLD analysis project Ga0080004, IMG submission 69207) | Sulfidic aquatic microbial communities from Washburn Spring, Yellowstone National Park, USA - WS (SPADES assembly) (version 2) | ecosystem: Environmental > Aquatic > Thermal springs > Hot... | reverse complement strand
CATCCGGCTTGAGCATGTCTCTAAGCCTTTCATCATCGACTGAAACGCTTATTTCCACTATTTTGGGCTTCCCCAGAAGATCTAGAATCTGCTTAAGGAGATTCGGTTCCACAGGGTAAACGACATATATTGGCATTACTACTCCGTCCCCTCTTTTTAGTTGCTTGAATAAAGTTTTATAAACCATATGGTTCTGTAAAATTAAAACAGATTAGAGAGGGCGAATCATGACAAGAAAGATCCATTCAAATTGCTGGAAAATTACTTGGTGATCTTTCCTTTGACAGAGACCTGAGGAAAGCAGCGGAGAGACAGGCCATGAAGGAGGTCTCAGATGGTAAACGAGGAATTTTCATCCCCTCAGAGGTAGGAATCACAGGTGAGTTGCTGAAGTTCCAAGGAGGTGAAAAATCGCGTCTGATGAGCTTTATCTCGCTGATCTGCCTCCTATCCTAGCCTTGAAGTCGCTTATTGTTATGCCAACTATTTCATTATCTGCAATCCGGTATATCACTCCGTCCTCCACCTCAATGCTGTCCTTGGCTTCCCTAGGCTCCCCAAAACTTATGTACAGCACATCAGCGTCTTCATCGTACTCTAAATTAATTCTTTTTAAGCTTAAAGCGACTTTTTCCATATAATCTCGCCCTTAACCTTAGCAATACTAGAAGTTAAGCAATTTAATAACTTTTCCCTGTGAACCTCACGGTAGATAACCACTAAATACTTAGGTCCTATGTGAAGATTAGTATAAAACTTTAATGCTTTAAGCTCACCCCTTAATCCCTTAATAACTAAATCTGGATCCTGAGCAGCTTCAACTATCCTATGAATATAAGCTGCGACCTCTGGATGTCTAGTGATAATGTGATCGAGGGTTCTTTTAGGGAGTTTTATCTTGGGCATTCGATTATCTGCGCTGTGCTACTTATAATTGCTTTGATCTAAAGCTATGCATTCTTCGTTCCTTTCTTCTCCTCCCTAAGCTTTAAGAAATCCTCCTGAGGAGATCTCTTTCCTCAGCTATTTATTAACAGATACATTATTGAAAGATCCTATTTTTCTCCTGGGCCTTTCATCATCTGTCATAAGCCCAGCATGAGCTCCTTAATGGCATAAAATACTATATCATCTGCGCACATCAATCTATCAGTTTGAAAAGCTCTTCTATAGTCTCCTCTCCCCTTGCATGGACACAAATTACCCCCAATTTTCTGCATTCTTCCAGATTTCTCCTTAGATCATCGACAAAGACGAGCTCTGATGGCTTTATTCCCTCTATCTCCAGTATCCTCCTCAACATTTCTAGCTTTGTGGGAAAGTCCTCTCTGGAAAATATTCCAGTTAATGAAATGTTAAATTTCCTCAGAAACTTTAGAATAGAGGGCTTGGACTGCATGCTCACCAGATAAACCTTTTTCCCTCTTTTCATTGCCTCCCTGACAAATTCGACTGCCTTTGTCGGCTTAGCAGAGTCAACGGCCTCCTCCTCAAATTCTCTAATGGCATCGCTCACTCTCCTGAATATATCAGTTCCAAAGCTCTCCTTCCAGAAATCCAAGAGACTCTCTATTCTGAGGCCTGCTACCAAGGAACCTGCCTCTTTAGCCTTTCTCCAGTCTATGTTGAGATGGGTCATGACTCCATCTAAGTCGAGAGCAATGACTTTCACTTGCTTGTCAGCCACTTGAATCCCTTGTTGCATCAGATTAAAAATTTATCTGGTAGCAGAATTCTCTAAGAGCCTTCATTAGGTTCATTGCATTCAGAAAGATTTTTATTTCCACTTTTCGTACCTATTGCCTCAAAGCTCACAGAGAAATTGAGAAGGGATGAAGGAGGACGAGTTCATGACTTTCATCGCGGAGAGAGCAGTGTTAAAACCTATCAGGATTAGAATAGCCTGAACTTCGATTATCTTCGGATAGATCGCTGAAGATTAGAGGACCCTCAGAACCTCCTCCTTATACTTTAAAAGGACACCACAGTCCATATGCCTTATCAGGTAAATCCCCTCAGGAAAGAGATCTCTCTCGGGCAGATCCGGGATCTCATCAGTAAGCCCTATCTCAATGTAAACATGTGCTATATTATATATTATATCATTCTTCAGCCTGCTTACGGCATACCCCCAGAGAGGAGCTGTTGTGTGCCACTTTCCGTCCACCTCTGTCACCTTGGGCTTTCCATCAGCATCCTCTTTTATGTCAACTGAGTAGAAGCCATGAGGCATTGGAGACAGGGCCTTTACAGCTGCTATTCCAACTTCTGTAACCTTGCCATCGTGGATAATCCTTGCAACAGTCGGAGTCCCTGTGACACCCGATAAAGAAATATGAGTGAAGGGATACTCAAGCCTCTCTCTAGCATAGGATGTGATGAGCTTGCCATTGTGCCAAAGGGAATCGAATGCCAGATCCCTTCCAGGCAGGTACTCCTGGACTATAAAATCGCTTGGCTTTGCCCTCCCCTGCAAAACGTTTAGTTCTATCCATCTCTTGGCTTCCTCTACACTGTTTACCTTTAAGCTGAGCCTTCCACCAGCCCCTGTCTTTGCCCTCATCCAGAGAGGGGATCCCAATTTGCTAAATGCACTATCGAGGTCATCAAGACTATTTATAAAAAGAGTTGAGGGAACTGGCACGTTTCCTGTTCTCATCCTCTCGTAAATAGTGCCCTTATCCGGAGCTATCTCCTCAGGCCTTGGAAGATAGTATTTTACCCCGATCTCATCAAGCTTATCCCTGTTCTTCGACACTATTTTTGCCTCAGAGCTTGGATGTGGGTGCAGGAACTGGATGGAATGCCTTTTCGCTATGTCAAGAAGGAGGGGCATGAACGATGGATCGTCATGTCTGGGGGATCTGATCCTCAAATCCACTTGAGGAAATAAAATGTGATATTCATTATAATCAGTTCCAACTATAAAATATTTGATCTTTTTTGTTATTTCGGCAAGCCTCAACGCCCTGACAAAGTTCACCCCTCCTATTCCTCCCGATCCTGTCACTATAACTCTGGCCATCTTAAACCCTCCTCAACAGATCAACACCTCTCACTATGGCTAGATCCTGCCTTGAAGCAAGAAACTCCAGGACCTTTTTATATGCCCTCCCTCCCCTCATCTTTATGGAGGAATCATGCCATAGCACTGTTATCACATTTTTCCCTCCCTTTATAGCTCTGTTTATCGCATCATTAAACAGGTTGATCACTTTCTCCTCCTTCACGTTCATGTATGTGAAGAGGTAGGCATCCATTATCGCCACAGGAAACACGGTTACTCCATCTATCATGTAGTGGCCCATGTCCTCCAACTCTATCCTATCCCTGAACTTCTTAAGGGAGGAATCGTAGAGAAAACCTGCATCTCTTATCTTTCTGTAATCATCAGCCTTTATCCTGAGGTAGTGAACCCTGCATCCATAGGTTCTGCCGCTGACCTCCTCAATTTTCTCTTTTTGAGCTCTTATGCTGTTGGCAGAGGAGACATCATTTAAATGAACTCCTATCTCCCATCCCTCGCTTAAAAGCTCTTTTATCACATCGGAATAACAGCCAACATCAGTTCCATCATCGTAAACGGGCCTGAAGAAAAAGGTGGATCTCATGTCAAGGGAGTCCTCAGCATCCATAAGCTCGGGGATTCCAAAATACGGATTATAACCCTCATTTATAACCCTTTTTATTATATCATCGTCGAACCTCTCCTTTCTGGCCATTATGTGGTCTATGCCAGGCCCATGTCTGGGCCAGTCCACGTCATGGCTGAGGAAGATGAAGAGGGGCATTTCCTGTGATGAATCCAAGAAATATAAACATGTACAGCAAACATTTGTAGTTTATAAAGGCTTTACTCTGTGTAGGTAGAAGCCGATTCTCATGACAACAGCCTTGGGAGGGATTAAAAACATCAATGGGAGAAGAGTTTGTAGATCCCTGCGTGCCCGATCTATAAGAAGTCTGTATTTTGATATAAGCCTTGCTTTCTCCTGAGAGCCTGAGGAGAAGTACTTGTTGAAGAGATCTGAGCAAGATCCATGCTTGTATAATGCTCTTGCTGCTCCCACCCCTATGTACCTGTGGGAAGGATTTAGCTCGATCCATTTAAGGGCTATGCTCTTCGTTTCATCTTTACTCAAGCCATTTATTATTATCATCACTTCATAGCTTTTCAACGTCTGATTCTCAATGCTCTTCAGGCATCTAGAAAGAGTCCTTGCAGAATTATATGTCGGAATTATTATCGGGATAAGAGTGTGATTATGCTCTCCAGCAGCCATAGCATGAACTTTAATAATTCTTTCTAGGCTGTTTGTCGGAACCAAAGTATTGATGTCTAAAAATATAATAACTCAAAAAAAAGCTCATCTAAGGGCCTGCCTCAAGACCCACCTTTGGCGAATATCCATGCTTCTGGTCTATATAACAGTATTGGCTCATCTTAGCATCTCCTCATATTCCTCCAGCAGTCTAGCTACAACTATGTTCGGGTTGTGATTTTTCATAAGGTACTCATATTCATCTCTCCACAATTTTTCATCGGCATGTAATATAGCCTCTGCTATCTCCTCCTCTTCTTCTATATCCTTCAGCGGGAATTCTCCGTATTCCCCATACTCTGAAGATACGTATGCTATAACGGGTCTTCCGCATGCTATTGCCTCCAAGGAGACCACTCCTAGGGATCCCAGTCTAAATCTGTCTATTACTACATCGGAGTTCCAGTAGTATCTATTGAGCTCTTCGTGAGGAACCTTGGGAAGCACGTTCAGATGCAATCCAAGTTTCTCAGCTAGTCTCAGTGTTTTATCCAGATCTTTACCGTAAGCGATTATGCTCACATCCACTTTGTCCTTTATCCTGCTCAATGCCCTTATTGCTATATCTGTACCTTTGACATCCCAGTTCGAATCAGATGCAATTAGCACCCTCCTCCTTGCATGTTTTTCAGCAGGCCTTGGGTAGAAGACCTGCATATCCACCGGATTGGGAAGATATATTGCATCATCTCTGAACTGCCTTGCTATTCCAAGAATGTCAGGGGTACTCACCAGAATTTTATCGCATTTCTTCAAATTATACTTGACCATTTTACCCCAGAGAGGATGTCTTAACGCCACTCTGAGGTCGCTTCCATGGGCATGTCCTATCAGAGGTTCTTTTCCCAATTTTCCAGCTATATAGCAGTCCTGAAGGAGATAGTGGACATGATATACATCTGCGTTGGTTCTTATCATTTTATATGCTATGCCTAATGTCTTGCTCCAGATACTCCTAGTTCTCCTTATGTGTCTTACCTCTATTTCCTTAGGGAAATATTTTATCAATGTCTCGCCAACATAGGCACAATCATTTATCATCGCTATCATCTGTTATCCCTCATTACGATTTTCTCCTTTATATAAGTGGGGAAATTCAAAAATATTTTGGTAACATCAAGAAGAAAGGTAGAGCGAAGCTTTCTATAAATTACCTTTATTCGATAACAACCTGAGCTAATATATTTAAGAATCGCATTGTAGTTTCAGCTTTTTGATAGTCTTCTCTATTCTTTACGATAACCTTTCCAAATCCATTAGCAGCTTCCTCGAGAACATAGCTCAAGTAAGAGGGTATCTTATCTTTTCTTTTTTCAATAAGATTAAAGAAAATTCTTGCATCTTTTCCCTGAAATATTTTCTCCTGGCCCTCGAACTCTAATTTTATCACACGACTAGACGGAAAATTTGCATAAAACCCAAGTAGAGATTCAAAATAAGGATTTTTTGGAATTTCTTTATAATAACGACCTAGAGTATATAAAATCATGTCCTTTAGGTCCCTAGGAGGGCTAGGTTTATATACGAACAAAGGTTTTAAATCTTTTAATATTTTAATAGATAGTCTCTGAAATCTTAAAAGCGGAAACCTCAACCTTTTTCCTACTTCAATCACACTCCTTAAACATCCATTAGTAGTTTCAAACCTTCCTACTTCAGATCTAACATAGTTTTCTGGGTGTAGTCGATATTTATACCATGGTTCAACTTTTCTCAACCTCAAAACATTAATAAACTTTTCCTCAAACTTTAGCCAATACGGTATATTCCATGTTATGTATGTAGAAATAATATGTTTGAAACACATAGTTTTAACAAAGAATATATCAGGAACTATATTTGATCCTCCTCTTAAAAATAAAACCGCTGGCGAGGAGAGATCTATCGATCTGCAAGTTCTTGCAATTCCAATGATCTCTCCATTTTCATTAATCTTCCATAAGTCAGCAAAAACACCATCATAATTGCAGTTTTGCAAATATAAAACGTTTCTTTCAAGTGCTTTTTTATCCAGAAGTACATCATCGGAATGTAACATTGTAATAAACTTACCTCTTACAAACTTAACGCCATCCATCAATGCATTTAGTTGTCCTCCGTTTTCTTCTCTCCGAAGATAAACAATCCTATCATCGTTAAATTCTCTGACGATACTTGGCGTGTTATCCGTAGAACCATCATCCACTATTATTAATTCCCAACTTTTAATGGTTTGGTTTAAAACACTCTCTATTGCATTATGTATATATTTAGCACCATTGTAAACAGGCATCAAGATAGAGACCTTTACATCACCTCTCATTTTTTTGCCCCTCCTATTTTTCTAGCAATAGTCAGGAGGTTTCTCTCAGCTATTGCACTAGGCAAAATCATCCTTGCAATATGGTCTAATATTCTGTGAGGTGTGAGAACATTTGGAAGAGTCAGATACTTGAATTGAATGATAGAAAATCCGCTTCTTAATAGAATATTTTGCATCTCAGTTTTTGTCCAGCAGGCTATGTGACCATAATCGCTCAAAATTTGTGATAGCCCCCTCATTTGTCTCAACAATATCCTCCAGTGGAAAATATTCGGTGTGCTCACTTCTATTGTTCCTCCTTGTTTTAAAATTCTATATATTTCCCTTAAACATAATAATGGATTCTCTAAATGTTCAATAACCTCATACATACATACTCTATCAAAAACTTCTTCTCTGAATGGAAGATGATGAGCATCTGCGCAAATAAAATTCCGTGGATTGTTTCTAGGTGCTTTACATAGATCTATACTGATATCTCCTCTTGCTATGTCAAGTTCATCGCATCCCGAACCTACATCTAATATCATCGTTCTTCCTCCAATAGCTTCGTATATATATTCAATACTTTCTGAGCATGAGCCAGAAAAGAGTGATTCTTTACCACATAGCTTCTTGCATTTTCGCCTATTTTATCCATTAAATTTTTATTATTTAGCATAATCTCGATGGCCCTTGCTATCTCTTCTGGGTCTTTTTCATTCACTAATATGCCATTCTCCATGTGCTTAACAATTTCTCGCATACCACCTATATTAGAGCATATTACGACTTTTCCGGATGCCATTCCTTCAAGCATGGCAAGCGATGTTGCTTCTTGGACTTCATGCGAGGTTATTGATGGTATGAGAATAATATCCGCCATCATATAGTACTGAAAGATATCTTTATGCGGGATTGATCCAATAAAATGGATTCTGTTGTCCCCTTTTGCTTCTTTAGCTATTTTACTTTTCTCTGGTCCGTCTCCAGCTATTATCATTTTTAATTTTTTATTTTGTATATATTTCATTGATAGAACTCCATAAATTACGCCATTCTTCTCGACAAGTCTTCTCGGCACTAAGATAATAATGTCTTCTTCGGCAAATCCAAACATCTTCTTTAATTTCCTCTGTTTCTCCTCAGAAATTGGCCTGAACAGATCTGTATCTACGGCATTATGCACTACAGCAATTCTGTCAGCTGGATAATCAAATTCTGAAATAATATACTCCTTCAGCCTCTTATCAACGGTAATCACGTAATCTGCAATATTTACCCCCTCTTCCTCAAGTTGCAAGAGGTATGGATATAATTCTTCACGAACTTTTTTATTCTTTATAAATTCTATATTTTCTTTTGAAAAATAACCGTGAAGAGTTAACACCTTTTTCTGTTTCTCTTCAGCTACACTTATCATTGATAGAACATCATGGGCATGGATTATATCGATCATATAGGCTTTCGGGATATGTCTCCTTAGATAATTTATTTTCCACCAGAGTTTCCGCCTATAACCATGTTTATCTCCTAAAATAGGTAGTAAACTCCATTTAATTAATTCTCCTAAATTTCTCTTATTATAATAAAGTGTAGTAACGTCTACTCTCAGTCTCCTTAATCCCCTTTCTAATAATAGCATATGAATGTGCTTCCCGCCGAGATGCGTTATATAGGGATTATCAGTGGATGTGAGAAGCACCCGCATTTATTTCCCCTTTTATAATGAATCCGCTATTAAAAAGCTTATCACCCAATTTTTAAAATCTCTCGTATATTTCATTGAACAGTTGGTTATTTTTAACAATCAATATGCCAATACTTTTATAAATGGCTTCGTATAATCACTGCCCGAGATTAAAAGATTATTCGTCTCGGTAATAGCTCCTCCTAACCTTAGCAAGCAACTTCCAATAATCTTTTGCCTGAATGCATGGTTCTCCATCTTCATTGAAGCCAATTATTGGTTCAAAAATAGAATCAATACCTGTTCTATCATCGAGTAGAGCATAGGTAACTACCGGAGTTTCTCTTAGATCAGGCTCTTCGATTGCAATCTCTTTTTCGGAGAATTCCTTTAATATTCTTGCTATTCTCTCCCCGGCATGCCCATCTCCAAACGGATTTTTAATATCTAATGTTCTCATTTTTTCTGCATACCCAATCTGCTGTAAAGTTAACCTCACAATTAATTCTGTATCGGCTCCTGCAAGCTTATTTAGACCATACATGGTTGTCTCCGGTCTTTCTGTATTATACCGGAGAGTTACTGTTGGAACTTTTAATATAAAGGCTTCCTCTTGGACTCCCCCGCTGTCTGTTAGCACTGTTTTACAGTTAGCTAAAAGGGAGAGAAACTCAAAATAACCTAAAGGTTTTATTATCCTTACTTTTTGAAGATACTTTGCTAAACCCAGCTCCATTATCCGGTTTTTTGTGCGCGGGTGAGCCGGGAAAATAATATTATACTGTTGCGAAAGATATTTAAGCGCCTTTAAAATATTTCCAAGCCTCTGAGGATTGTCCGTGTTCTCAGCTCTATGTAACGTTACTAGAATGTAATTGTTTTTATCTAGACCTACCTCTGAAAGAAAGGCCTCCCCTTTTTCCTTCACTAAATTTTTATATTTGCATAAAATATCTACAATTGTGTTTCCAGTTAAATAAATATTTTTCGGACATATTCCTTCAAACAAGAGATTAATCAAAGACAGCTTTGTTGGAGCAAAGTGCACAGTTGCCACAGTATCTGCTATTTTCCTATTCACCTCTTCAGGCATAACCATATTCCAACTTCTAAGTCCTGCCTCAACATGGGCAAAGGGAACTAAACATTTTAGTGACGTAAGCGCTGTTGCCACAACAGTATTGGTGTCACCTTCAGCTGTTACAATAGCAGGCGAATGTTTTTTAATCAATTTTTCAAGTCCAAGCATAATTTTAGCAGTTTGTTCGGCATGCGTTCCACTCCCTACCTGTAAAACTTCATCGGGCTCAGGCAGTTTAAATTGTTCAAAAAATATCCTGCTGAGCTCATAATCATAATGCTGTCCCGTCCAGATGAAGAGATAATCTATATTAAGCTTTTCTAAGCTTTCAATTACTGAGGCTAGCTTTATTATCTCCGGTCTTGTTCCAGCAACTATCATTACAGGTTTCATTCAGCAATAACCACCTCTACTAGGTTTCTTTGATAACCCTTAAGAAGAGGATAAGATAAGTTTTGTGCTGGACATAATCTGCTTTTACAATTCATTATAACTAATTTTAAGATGCGCGCAGAATTGAACTAACTTAGATCTTCTAAACGTAGTCACAGAACTATGTCTTTGCTTCTGCATGTATTCTCCATCCCTTCTTGTATCTACGTATCTTTAGCCTTTCTTTAACTTCCTCGTATGTTTTTAGCATTTCCTTCCATATTCCATCATCGTATACTACTTTTCCCTCCTCAAATGCTTCTATGAGCTCATATTCAGCCGCATTTATGGCCTCAAACAGCTCTTTTACTGTGTATATTCTTGGGTCCACTACTCCAGGAGGTGGAAGTTCGGTATATGATACAGCTTTATCCACAACTACAATGGCATCTATATCGCTGCTTAACTTCCAAGTTCCACTAGCCCTAGAACCGATAACCACCACGGCTCTTACGTTCGTAAGCTTGGATAATTGTTCTATGTAATTTGCTAGGTGCTCTATCGCTGGCCTTCCATCCCAGATTTTTCCTATATCTATTCTAAGTATTTTCCTAACGCATCCCATAATTCTCTCATGACCTCAACACATTCTTTAGCGATCCTTAAATCATACCTTAAATCATATTTCATCTTAGCTTTTCTGGCTGCATCAGGATATCTAGGGTAGTGAATAGTCAACTTCGATAACTTAGTCAATAGGGGCTCTTCAACACCAGCTTCCTGTGCCAGCTCCATTAAGTCATGTATTGGTATGAACATGCCTTTCTTAATCAGGATAGCCTTTAGCAACTTCTCACATGATTGCTGGGCATGAAAGCATGCCTCTTTAAAAGAGCTCCTATTAAGCGCAGAAATAGCTTCATCATGATCACTCTTAGCGTACTCAAGCCATTCCTTCCAATCATCCGAAGCCAACTTTGGCATAACAGGGACTTCAGCGTAAAATTCTTAGTAGAACGCAGTCAAGGCACAGAATGTATTTATTCTTTCTGCCATAAAAGCGCGCGCATGCTCTCCCTAAAGTTCGATGTGTGGTGTTCGGCGTGCAAAGCTGAAAGGGGGCCAAATGGCCCCGTTATTCACCCCTCCATCTGACATGCCCTGGCTCCCCATCAAGCCGTAAAGCTTGGAGGAGGCAGGACATTCAGACCTTGGAGGGATTGTTTTTATCACCTTAGTTCTTTTTTGTTTTGCTTCAGCTTAGGAAGATATAGAGACAAAATATAAAAATCTTTCGCTTACTTGAGAATTTAAGAAGAAGGCCATCAGGATGGCAAAAATATTTTTAAAGATCCCATACAGCAGTGCGATGTGATCCATTCCATAAACCTATTAATTATTTCATTAACGGTGTTTTTTGCTGCATCATAAAGCATCTCCCTCCTGACTTTCAGGTGCACAAGTATGTTCCTCAGTCCAGCAAGCTTCTCTATCTCTTCGGCTATATCTTTTGGCATCTTTTTCGCTTCAGCCAGTCTTCTTGGATATTCTCCATATCTTTCCACAAGTCCCAGAGAGTAGACTGAGACAAGATGCCTGCATATATCGAGAATTGACTCTATTATCCTCAGCATTGCCCTCTCCAGTGCCAGAATTTCCTTGTAATCGAGATCCTCAACCCTCTTGCACAGTATTTCGCTTTTGATGAAGCCAGCATCTCTCCTGATCTCCTCAACTCTTGAGGTTATTATTGTTTTATCGAGCTTTGGATCGATATTTGACCACATTCTCAGCTCTATAATCGCATCTGGAGATCTCTGAGCCTTCTCTAAAAGCTTTTCAACGGCTTCAGGCTCCCCCTTTATCAAAACTCCCTCCTCCAGTATTCTTGACAGAAAAATGGGATTGCACTGATTCATGCTCACCACATCCACTTGATCCTCGCTTATGCCAAGGGCTTCTGCAACCTTTGATACAACATATCCGAGATAAAGCAGGTTCTCCTCACCTAACAAGGCTATGTCGACATCGTGAGAGCTTGCTCCATCTCTGGCAATGGAACCGAACAGGATTGCCACTTTAACTCCCTTCATTTCATTGAAGAGAGCCCTAAGCTTTGGAAGCACATCGTTGAGCACGATCTTTCTTGCCACAGGGTTTTCGCCAGTGCTATATTTTAACATTTTCTGTCCTTCCATTTTACTGAAGTGCACGAACGGATCATGACGAGCCAGCTTTTCTGCAATATAACCTGCAATAAATGGCCACATTATATCTGCATTGGTTCTTACTATCTTTATGATGCCTAGTGTTCTGCTCCAGAAACCTCCTAGTCCTCTTTATGCGTCTCGCCTTTATTTCTCAAGAAAAATAATTACTTGAAGCGGAGCTTTGTAAAAAATCTTTGAAGGCTGAACAGCCTCTCGCTTGTATGTGAGACAAAGCTTTTATGTGCGGAGCTAAAACAAGCATAGGTGGGACTGCGGAGGGAGTAAATGTTAGGAGAGTTGACATGAAGGGCAGGATTTACCTCTCAAGGAGGTTGGTGGGTTTGAAGCTCTACATGGTCGAGGTTGACGGCGTGGTCCTGCTCTCAGCCTCGAAAGAGCGCATTCTGTCGGCTGTTGAGCGATTAGCTCCTTGCAGTTCCCTAAAGGAGTACCTTGCTATTTTAGAGGAGCTCGGGGAACTTACACCGAAAGAGGTTGAGGAATTTGCAAGGGCGAGAGCTTGGAGGAGCACAGAAGGGCAATAGTAGACAAATGCATCATGGTCTCCAAAACTTGAGAACTCTCAAAGCTGTACTGGCATAGCAGATCTTGCTCTGACTATCGATTTGCATTTCCAATTCTTTCGTATACTTTTTGCTTTCATCCGAATTATCATTGTTAACGTTTTCTACTTCATTCTATCGTGTTTCCGCGAGAATACAGCAGATAATTTAGAAATTTTTACTCACATTTCTTTCCAGTCTGCGAACTTAAGTCAGATAATGCCTTTACATGAAGGTCCTCTGAAATATTAAACAAAACCTTAAATACAGCATTACTCCATAGAGTATTTAGGGAACATGGTTGAGAAGATAAAGACAAGCATAGTCATCAATAGAAGCCTCTGGGAGAGATTTAAGACGAAAGTTGTGGGCGAGGGAGGACTAAAAGGTCTTAGTGAAGCTGTGGAAGAGGCCATAGAGGAGGAGCTTTGTGAGGATTTGATAATAGAGGCTCTAGAAGAGCTGCTGGGTTCTGAGAAGCCTCCTTTAGCAGTAACCCCCGTCAAGCCTGAGGTCCAGACAGACGCAGGGAAGGCTGTGAGAGAGCTGAGGGACTCGAGGCTTTAAAAATGCTGGTTTATCTGGACACAAGTGCTATTGTTAAGCGCTACGTTGAGGAGCCAGGAAGCACTTTAGTGAACGAGGTATATGAAAAAGCGCTCAGCGGAGATGTGCTGTTATCTTTCTCTGCTTGGAACATTGGTGAGGCACTAGGCGTTCTCGACAAGTATCATAGGAGGCGGTGGCTAAGCAGCGAGAGTTACTTGAAGGCAAGAGCCCAGTTTCTTGGTGAAACGCTTAGACTCATAAGGCTGAGGATCATAAGGGTAATTCCTGTGAGGACAGGTCTCCTCAAACAAGCATGGAGTTTGATAGAAAAATATCACATTTATCAAGCTGATGCATTGCAGATACTTTCCGCCAAGCAGGTGAGCTCAGAGAAATTCTACACTGCAGACAAGTCCCTTCATGAGGTAGCATTAAAGGAGGGTTTGAAAAGCGAGCATGTGGGCTGATTATAGATGAATTAGACTTTTGGGCATCCAAGAAGATATCACGAGATCCTTAGACCAGTGAAAAAAAATATTTATATCTAAATTTCAGAGTCGCTGGGAGGGGTTTCTTGTTCGAATATAGGGCAGTAAATAAGAAGTATGCCCAAGAAGTTCTGACGCAGTTGCGGAGCAAGGAGACGAGCCAAGTAGAGTTCAGAAAAGGACTTGTGCGCCTTGGAAGAGTGCTAGGGCTGGAAATAGTTGAAGACTTTGAAACAGAGGAGAAGCTTGTCGAGACACCGCTTGGCACCATTTACAAGGGAATAAGGATAAAGGACTTCGAAAAAGTCTGCATAGTAACTGTTCTAAGGGCAGCTTGGCCCCTGACAGAGGGTTTAGTGAAGATATTCTACTCAGCTAAACAGGGAGTTATTGCAGCCAGAAGGGCAGAGGAAAAAGGCATGCACAACAGAGAGTTCGATATTGAGGTAAATTATGTCAAGGTTCCCGAGATGAATGGAGATGAAATCCTGATAATCAGCGATGTTATGGTTGCCACAGGTTCTACACTAATTGCAGCCTTAAAGGAGCTATTAAAGAGGGGAAGGGCAAAAAAGTACTATATTGCTTCGGTGATCTCAACACCGGTAGCTATAGAGAAACTTGGAAAGTTTGCCGCAGAGGCAAACATAGATCTGAAGCTCTTCACCATAGCTGTTGATCCAGAGCTGAACGACAAAGGGTATATCGTTCCCGGTCTTGGAGATGCTGGTGACAGGGCTTTTGGAACATAGGTATTGCAGCTTAAGCTGCTGATAGCAAATATGAAAGATGTTACATATTCCCATCTAACAGGAAAGAAGCTTTCAGCGTTTCCTTATCCCTTATGTATATTAGCTTGCCTTCTTGGAGAACTCTTGCTTTCAACGCATCATCAGCTATGTCCAGTGCAACCACATCCACTTTATCCGCCGGAACCCCTATGGCATCTGATATCTCTATAGCAAGCCTTATTTCATCCATCACGGTCACGGGCTTATTGAAGAGAACAGCTATGTCGTAATCGCTATCCTGTCTTGCGGTTCCTCTTGCCCTGCTTTCTCAAACACCTTCTCAAGCCCTTGAAGCTCCTCAGACATTTAGGAATCCCTCATCTTTGTAAGGAACTCGCTGAACGATGACGAATATTTCATAGCAAGATCTATATCGATGCCCTCAGCCAGCTGTCCGTATTTTCCTGGGGTCTTCATTATACCTCTTCTTTTTAGCTCCTCTTCCGGATCCATCAAATTCTCAGCCGATCTCATGCCCAAACCTGCTAGTATCCAAGCCTCCACAGAGTGCCTAATGGGCACCACATGAGCATCCAGCCTTCTTAGCTCATTCTTTATCCTTTCAACAAAATCGGGATTTAAACAATGAAGATCTTTGAGCACGAACTTTTTTCTCGCGTTGAATGTCCTGATAAGCCTTGCAGCTTTTTCTGGTCTATTTCCTCTCATTATCAGCACCTTGCAGAGAAATTTAAGTCTTCTGCACAGGTTCTCAAGAAAGGCCTTGTCTGTAGGGCCTTCAACAATGACCAAAATGAGATCAGCTGATGACTCCACTGTACCAGGCCTCGCCCAGAGTTCCTCCTTCCTCCAGATACCTCCTTACTTCCTCAGCCTTGCTGCCAGAAAGCTTCGTCACAACAGTATCCAGCCCTCTTCTCTC
>Ga0080004_1139717_pt1 | contig 15233 bp, 21 predicted proteins | sample WasSprMetagenome_FD_69207 | JGI IMG/M metagenome (GOLD analysis project Ga0080004, IMG submission 69207) | Sulfidic aquatic microbial communities from Washburn Spring, Yellowstone National Park, USA - WS (SPADES assembly) (version 2) | ecosystem: Environmental > Aquatic > Thermal springs > Hot... | reverse complement strand
GCTTAACCCTAAACTTGTCAAACTTTTCTGGGTCTTGGACACGGTAACGGAAAGTGTTAGGCGTTTCGTCAATTCCCGGCATAAGCTATTCCTCTTTGTTAACGTCAACAAGCTCAAGCCAGCAGCGACAATTATCTTCCACGTTTGTTCAGAATTTTCATCTGGTTGTAGTAATATTCTCGTTTCTCAATAATGTGATTAGGTGTGCAAACTGGACCAAATGACATCCGTTGCCCCACATCATTATAAAATTTCAAAATTAACTCTGCTTGTGGCTTCTTTACTATAAGGTAAGGATATAGTTTTTCAACAATTTCCACACATTTTCTGTCGCAAACATACCAAGCAAAGGCTGGTTTATGGTTAGGTTTAAAAGGTTTTTTATGCCAAATTGTTCCACAACCAAATTCTTTCTTTAATAACTTAATTATTGCTTCATTTGTATTTGCAACCGCAAGATAGGGAATATATTTCGGCGTTTTCTCCCGAGTTTTCCTATTTGGGCGTCTTTTTATTATTTTGAATGTTCCCTTGCCATCAATAAAACCGGCCCAATAAATTAATCTGTTTTCTTCCAATTACTATTCCTCACGATTAATATCTACTAACTCTAACCAACATCTACAACGTTCGTGCAAGTTGACTTTCCAGGTGTCTATTTCCTCATCCCACTGCTCGGCGTCCTCAAAATATTTGGTCGGCTGCTCCTCATCCTCACAAACATATTCAGTATTGTCCAAAGCTGCACATTCGTCGCAAACTTTTTCGTCCCGCATAGTCCGATAAGCGTAAACCCGCTGCTCGCCCCGCCTTGGAAAGCCGAAAAACGCCATTATATCACGCTCAATAATATTGAACGTGAACATTTATCGCAGTGCGATAAGCAGTTACGGTTTAACTCCATTACGTTTCAAAATGGCTTGAAGCTCTTCGGGCGTGCTGATGGGATATTCCTCTGGGAAGCCTAACTGTGTTCGGGCTTCTTTGGGCAGTATTATGCCCTTGTCCACAAGGTCGCCGAGCACTTTAGCCTTGTCCTGGAACGTGAGCTCCCATATAGGCTTCCACTTAACTTTCGGAATTTCAACACCCTCGCCAAACTCGTCTTTAATAAGCTGCTTAAACAAGACTGTTTCAAGCGTGTCGCCAATAATCTCCTGCATCATCCTTAAACGCGTCACATATTCCTGCATCACTACTTCCGCTGTGTTTCCTTGGATTGCCGGCTTTCCGTTTCGCATAGTCACGTAAAAGCCTGTGGAGGTGGCAAAGCAGTAAACTTTGCCTTTGTATTGGATTTTTTCGATTCCTTTGATAACTTTGTCTCTTGCTCTCGATATTAGAACACGATAAACCGGTTTCCTATTTCCTCCTCTTTTATCAATGCATTTTATTATATGAGCGGAAAAGCCAAGCTTCAAGGCGATTGTTAAAACGTCTTCAGCAAGCATTCTTGACGTTGTGTAATAAGCCATGTTTACTCTATCTTGGCGTTTGTCTCTTGTCCCGTCTCCAAGCATTAACGCGTCAAACAATATTTTAAGTTGTTCTGATGGAAGATTAAGAAACTCCCTGGGAACACGTTTACTATAGTGGTGTTCTCCACAGTTTTCCTTCAGCCAGCTCCAAACCTGCTTACCGTAAACATTCCATCTTGTTAAGTCTCCATCTTTATATTCCGTAAAGGACAGCCCGCAACGTTTCAGGCAATTCCTTATCTTTTCAGCTTTTACAGCATCTTTCTGAGCTAAGGTTATAACATAGTTTGGTTTCCGCTTCCATTTTATGCTTAATCCGCCTTCGCTTAGATAGTAGCCGACAAACTCAAGCCAATCATCCATTTTAATCGTTTTGGCTTCTTCAACCTTGAGAATCTTGTCATGTGCAGTTTTAATTTCAACAGAAGGCAAAACAAAGTCTTCAACGGGTTTTTCCTCTTCAAATTTAGCCACACCTTTGAAAATTACTCGTTTAGGCAAGTTTTCAGCTTTATCAACCCTCCATTTTGGCGACTCATAGGTTTTGAACAGCATTCTATGTTCAGGTGTTACAAGTATGTCCACGCCTGCCCTTGAATGGAAATGATACATCGGTCCTTCATAATCGTAGGCGTATAGCCTCGAAGGCTTCTCAAATCTGATGGTGTGGGTTTTTGGGTCATAAACTGCAATCTTTTCATCTTTAATGTCTTGATGCAGTTTCCAGCCTCTATCCGTCAATACATATGTGTCTTCGCTGTAACAAGCGCGGTTTGTGCCCTCTGAGTAGCCCAGGAAGATTTTTGGCACGCCTAGGACGGCTTCGCGTTGCCTTAGCAGATAGTCAAGCCAGAATGTTACGTTGACATCTTTTGTGAGACTTGGAACAACGTCAACTTCAACGTCTCCACGCACGAAAACGTCTGTTGCGGGTTTGCGGTCTCTGAAGGCTTCAACAAGCTGCTGCAGCTGCTGATCTGTGAAGGGCCTTTCAGGTGTTCCAGCCTTAACAACAAGCATGGGTTTAGCGTAAGTGTGCACGATAACAGCCATATCGTCTTCCAATTGGTCGATTAGGGCTTGGATTTTCAGAAGCGGGCGCAGAAGGCTCGTGCCGTAAGCGTGTTCATACCACCAGCTCTTAGCTCCCCATTTGAAATGGCATATTTCGTCGCTTGCAAAAACTACTGGCGGGAATGTGAGGAGTTGGATGTAGCCTAAAACCTGCCCGTAAGCGTCTCGGCGGACACGCATGTGGACGGGGTCCAAAGGCTTAAGCCACTCGATTTTGCCCGTGTCCTCGTTCCTGCACATTTCCAAATAGGCGTTTCCAAAAACAAGCATGTCCGTCGCGACTATGCGGAGCGTCTCTAGAATGTTCTGCTCGTCAAGCCAGTTTGTCAGCCATTCTCGAACTTGGGGTTCTCCGCCTTCAAGCTCGAACCCGTTGCTTATAGCTAAGTTAACTGTGACGTCGATTGAGGCTTTGATGTAGGGTGTGAAAGTGTAAAGGTCCTTGTATTTGGGCAGATCCTCGATTGGAACTGCGCCCCAAAGCCTTTCCCAATAAGCTGTGTATGGCGGAGTGACGAAGCCTGCGCCTGACCCCTTAAGCAGATATTTTGTTACGTAGCCCCACAACACATTGTCTGCTTTCCAGCTTACGGGCACCTCTTCCTCAATCTGGCGTCTGCTAATTTCGGGCGGATAAAGCCTCTGAGCTACGAAAGGCTTCTTAACAGCTTCCACAACCGCTTTGAAGCCTTTTCGAATCTTATCTGCGACAAAACTCATCACGTTCACCTAACTTCAAGAATAAGCGTGTAATCTCCAAACGGAATAGTCAACTGTCTAACTTCTTTTAGAACGGCATATCTTTATAGATTTAGAGCTGACAACTTCCCCTTCAGGGCTTACAACTTTTATGATTATATTCAACTTAACATCTCCAAAATTTCGTTAATCAATTTGTGAATGGGGCAGTCTGAACATACATCATAACTGTTAACTTCACATGTGCTGCAGACGAGTTTGCTTAACTCTTTAATTTTTGTTTTAAGGCCCATGGGGAAGTATCACGGCCCCTTTCCCGGGTAATGGAGCCTGAATAGCACCATAAACAGCCAAGGCTGTAGCCCAAAAGATGTCGTCATGTGAGCCTTCTGGGTGGCTGAAACGTATGTGCCCAGTTTTCATTAACTCGTATTTTTCAATGTTAAGCTCGGCGCACAGGTCAATGTCTTGGCGTCTTCGAACAGGCTCATAGGGAATCAGAAACTCTTTTTGCCTCATTTTCTCGCGGAGAACCGTCGCCATGTCCTCTTTGGTTTGAACCGTGAAGGTTACGCCTTGCACGTTTTGGATTCCGCTGTGCACCATGTCCTCAACGATGTAGTTGCCGACGCCTGTAATGTCGGCGTAAACGGCGCGAACAGTTTTCCAACGATCCTGGAGGCTTTTAACATAGCCTATCACGCTCGCATACTCCGTGTTAAGCGGGAAACGGTGCACGTGGACAAGCTTCAAAATGTTGTTTGGAAACCTTTCGACAACCACGACAACGCTATAATCTTGCTGTTTTCCGAAGTCGACGCCAATATAGAAGTCTCCTTGAGGCTGGTCGTGGAAGTCGTAGGGCTGAAGCTCAGCGTCAATGCATGAAGTGATAAGGCTTTGGGGTAGCCAAGCGTCAATGTCTTCCACGAACTTGCTTTCAAACTCGCGTTGGAAACGCTCCTCGGGAATGCTTAGACGCATCTCTTCAATGAACTCGCGCTTCACTAAGCCGGCTTTGACAACGTCCTCCCACGTGACGACGTGCTGGCTGTATTCTGGGTTCATGCACATCTTGTAAAAGACTGAATCCGTGCTCCAAGGCGTGCTTGAAACGATAAGCGTCCCGTCGGTTGTGCTCAGCATGGGCATGAGCACGTTGTAGAACACAAGCTCGTCGTCTCGGAAGAAGGCAGCCTCGTCGCATATAACTTGATGAGCCGTGTAGCCCCTCAAGAGGTTGGGGCTGTTTGGCAGCGCAACGATTCTTGAAGCATTTTTGAAGCGGATAACCGTTCGCTGCAGTTTATCAATGATCGCTTTCCGCGAACTCGGCGGCAGGCCGGTTAAGAAGTCTTGAAGCTTATCCGCCAAAATCATGCTTTGACGAAGGCTTGGCGCCACTATAAGCGTCAATGTTTTCGGATGTCTGAGGGCGAACCATATGGCCCTCAAGGCGAGGGTTGTCGTTTTCCCGGCTTGCCGACTCCATCGGACGACAATCCGCTTGCTTTTGTCGCGGAGAAGCCTCGCCTGGTATTCTGTTGGCGTGAAGTTGAACCATTTCCGGCAAAAATCAACAGGGTCGTCGGAAACTTCAAGCCTTTCCTCAGCTGCCTCGCCTTCTTCAAGCGACTGGAGTTCCCGTTTGAGCCTTTCCAGCTCGCTTTTTCGCCTGTTCAATCAGCCTCTCCAGCTCCTTCATCTGCTCGTTGAACCTTGTTTCATCGTAGCTTTTAGCTAGGCTGTTGATGGTTTGCGCTATGAACACGGCTACGCGAATCCAGTCTTCCTGGTTTTCAGCCGTTTCAGCCATATCCTTCGCGATCTGGAAAAGCCTTTCCAAATCCGCGATAAGCTTCACACGTAAATCTTGGGTTTTCAATTCGCAGAATTTCTCGATTTTTTTAACCAGTTCTTCAGCGTAAATTAAGCGTTTTTTTCGGGCCATTTTCAGCCTACCCCCCTCCCCCACGACGCTGTAAACGTGTATGTGAACCGGGGTATGCCCATGTAAAGGCTGATTTTTCTGATTTTCAAGCCCTTGTAGGGGACCAGCACTTTCCGCTCTGGAACATCTACGTGGATTCCGAGAACCCGCATGACGTCTAAGCCTAAAATCGGCGTGAAGCCTTTGTCGTAAATGGTCCAAGTGTAAAGTTTGCGTCCGCCAACCTCTATCAATATATATGCAGCCTTCACGCGTTTCGAGCTGCCGTCAGCCAACCCCACGTCAACCACTCCGCTGGCTTCTAGGCCAAGCTTTTCAGCCAACTTGCTGCTTATAGCGCAGCCTGTGGCCCCCGTGTCGACGAGAAACTCAACCTTCTCCGATTTTTTGGGATCGATTGGGTTGGCTATTTTCGCGTCTATGAAAATGTAGTCTTGGTTGTCTATTTGGCGAATATGCCAACGTTTCAAACGGAACCACACCATGAAAGCTCACTTTAAAACCTCATACATGAAGTAGGCAGCTGCGGAAATCAGCCCGCTTAAAACAGCCACGTTCAAAGCTTGAGTCGCCTGCAGTCCGACAGTGTAGCCTGAAACAAACCCTACAAAAGCATGTGCCAAAGCCTTTTTCAAGCTTCTTTTCGCATACAAGCCTAGAAAACGTTTTTTCCTGACGAGGCGCGCGTAAAACTTGTCCATTAAATGTCACCTTGAAAGCGGGCAGCTTTCTCGTAAGTCCACCAGGTGCATTTTTCGTCGCAGCGGTTTTGACGCATGAAACAGTTTTTAGCTGGGCAAGTGTTCCGCGAAAAAAGGTGTTTTGTCAACGTTTCAACAGGCATTTAGGCTGGTTCCTCCGTTGAAGGCTTCCCTCACCCCGGCTGTCCACAAGCACTTCGCCCTTCTCAACGTCTGGAACATCTGAAACCCTGAACTCGCCGAGGCTTAACAATTTAATGATGTTACCGCGGTCCAACGTGGAAACAATTTCGCCTTTCTCTTTGTCCAAAAACGCATGTTCGAAGACAAGTTTTAAAGCAGCTCTCCGCGCAAGATTCACGGGGCTTCTTTTGCCGGGCATCGATAAAGTCCTCTGAACGCCACTCTGAGGCGGCGGCTCACCCCGGTTTTCGCCGGGGACCCGCACAGTCAACGTTATTTCAAATCACAGTCAAATGGGTCCCCGGCCGGTTAACCGGAAACCAGCATAAAAGGGGGCTTCCGACCTAAATAAAAAATCCCATAAAAAACTGAAAAATTAAACGTTGCGAAAAAAGGTTATTTTATCAGTTTTTGAGCGCTTTTCAACGCTTGCCTATGTTTCCGGCTGAGACTGTAAATCGGCCTCGAACGAAGCTGAATATGATGAACAGGACAAACTGGAACCCTGCGGGTGACCAAAACAATGTTTCCGTCAGCATCTTCAAAATGACTCTGTAGCCACAGGATTTCTTCAGCTGGATACCATTTTTCACATCTGGGGCAGTAATAGTTGCCGTTGTATTTCGGCAAGTTTTTCCACCTCTTAATATATGACTAGCTAAGCTTCGCTACGCTTTGCTCGGCTTCGCTATGCTCCGCTCAGCTCGGCTAGGCTTGGCTCAGCTCCGCTCTGCTTTGCTTTGCTCAGCTAAGCTCAGCTGAGCTTTGCTCCGCTCAGCTACGCTATGCTGGGCTCTGCTTTGCTCCGTTGCGCTAAGCTAGGCTAAACTCGAGGACTTTGAATCGTCCGAAGCCGTTGACGCGGTTGCTTCCTATGCCAATTTCAATACCGGCTTGTTCAAAGTCGTTTTTCAACTCTTCAGCCGTTTTTTCCAGTGTTGTGACGAGGAATCCTTCAGTCTGCCATCGGTCTATTCGTGGTCTGACGCAGAAGTCTCTTACGCCTCCTCGGCTTATGTTTCCAGATGGAACACTACGTTTGTCGATCACATAGTTTTTTACGCCTAGGTCAAGCATGTATGGTTCTACACGTATTCGTGGGGCTACTTGAAGGCGTGTTTCATTCTTCTTTTTGGGCGGAGCGTTTAGGATGTAATAGTCTATTAGGCAGCCGCGGATCCATTCGCATGGGATGCCAAGGTTTCCGTTTGGAAGGCGATAGGCGTGGGCTTCAGCCTGCTCAGCGTCGCTTCTCTGTTTAAGCAGTTTTTCTTCTTCAATCCCGTTGAACTTGTGCATTAGGACAGGCGTTAAGCCTTCAATTCTAAATTTACATTTCAACATGGAGGTAGCACGGTTCCCTTGTTTTTAAGCTTGTAAAAACAAATTGTTTGGGGGGCTAGAGGGGGTCCTTTTGTGGTGGGTTTGAAACCGAAATCTAAAAGGTCGCTGCAGTCCACGTCTGCATGTTGGTAGAATTCTCCGCCCTTCAGAAAATAGTCTTTGTATCTTATGCGGGGGTCGATGTATTCGACTCCGCTGCTGTCCGCGTAAAACCTCACGATTGGCGCGCCTATATCGCTGACGGGCAGGCTTCCTTCCTCGGCGTATCCGGGGTAGCGTAGGAAGCAGCCTGTGCTTAGAAGGTATTGGCGTATAACAAGCCTTCCGAAAACATTGCCGTCTCCTGCAACCGTGAACATTGTCATAGGGTGCCAGTCCATTTTGTGGATGTGGCCGTGGGCTATTATCGTGGTCGCCCAGATTCCTCGGCTTCGCCTTAATTGAGCGTCCAGGATGGTTGTGGCTTTCGAGCGTCCGTGAAGCATGTAAACGCTGTAAAGCTGGTCGCCTGCTTTAACTGCGGCCAATATTCCACGTTGAGGCGGGGCCGTGTAAATGTCTGGGTTTTCAAGTTTCTCCTTGCAGTATTCAAACAGGTCCACAACCATTTTGCCCTGTTTAGCGTAGCGTTTCTCATGGTTGCCCCAAATCATGGTTTTAATGCGTTTGGCGAAGGGTTTGAAGTCGCCGAGGAACGTTTCAACCTGCAGTCTTTCGGGAACCTCGGCTTCCTTCATGAAGTCGGCGAGGTCCTGCATTTCGAAAACGTCGCCCATCATGCAGATTTGCACGTGTTTCCGTTTCTCAAGCAAGCCTAGATACTTGTGGAGGTGGCTGTGGCTGTGCTGGTTGTGTCCGTAATGGAAGTCGCCCATGAAGATTATTTCGCCAAAACTCCGCGTCTGCCCCTCAATTTTTTCTTTAACAACGGGCAAGTCGATTAAAACGAAGTTTTCAAAGTCAAGGTCAAGCCTTTCGCCGAAAACAATCTGCATGTCCTTCATTGAAGCCCGAAAGAAAACGGGAAGGAATCATCTAATAGACGTTTCGCTTTTTGAACAGTATGGCGGAGCCTTCAGGCAAATCTACTCGTTTCCACCAAGCTTTAAAGAAGGGGCTGTAAACCAAGTTTGAGTTTTCACAGTTTCGATGACATTTCACGCATTCGTAGCGGTATCCGCTGGACCTTTTGATCTGGTAGGCTTTCTCCCCCTTCAATATTACTGAGCCGCAGATTCTGCAGATTCTGTCAGCCTTCACATGGACAAGTTTGCACGCCACTTGTTTCCCCACACTCCCCAAAAACCTTGTCAACCTTCTCCAAATCCACAATTTTCAACTCCAACAGAAACGGGCATTTCTCGCAGTCGCCGACGCCGTTACACCACACATGGTAATTACAGACTATGGCAACTTTCCTGGGAAGCTTTTCGGCTTCCTCTTGCATCCGCCTTAAACGTTCAAACTCGCGGCTACACATTTTCAGCAACCTCCATAAGGGTGAAGGGTTATCGTGGATTGCATTGCTCCAGTTATCCAACGGTTGTAAATCAAGCGTCCTATGGATCCTTTTGCCAATTTTTCTCTATGCCGGACCAGAACCGGCAATATCTTGGCGCGCCACTCAGGGTCGTTCATTGTTAAGATTATATGAGTCTTGTTAGCGTAGGGGCAGAACATGCAGTTTCCGCTGTGCCCGTAAAGCTTGTAGCATGGGTTAAGGTCGAGTCCATGGCTTTTAATGTAGTCTAGGACATGCTCCTTAGTCCAGTCCACTAGGGGGGAGACGGTTACTTTCCCGGAAAGCTTTACCACGCTTACAAGCTGGGTTTTCCGCCTAGCGTTTGAGTCAGCCCGTCTCACCCCATCAACTGTGAAGCTGAAGGCCTTCTCGAAGGCTTTGGCTTTTAACTGATACAGGCACCAGCGGTATGCAAACATCAACGGCGGACCCCACTTGTCCATAAGCTCGTAGAAATCCGCAGTCTTCGCAACGACCAGCTTGTCCTCGATGCCCAATTTTCGTGTAGCGCGCGCTACATACTCGGTGCATTTTGGATGAGTGTTGCCCGTAATCTCGACATAGAGAACATTCCAGTTATTGTGGCGAATATGATCAAGAACCCATAGTAGGGCAGCCGTGCTGTCCTTGCCCCCGCTCCATAAAACCGTAAACTTATGCTGGTTTAGGATTCGTTCAGCTTCCATCAAGTTTGCCCTCTTGGTGTATTTTTTCGAGTTGTCTTCCACATTCTTCGCATAGTAAACCCCAAGAACCGTCCAACCATGTAACTTGCCACGCTACGGGCTGTTTACCGCAAAAATGACACTTCTCCGTCGGGTAAAGGCTGCCCGTTATCCTTTCCAAACTCTTAAATTCTTTCGAATTGTTTCGGAAAACAATTTCCGCCCCTTTACAAGCCTCTTTTGCGGTTTCCGCCTTGTTTTCGGCTTTCAAAATTATTTCGGAAAACTCGGGTTTTATGTAAATGAATTTTTGGTAAAGCATGTTATAGTCTTCCATGGGCTCCATAACTTTTCCGTCTGGAAAAACTATTTTGCATGAAAGGCCTTTTTTCCGAAATAATTCAATAAGCCTGTTTTGCCATTCTTTTAGCTTTTCCGCCGAAAAAATAGTTTGAAATTCCAAACCGAAACATTCCGAAGTAATTCCGAAAAGCCGACGTTCATCCCCCAAAACTTTAATCACTTTCCTCCGTTTATCTTCAGGGTCTGGAGCCGTGTCAACCAAACCTACGCTGCGCAAAGCCCGAATATACTCGCTTAACGTTGAGCTGCTGAGGGGCTCACTGTATAATTCTTTGCTTTTCTCGCTTAGCATGGCGTAGTTTGTTATGGGGCCTAAGGGGCGGATAAGCTTGTAAAACACATTGAGGGCGGAGCCGCTTACCCCCGTAATTGTAGTTTCCTCTATTTCAGGCCAAAACTTCAAAACGGTCATATAGTCTTCGGCTGACGCCATCAACCTAACGGATTCTCCAGCGTAAATTTTCGGCCGGTTTTCAAAGTTGAGAACAGCGTTCATTTTTACGAGGGTTAGAAAGTGGGGCCAGTCTCGCATGACGCGTTTACCCCAATATTTAATTTTACGCTGCAGTTCATGGCAGAGGGGCGTTATGACGGTTTTAGGCGCCTTCACTTTTATTTTGTCCATTAAAACATGGATTTCCTCAACCTGCTTTACATCGGGCTCCAGCAGGTCTTCGCCGTAGGCTGCCAAATCGCTGGAATGGGTTACAGCAGCCTTGATTTTCTCATCTGCCAAACTTGGCGTAACCGTGAGACTTCTCGTGCTCAAATCTCGCAAGAACCGTTCTTCGCTTGTGCAAAAGATTGTAGCCGGCCAGCCTTGAACAACCACGTGGGTTGTGCGCAGCTGGTTTGTTTTAGTTTTCTCTGTGAAACGGTAACTTATGCGCCAAGTATCATGGCTTAAAATGGGACGCAGCCTATTGAAAGTTTCAATATGCGGAGGCTCCAAAAAAACGAGAAGTTTACCCTGCAAATCAACTTCATAATAGCTGCCCCGCAGCCTAGCCATCCAACTCTGCATTTCCTCACGGTAAAGCCTACCAACCTCTTCAGCCGAAGCATTTGGGTTCTCCATTTTAATTTTGCGTCTAGTTGGAATGTCTAAAAGGTTGATTTCCTCTCCATTCTCGTCTTTTAAAACGCCGTAATCATGCACGAGGGCTGTGGGGCTTAAACCGCCGAGAAACCACACATCCTTATCTTCGCCCAGCACTCGAATAGTGTTTCTTGTGATATAACTTTTCCCAATAGTGGTTTCACCCTTTAGGAAAAGGTTTAAAGGCTCCTTTGTCCAACGGCTGAGATAAACATAAGTTATCGTTGCAACTGTAGCCTCATCGTTTTTCACATAGCTTTTAACGCAATCAATAATTTTCCTTATCAAACCCTTCGCCTCCACACATGGTTTTGTTCCGGACAGTTTCCCATAAAATCAAACCTTTCAAGTAGTCGCACCAGAAACCGTTACGCCAGCCCTCATAAGACTTCCTATGCCTACAGTCGCGGCAAGAAGGCTTCATCAGGGCCATCTGCCTTCCAAAACCTTGCCGATTAAACAGTCAACGCTGAAACGTTTAGGACAGTCCCTATGTTGGCAGTTATCCACGCGGAGCAGTTCAGCTTGTCTTTTGCCGACGATTTCGCCGTCCAGCCGGCAGTTTCGCTCTGTAATGTAACACCAACATTCAACCTTCATTTTACCCCTCTTTTTTAACTTCTCGATTATTTTTTCTTCCAAAGTTGAAAATTGAACATCTCCAGCGACAACTATAAACTCATAACCGACAAGAGAACCAAATGCTTGTATTCTTTCAAGTTCTCTTGTTAATTTCTGGGCATCTTCTATGGTTCCATGCTTCACTTTGACAATAACCATTTTTTTCTTCAATGTGAAACCTCTTTAATGCCAAAGTTTACGGAAACATTCCGGACAATAATACGTGGTGTGGCTGCCGCTTCGCCTCTCGCTTAAATGCCTGTAAACCTTCATGCCTAAACGTAAATGTTTACCACACTTGCGGCATTTAGCCCGCCTATGCTTGTCCAAATGAACTTCTATAACGCCTAATGTTATTTTCCGCCACGTTCCACTCATGTTTTCACCTTTGGCACGCGAAAATGCGACTCTTTACCCGCGCTAACATAGTCTCCGCCAGCCTCACGCACAATACGCGCTATCTCAGCAAAATTTTTAGCTCCCAAAAACTGGCGCGGCTCAATAACAACATATTCCGTTGAATCCGCGAACTTTAGCAAACCTTGAAGGTTTTCAGGAAACTTTTTCTTAACCTCTTCAACCGTTGTCTCCGCCTTTTTCGCCGGCTGTGGCTTCACGGTTTGGATTGCCGCTTTAAACTCTGGCTGGCTGCTTATCCAACCGTCCACTATTCCTTCAAGCCTTTCTTTAGCCGCGAACAAGTCTTGCTCATCATCCACGTCCGCCGTAACCGTGTATTCAACACGTATGCCTTTTCGAATGAAGCCCTTGCGAACCCTCAACTCCTTAACCTTTCCCATCCCCTATTTCACCTCCAACATTTTCCAGTCATCATAAACTTCCAAAACTTGGGAAACTGCAAAAGCGGTTTTACATTTGGCCTTCACGATTTTGCCGGTTATAACGGCGTTTTTAAGCCGCCTTAAAGCCGCCAAAGTTTGAGGCTTTCTGTCCGCTGGAACCACATTCTCATAATGGACCCCGTATTCCTTGCGAACAGGCAATATTTGCACGCGTAGGGTCCAACGTTTGTCTTCTGGTTTGCGGTAGATTAAACATGGAAAACCGTCATCCATCACGTTTTAGCCTCCAGCCAAACTCTGAAAATGAAAAATTGGCAGTCGTTCCTGCAACCGTTACGCCTATGTGGGCAAAAACTATCGCAGAACTTTTGAAACTCCCTTGTGTTTATGAGGTCTTCAATGAGTTTGCGGGCTTTCATTGAGAACCCTCCTTTTCAGTTTTTCCAGCCTTTTCTTCCAGTCTAAATGCGCCCGCCTCATCCATTTTTTAACGGGCTGGTCGTAAACGCCGGACTTAGGGTTGTATGTGCAAAGGGTCCCGTCCGGCTGCCGATGGTGGGCTAAAACGGTTCTTTTCAACTGAAACCACCTCCCCTCTGTAATATCGGCAGCCGGTGGCCCAGGCAGGCATCTGGTCCACAAGCCTGCAGATTGGAAGGTTGCCGCATGTTTGGCAGACTTCTGGGAGAGCTGGCTGCGTCATCTGGGTTTGCGGGGGCGGTTTCGGCGTGTAAGCCTCGTCTAATATTGGTCCGCTTTGAAGCTTCTGATATTCGCCTTGCAGGTCTTCAAAATAGACAAGCCGGCTGAGGTAGAACTGGGTGTAGGCGAGGCTTTTATGGCGGAGTATTCGCCTTAAAAGCTCAAGGCTTCCGCCTCGCCTATGCCATTCAGCCGCAAAAAAATGTCTAAGCAACCGCGGAGTTAGCCCTTCAACCCCTGCAGCCAAGCCAATTTTTTCCACAACTTTCTCAATTGTCGCAACGTGGAGAGGCATGTCCTTTTTAACATGGCTCCAACTTCTGCTGTAAACTTCCCTTGTAAAAACGTAGCCCTCTTGGCGGGGTCCTACTAAGTCCTGGATAAGCTGCAAGGTTAAAGCGTCAAGGGGCAGCGGATACAACCGTTTCCTTTTACTGTCCAAAACATGGAAGGTTTTCTCTTGAAAGTTTATGTATTCAATGCGGAGGCTGCAGATTTCGCCTGTCCGTAAGCCGATTTTCATTGGAAGCCTAATCAGCAGATAGTCGCGGAGGCAGCAATGTTGCCGTGCGTAATCGTGAACTTTCAGAATGTCAGCTCGCCTAATGATGATGGCGTCTGCTTGCCAACAGTATTTTTGCCCGCCGTTCTTCAAGGTAAAAGTTACCTTGGCACGCAATTTCCATTTAAACACAGCGACGCAACGGAAAATATGATCGGGGAGAGATGAGTTAAAGTGAATTTTAGATTCAGGTTTTGAATAAGAATTCGGAATCTCCGTGGATTTGTTTTGGGTTGTCAATGGGCCACCAACTGCCTAAACCCTATTTACAACAGGTCGAATATTTAAAAATTGCGGTTTTGTTTTTTCGCTTATACATGCGCACTTTTTCCCTTCTTTCGCGGTTTATTCCAATATGGGCTTTTGCATTTTGGACAGACTTTCGGCTCAGTATCTTGGCGTGGAACCCATTTGTGTCCACATCGCTCACAAACATAAGCGTAAACTTGGATTTTGCCCATTTCAACTCACCAAACCTTGCACGACATTTTTCCTTCGATTTTTCTAAAATTTCTTTTTGGTATATAAGCTTTGCGGTTTTACCAAAAGGTTTATATACTTAAAAGTATATTACTATAAAATGGTGAAAAGGATGGCGCTACTAACCCAAGAGAAATGCCCTGAATGCGGCAGCCAGCTTTGGCTTGAATCTATCTCCTCAAACCCCGTCGGGGCGGTTGCAAAATTCTTATGCGATAATTGCCAGACAGTTTACGAAAAAGAAAACGGAGAATTCAAGCTTCTTTACAAGTTGAAGAGGAAAAAAGCCATAAGAAAACTGTTTTTCGGGATTTAGAGGGCATTATTATGGCTGTTTTTGAAAGGTTAGGTAAAAAATACGTTTGGCTCAACTATCCAAGGTTTGTCGCCGAGCTTCCAGAAGCCTTAGCTGACGACGAAGAATTCGTTTTGAAAGTGCAGAGGGCCTACTTGAACCAAGTTGTTTTTAATCATGGCGGGGGCTTCACGGTCCGGCATAAGGGCTGGCGCATTCGCTTCGACCTTGAAAATGTAACAAAAAACAAGGTTCCAAGAATCTACGAGCCATGTATATTGGAAGAGCCTAAAACCATTCAAGTAACTTTAACGGAGGCAATAACAAAATGACTGAAAATGATTTAAATCCTTCCATCCAATTCACGTTACAAAGTCCATTTTTACCTGTTTTTGCGCGCTTTTCAGAAACTTTACAAGGTCGTGTGGCGATTGAACCTCCCACTTCGTGATGAGTTTGCCTTGGGATAAAACTGCAACAGTTCCAACTGTAACATATTCAGCCAGTTATGGAAGGCGAATTCATTGTGGAAGATTCATTTGGCGTTGCAGAGGCTGTTGCCGGAGGAAACTTCCTCATACTGGCAAAGGATAAAAACTCGGGACTGCAAGCCGCGGAAGAAGCCGTAAAAGCAATAAAATGCAATGCAAGCGATGTTATCATGCCATTTCCAGGCGGGGTTTGCAGATCT
>Ga0080004_1135962_pt1 | contig 15239 bp, 9 predicted proteins | sample WasSprMetagenome_FD_69207 | JGI IMG/M metagenome (GOLD analysis project Ga0080004, IMG submission 69207) | Sulfidic aquatic microbial communities from Washburn Spring, Yellowstone National Park, USA - WS (SPADES assembly) (version 2) | ecosystem: Environmental > Aquatic > Thermal springs > Hot... | reverse complement strand
CCTCGAAGTCCTTAACTACTCCTAGTTTATCAGCGAGTATGTCGCTTATTAGTGGTTCATCTATGTGGGTTGATAATACTAAGTCTACGTTGACTCCTCCAGACGCATCACTAGCAACGCCTTCGATAGTGTTTAACTCAACCACCCAGACTCTCACGGGTTCACCAGCAGTCTCGAAGACCACTTCCCTGGCGTCCATGGGTGGAGGCCGCAAGCCAAGGATCCTGGCGAGGCCTACTGGAGTCATTAATTGTGGTGTATCTGCCTCTTAACCACTATTAGCCAAAGCCACTACTTCAAGAACTCTGCCTTCCTTCCCCACTCTTAACCTCACTCATATAGCCGTGTATAAAACCCCTTATCCAGCCAACTCTACGTCTAATAGCTCTAATGTAGCCTACACGCGTCAAGTAAAAACCCCATAATCTATAATATTAAATCTCCTAATAACAATGAACCTAGAGATTGATCTATCCTCTGCGAGAGTAAAACACGGATTCTCGGCAAACAAGAGAGATCAAGGAGTCTGTAGTGCGACCTAGAATGAAAAGAAAACAATACAAACAATAACACACCGACGAAAATAAGAGAGCATTGAGCATAGACTAAAGAAACCATTCCCGAGAAGCAGTGGATTTAAAACGATTAACCCTTCATGATCACTATAAATAAAAGCTATAAATCTCTTCACATACATAGAAACGTCAATACAATAAAAAGAAATAAAGTAAACTACAAGGACAGGCCGAGAGCGTAAGCCTAGATTTTGTAACTGAAAGCGCATGGCTGGCGGATTTCAAGTGGGAGGGATTAAAGCCGTTAAACCCTGCCGAGAGCCTACTCCTATACCTAGCCTACATACACGACAAGCTATTAGAAGCCATAGACTCAACACTGATGAGCGAGCACAGAGATGCATACCTATGGCTCCTGGCAGCACAAATATCAATAACGATGAAGAACTGCAGCCAACACGAGTCCCCGAAGCCACTGCTCGACGCACTGTGTGAAGCCTGCGGGAGCGACTGCGAGCGGACTTGGATACTAGGCAATATAACGGGGCACACGCTACAAGTAGACACAGCCACGGGACGTGTAAAGTGGCCCTCTCTCACCAATGAGACAATAGTGGAGGCCCCAATAGTGTATGCCAATATCTCGGGATTCCCCGAGCTCTGGCAGCTATATAATGAGACCCTGGGGACACACCTAGCACACCCCGTGGGAGACAAGTACCTAGTATACTACAACCCCGTGGAGAACACAGTATTCTGCGATTGGGAGAGATTTGTAGAATAAATGGAATTATCACATTTGCTTTTCTTGCCATCAACCTCTTAATATGCAGATCCATACGTGTTGAAAACTTGACTAAACTAAATCTTGCCTGTGGGGAGACCTTGTTTGGGTTAATTGGCCCATATAACCCTAGTTCCTCGGATACGCATATACTCAATATGTGTAAGTATCCGTGGGTGTCAAAAGAGAAGTGTAAGGCTCTATTCGACGCTACTGTGGATTAAAATAAGCCGTGTTTATGAATTAGTTAAGTTAAATGCTACGTTTACTGGCTACACTACTTTGGTGGTTCCACATAGTGTGTTAAACGATAAGAGAGTAATGGCATGTACAATATGTCCCCATGCGTGTTTATTAGCACAATGGACGCCTACTTCGCCTTCAAGCACCGCCGCGGCGCGATAGACGACTTAATATCGATGCTGAAAATGAGATATAATCGTGTGTATGAACCACGTGTCATAGTAAAGTACGACTCTGAGGTTCTCATCGAAGGCTAATAAAAAGGGTATTACCAAGTAATATTTTGGCTGGTCTCATGGCAAGCAATAGGCGCAAATTAGAGAGGGAAAAGCGAAGGCACGTGTTTCTCTCAGTATTTAAGACGTGGGAGGAAATCAAGGAATACATATACAAGTCGAATTATAATGACTTCAATGTTGACTGCATGTATTGGCGTGGACCCCCACTCGTTCGGCCACCTTGCGTTGTTCCAATACTAGCGTATGGCAATGCAACCACTTATTCCGACATAGGCTATCATGTACTTGCCAATGACGTCGACGAGCTCGGTGGCTACATATCGTATTTAGTTGAGCAGGCACGAGCGTCAAACATTGAAATCATATATGTTAGAGTGTCTATCGCTAACATGCCACACCTGTTGTCCAATGCGGAGAGAGAGAAATCCATATCTCTTCACTATATTCACAACACGATGACGACATCTAAGTTGAATTATAAAGTGGCTATACATAACTGGGTAAGTTGCTAATTGAGATAGAACGATGCGGTAACCATGGGAAACTATACTAGAAAAGGTCATAAGTACTAAGAAACATCGTTTTATTCAGCTAGGTATTCTTCGTCTGGAGCTCGTGTAACTCTATATATATAGTATTTCTTCCCATTTCTACTGATCGTAATTATACGGCTTAGGGCATTTGTACTGAGTGGTCTTCTAAATCCCTTTATCACGGGTTGCTTTTTCCTCAAGTCTACTATGTAGAGCCAGTACTCAGCTCCCTTATTCTCGCATTCTTCGCCGAAGTCTTTTTCACCCTCAGTATATATTACGATATCTATATTTTTCCATGTTTTCACTTCAACTATCCTTTCCTCCCGTGGCACTCCACTCTTTTTGACTAGTAGTAAGTCGAAGAACCACCCCTTCTCGTGTACGTCTATGATATTAAATTCTTCGCTGAGTTTGTTTTTCAATATCTCTATTGCTTTCCTTTCTAATTCTGCCTTTTCTTCATCATACTCGTTAACAACACCTTGTAGCAAGCTAGGGTTTCTGGTTATGACTTCGCTTATTCTCCATGTTTCTATGACTCCTAGGGGTTTCACTTCGAGGACTATGTTATCTGGCTTTACTAATTCATATTCTTCTTTTCTAAGCTTTCTGCTATTTAGCTTTTCCATGTACTGATTAACGCGTTCTAGGTCATGAAACATAAGTGTGCTACTTCTTAGATAGTTCCAAATGTAGGATTCAACCCATTTGTTACTGTTTTCTAGTTCCATCTGATCAGCGTCTTCTACATAGTGGGGCTTCTCTATGGCTGAGGCAATTGTCTCTATTAATTCTTTGCCTCTTATGATTCTATCTCTTTCAATACCTATGATATCAATGTATTTCCTCCCATTGCCACCGAGTGTTAATGATACCTCGAAGAGAAGTAATTTCTTTTCCTCTTTGTCGTCTCCTATAATTAGTTTTATTGGATGCGTAGACTTTTTACTTAATAATTCTATTAGTGTCGCTATCAACTCTTTAATATTCATTTCTTGCAGCGTTTTTTGGTAATAAGAGCTACTTATATACTCTCTTCCATCGGGAAGAACCTCGAGGACTCTGTGGGTTTTAGCGATACTTCTCACCAGCCTTAGTAAAAGTGTTCTCCATTCGTCTTGATTAGCAAAACCTATGGTCTCAATCAACGATTTAACAATGTCTCCTATTGGTTGTGGATCAGCGTTTTTCTGCCTCACTCTGTCAGCCATTCTCTTTACAGCGTTGATATATTGGTCTACGAACTTTTTGAACTCGTTGTCGTCTAGGCTTGAAATTATAAGGTTCGCTTCGATAACGTGTTCTTGTCTTTTTCCCTTCCCCTTCAAAAGACCAGCTATTAATAACTCCCTCTCTCTTTCGCCACCAGATAAGTCTTTTGCGAAGACTTCGACGTCTTCACCTAGCATTGGATATACTCGTCCTAGGGCTTGCTCCATGTTGAGCAACTTACTATATAGAACAGACACCACGCGGCTACTGCCAGTCGCTTTTTTGCTCGACCCCACGACGAACATGTATATATAGCACTCCTTTTCCTGCCCAAGCCTCCATATTCTACCCATTCTTTGCTCTAGTTTCAGAGGAGACCATGGTAGATCATAGTTTATGAGGACATTGGCTACCTGTAGGTCAAGCCCCTCGGATAAAACATCTGTTGAAACTAGGACTTTGCACTCTCCCTCCTCTCTAAGGAAACAATCTTTGATCTTTTCCATTGTATCTTCGCGGTGAGCCTCTTCACCCGTGAGAACTAATACTTTGTCTCCTACAGCTTTCTTTAATGCATTGGCGATATAGTAGGCTGTTTCTTTGTATTCTGTAAAAACGACAATTTTTGACCCTTCATCAATATAGTGTTTTACCAACTCAGTCAGCTTCGCGAGTTTTGAATCGTGTCCTTCTTTGAGGATCTCTTGGGCTTGCTTAGCTAGTTCTTCTAGCTCTCTGATACTACTGTCATCTAGAAACGCCGATGCGCATGCTAGGAATTCGTTTACCGGATCTGATTCTCCGACCCTAGTTTTCGCCTTACTGGTCAGGGTTTCTTCTGTGTAATCTCCCATTAAGTGGGCTACTACTTCCTTTCGAAGTCTATTTGCCTCTTTTTCTAAATCTCTCGGGTTTACAGCTTTCCATGTTTTTGCCCTCTTAGATGTCATGTATGTAATTGTACTATATGCTGCTACAGGACTTGAAAACGCCCTCTTGGCAAGTAGTGTGACTAACAGCATTATCAAGCCCCATTTTCGACCATATAGTGTGTCGGTCTTGTCTTTCTTCGGACGATATTTCCCGAGGATTTTAAGAAGTGTGCTCTCCATTCTCTTATAGAATTCCGCTTCGAGATCTGTTGGTTTTATAAGTACCGCAACTAAGTGGGCAGGCTTGAACACCTCTCTTTGCTCATAAACCTTGTTGACATCCTCCTTTAAACGCCTAAACACCAATACGTTATGGGCTAGCGTGTAGAACATGTTATTATCTAATCTATCAAAATTGTTTACAAGCCCCGGATCTAGTATGCGCAACTTAGCTATATAATCTCTAGGAAACCCTTTGTGTGGTGTAGCCGAAAGAAGAATAACATGTCTCTCAGGGTGTTTCTCAATGAGTTCCTCGGCGATATACTTCCATCTTTTGGGAGCAGAGACCGGTGAAAGTCTGTGGGCTTCATCAACTATTATAAGATCCCAACTCACCCTACCTAGTACTTTTCTAATCTTCTCATTCCTGACGAGGAGATCCATTGAGACTAAATACCAGCCCTCTGGAAATCCTTTTTCGACATATGTATCAATTACACGGCTCACTATGAGATGGACTTTACTGGAGCCCACCCAGTATTCAGTCTCCGCCTTCCATTTCTCGAGGAGAATCCTGGGGACTAAAACCAAGATCCTTTTTACTTCACCAGAGTCCTCAAGGTATTTCCCAACCACTATTGCTGTGATTGTTTTTCCAAGACCTATTTCGTCGCCTACGAGAACTCTTATTTTATCTCTAAGTATGCACCTAGTTAAAATTTCTACTTGGTGTAGAAACGGCTCTACAGGTTTTGGCCTTTGCGGTGAGTAGTGATAAAATCGCAGAAACGGATTATATGTATACATAGTCTCGAAAACAAAGCTTAGTAGTGACTCTAACGATCTTTCATCCATGTTTTTCCCACCGGCGACGGTGAAGGGTAAAATATGTGGGAGAATGGGATGTGAATCCCCTAGTCTAGATTATAGACGAGTTTAAAGGCCTTCGCTGGTTTATAGAGACACCTTGCGCCGATACCTTTCACCACACCTTCGTTCTTGTATTTGTTTATAAACGTATTTGCCCACCACCAAGCGTCAGTACTAAATCCCTCGCCAACTACAAGGCTTTTCAATTTATCTATCTTAGCGGGTTTTTTAGTACTCATTCTCGCTACGGCATACACTATAAGTCTAAAATACGTATCCTCCGTTGTTATTCTAACCCAACTCATACTGCTAGTTACTTCGCAACCCAGCATTTTCGCTATAGCGAGTATTTCTGAAGGGTTGGAAACAGGAACCTTTATGTCAAGGGAGATTGTTTTCTCTTTTTCGAGGTCTCTCTCTTTTTCCGTTAATATGTAAGATCTAAAGCAGGCATAGTATCTCATTTTCCCTTTGGACTTCTTTTTTACCCAGGTAATCCTATACACTTGTTTTCACCTTTCTTTTAGCCTTGATTTTCACACCTTTATAGAAGTACTTAGTGGAATTGATTAACGACACTTTTCGCTCATCGATCGGTTTGGGATCTTGTACTCTGATCTTTGCATTTACATTAATGGTCATCCCTTTTAATTGAGTTAAACTCTTAATGAGCTCCTCCACGTTATCGAATGGTATTCCACCTATATTAACCATCAGCTTTCCTTCAAGCCCGCTTGCCTCCAAATCGACTACTATGGTACCTAATCCTTGAAGTATTTTTTCCTTGATGTTAAATATGTGCTGGGGTGTTTTAATATCATATACTTCGTCAATTAAGTCTCCAAACGTAGCGCTGTAATCTGATAGATCGACATCGATTACCTCGTATTCTCCAATAACTTTGATTTTTAAGATGGCGCTTCTTGAGAGACCATTGCCGAATGCTCTAATTGTGTATTCGTAAACACCCTCTTTCTGCGGGGATAACAGCTTCCATCGCGCATCAAAGGAAGGAACTCCCTCGGGGGGCTCTATGGTTCCAGTATCTGCTTCTAATCTAACTCTTTCTTTATAGTCCCCGATGGGTTTCACAGATATTTTTACCTCTATTGGTTGTCCTGATGATGCCTCTTTATATTCTGGGTCTAATTCTAAAATGAAGCCTCTTTCCGCAATTTCTAGTTTTAATATAAGCTTATTTCTCGAGTCTTTGAGCACTTCGTAAAGCCTGTCTTTCCCCCACTGGCTGTATAGATCCCTTAATCTGTACTTTAATTCCCCTTTTTGCACTAAGTATTGCTTTGTTACGATTCTATCTGCCTGTGGTATCACCCCTTCTGAGCTTACTAATTTATTTACGAATTCCTCGAACATTATATTTGACCTTGCTATCGCATCGTAGTCATTGAGGCTTTCAATAGCTGGATCTGAACCACCTGGACATTTCTCTAATTGTGCCTCTTCGCATATGTTCTTCCAGTATATTTCCCCTTCGCGCATGATCATTATTTCAAGGCGCTCATATAGCTTTTTCAACACTTTGAACACGTCATCTTTACTAGCCATCCACAGTCTTGGATTCCTAAGGAATAGATCGGCGATAGTTGAGGCCTGTGTCCACTGATCTAGTCTTATACCTGCACTCTCCAATTTTGTTAGAAATACTTTTAGATCTACTTGATCAGGGTTGAGGATCTTCTTGCCTAATAACGCATCGCGAATATTTCCAAGTAGGGACTTCTTAGATACTGTCACTTGGGTATTGCTTACATCTTCTTCCTCTGGATACCAGACTCTATTGAATACCTTTGTGGCTGATTCCTTTAATTCATCTAATTTTCTCTTCCTTATCCCTTTTAACTTGTTTTCATTGTATTTTCTAACGTTTTCATCTCTATAAATCCTCTCTAGTTCCTTTTCCTTAATAACCTTATCAATTACATAGAGCCATGTAACAGTCTCTAGCAGTTCTTTAAACCTCGCACTATCAGGCGAGTCCAGAGCCACCACAACATTTTTGTATTCCTTATAGCTAAGAATTAAATCACGGCCTTGCGGGCTTTCTAGTTGCCCGAGATAAACAATTGATTTATGTATGGGTGAATCCTCTGGTTTAAATCCCTCACGTAGATCTGCACTGGTCACGAACATCGTGTAATCCTCTGAAAACGGCTCGTGGGGCTCGTCGTTGGAAACAAGCACTTTTTTTAGTTCATCCTTTAGTTTTTCAACTACTTTGCTTTTCTCGGATGTTAGTGCATCTTCTACCCTCTTCTTCAGGATCTCCCCTATGTCCACCAGGGTGGTGAAGTATACTTTGTTGTATTCTCTATTTATGTAACTAGCATCGGGATCCTCTACGAGCCTGTTTAGAACTTGTTCTAGCCTAGCGGGCTCTACATTGTGCTCTTTATCATAGACAGCCCAGTAAACTTCACTCTCAGTAGGGTAGGCTTTTATTGCGTCAACCGCGCCTTCGTATAGAAACGTCCTTAGAAAGATTGTCGTGATAATATCTTTTGCTAAATCTCCCTCGGCAAACTTCTTTGTAACTTCATATAGTTTACCAACATAGACTCTATAGCTTTTCTCTTGTAGTTTTCCAAGAATAGCCTCCGATATATCATCGTTTTCTAAGTCTATGCTCCAAGCGTGTATAAAGTCTGGGTCTCTATTACTCTGCCAGAGATTTCTCACCACCTTCCTAGTTATTAGTATAGCAAACCGGGTTCTTTGGAAGATTCTGGGCCTTCTCTCAGCTATGTGTCTAATTAATATATCCATGTATGTTGGGTGGAACGGGTAGTACTCCTTTAATAATTCTATTTGCCTAGCAGTACTTGGGAACATTTCAAGGCTATAAACACCCTGATAATGAGATACTATATCGGCGGGAACCGGGATCTCGGCTTTTCCAAATATTCTCTTCCTCAGTATTTTCACAATGTCGCTTCCTCCACGCTCCTCCGCGTATCTCACCGGCGGTATTATTACCCCCTGCTCTCTCATTGCCTCAAAGAACCCGTTTATGAAGTTGGCGATGTTTCTATATAGTTCCTCTATGTCAATTTCGCTTGTTTGCTCTCTGTAGTAAGCAGGTATTGTCACGATTGTCGCGATTTTCCTCCCTTGCAGTGTACTAGCTAGTCTCTTAAAGAACTCGAGAAGCCTGCTTCGCTGTGTGTCATCCAGGTTTAAGGCATACCCGGAAAGGACTTCATCCATTAATACGAGGACGTGTTTATCTCGGAATAGGTTTTCTAGTGTGTCTTTGGAGGGTGTGGTTTGTTTTTCATCGTCATTTCTAACTATATCATACCTACCCAGAGAGTGTGCGATGTACCCCCATATTGTGTAAACAGTATAGGGCCCGGCGTTCAGGGGTTTAGTCGGGCTTGGAGCGTACTTTTCATAGTCACCATCGATAACTACGATATCTATTTTCATCGACTCCAAGATCTTCTTTAGTTTACCGTATAATTTCTCCGCTGTACTCTTAGGCTCTGCGGATAAAATAGCCTCTGGATTCAGGAATGCGTGTAGTAGTGCCAGCAATAAGTGGGTTTTACCTCCACCGAATAGAGAGGGCAGTATAATTGGGCCCTTTGAACCCTTCTCCAGCGACTCTATTATCTCGTTAAATACTTTCTCCATGCCGCTCGTTATGTATGTTATAGAGAAGAACTTTGCCGGTGTACCATATAAGTCGTAAATGTATTTATCGAGCTTGCTCTCAGGCTTCTCCACCCCTTTTATATATCCATAGATTTTTCCGAGTGATGGCGCTATGGCTTGGTCTAGGCTTTCGTCAAATACGTCATCTAAGGGTTTAAGGAGTTTTTTGACCCCCATTACACTCCACCCATATACAAGAATATCTTGTTACACACGGTGCTCTCGGGATCCTTTGGAAGCGCTTTTACAAGAAACTTCGCGAGTTTAACTGCACTCTCATATAGCTCCGGATACGTCTTCTTGAGTGTTTTAATGAGTTCCTGGGGTTTATCCGTTGTGACAGCATACTCCATTAAGTGGAGGACATCCACCGAGACCATTCGTCTTCCTTCCTCCTCCTCTTCTTTGCTAACAGATAATGTAACAGGGTTTAGCCCCCTGCCTTCAAGGAATTCTATAAATCCTTTTCTATCCGAGTATAGCGGTTCAAGTCCTCGGGGCAATGGCTCCATAAACCTGTATTCGTCCTTCTTCCTTGTTTTCACGAGGATCTTGTTGACAAGAAGCTCCTTGCTGTCTAACCCTGTTGCAAGGGAGAGTAAAACAATGTCTCCAGGGGTTAAGATCTTTGATTTAACTTGAACCCCACTTGTAGCGTACAACAACTTAGTTGTAAGATAGAATAACGCTACTTTGTCGAGTATAACCTCCTCCTCTCTTTCCCCACTAATCGCTGTAACAAGTGCTTTTACCGTTAGTGGCGTTACATATTCTTCAACAAGCCTCTTCGCGTCTACTTCTCCTTTGCTATCGTATAGTTTGCTATACCTAGTTGCCACTGAAAGCATCCTGGTGAATACGCTAAAGAATAAGTCCCTACCATAGAGTTTGCCGTAGACCTTCTTAGACCATTCAACTCCTTCACTAAACATCTCTTTTACAACCGAATCCATAGAAGCCTCTAGGCCTTCTCTCCTGCCCTTCCTCCAAACAACTACGATACTAGTATCTAGTGAAAGTTTTCCTCGTTTAATAGTTGACTGTGCGTATTCCGTAGCCACTGGAAAACCGGCAGTAACAGTAAATCCTCCGTGTTTCCAGCCAGCCTCGATGAGCTCGGCCCACGCCTCGGGATCAGTGTGAGCAAAGTAAGTTGCAAGGAGACCCTCATCTTTGAGGAGCCAGTTCATAGTATTAAACGCTGAAGCCATGAGATACTTATAGTGGTCTAGGGCAGAGCCCAGCCCAAAGCTCCTAGCCCTACCCTCTTCATAACTAACCTCTTTTGTACTAAATTCCTTCCACTGAACCTCGATCTCCCTACCGTTCACAAAGAAAGCATCCATATAGAACCTGGGTGCAAGTTCCAAGAGGCCGGACTCTTCTCTAACATCGCTCAAAGCCCTCTTCAACCACACATAGTAGAAGTCGCTGAGCTCGGCGTAGGGCACGTCGTCCCTGTAAGGCGGGTCAGTAACGATAAGATCAAACCTCTCATCTCCAAGCTTGCTTAAAGAGGTGGCATCATCAAGCAAAACCCTAACACGACTAAAATAAGCTGAGCTTGCCGATAGCAGATAAGGCAGTATTTTATTATGTATTTTTTCAATATTCATTTTCAATGTTCCTGTACCACTCATTGTAGCCGAGTATACTGCTTCTCCCCAATTCCAAGACATAGCAATACCTCTCATGGATAGTGCAAGAGCAACCTGAGCTGGTAATTGGCCCCCATAATTCCAAAAGGTTACCATTGCATTATAACTAACATATCTAACGAGTGCTATTGCTAGGTATGTTGTTACTGCTTCTGCGTATTTGTATGCGTCCTCCCTGCTCCACCCCAGTCTTAGCTTCTCCTCCTCTACTCTCTTACCTGCTTCTCGTACTAGCTTGACTAGTTTTACCAGGGTTAGGAGTTGTCTTGGATTGAATAGCTTGTACCACTTGTCGAACCCGTAGAGAATGGGGAATAGGTATCTACTACCATATGGTGGAATAGCCTCCTTTGGTATATCGGGGTCTCCCCATATTCCTCTCAGTTTCTCCAATGCTCTCCATAGCTTCTCATCGTCTTCTCGTGTTGCAGGCTCGAATACCAGTTGCTTGTTCACCACTTTTACTTTTACTAGTAGTCTTGGTCGAGCGATTGCGGTTTTTAGTTCTTCTAGTGTTATCTGACCGTTTAAGTATTCTTCCAGCTTTCTGTTCCAGTCTCGTAGTGCTTTCTTGGGGTAGAATACTGGGTATTGCTCACTGAGTTCTTTCAATATTTTACTGAATACTTCTTTTGCAGAAGAGAGCTTCTTGGACTCCTTGAGTAGAGTATACATTTTCACGTCTTGGTCTACTACTCCTTTCTTAGCCCTCTCTTTTAACTCGTCAAGTAACTTGTTTACTCCCCTCGCGAATAATTGCCTATAGAACGTATCTGAGAAACGCACTGGTATTCTAATGGTTTTTGCTAATTCCGCATCAATGTGTTTCTTCAACTCGGCTATGGCTTCTTCGTCTAATATGGTGTTGTTGCAGAGTAGACACGTCGCATATTCAGCATCCGCAATCACATTAGGCTCAGGTACTCTGTATTCTCTGCCGGCAATCTTGATTGTATAGGTTTCTATTCTTGCTCCGCCAATGGATTTTTCACTTGTAACTACTTTGGCATTAGTGGTGGCTCCATGGATTCTATTAAGATCCACTACTTCAATGCGTACTTCGTTTTGATCTACAATGGGCTTCATCCATGCTAGCCTAGTGTATACTTCGTTTTTCTTTACTCGGGCAAGCCACCAGTTGCCGACTAGAGGAGTATACCTCTTGCAAATGGGACATTGCACTTCCCAGGTGCCTATGTATACTGCCACATCTTCATCGTATAGCTCCCTAATATCGGGATCTCTTCTTAATTCCTCGACTATCCACTTGCCCCATCTCTCCACGTCTTTCACTAGCTCATTAGCTATCCCCTTCTCTGTAGACCACTTCGGAATTTCCAGTATTGCCTTCAGGAAAATGTAAGCTACTGGAAGAAGCTCTACTGCGACTACTTCACCAATACCTAGTCTCATGGCCTCTAGTGGAATTGATCCAAACCCGGCGAATGGATCTAGTAGCTTCTTCTCCTTGAAGAGGCCTTGTAGTTCTCTCGGTATCACTGGGTTGAGCCTGTGAGGGGTTTTAGCAACGTTGAGTTGCAACCATGACTTGAACCTCGTTGAGTCTATGTTTGATGGGAGTACGGCCCCCGCAACTACAGCCCTCGCACTCGCCAACGGCTTCCGCGTCCACCAAAACACCATTTCCCAGTACTCTGGTCTACCCCCACCCTGCTTCTCCCTAGCGGATGCCTCGTTCACATCGTCAACGGGGAAATAAGGAGACTCTATAAACCGCTGGCTCACTTGGCTCCACCTTTACTCTGCCTCCGAGGAATTTCAATTCTTATAACAAACTCTGATCTTTTACCACGTGGCGATACACCAGTATAGTATCTAAACAGTCCTCTACACTTAGGGCACTCATAGTAATAAACCGTGTAGTACTTGAACTTCCAAGTTCTAAGTAGTTCGAACTCCCCCTCGTAACCGCAGTAAGGGCATCTAGGCAAGTGCCAGCACCTAGTTTTGTTATTACCGGCCTGCTCTTAAATATTCTCACCTTTTATGAATGATGTTCTCCAAGTTTACCTACTATCCACTCCACTAGCTGGCTGAGTGTCCCTATGTTATGTACTATATGAAGTTCTGGTTTAAGGTGGGTGCTATTTATTTACCAGCGACCACGTCAGCAGTCTCTTCTCCAAAAGTGTGGAGGAAAAAGTTTGATGTGAGGTTTAGCAAGTGGTTCTGTAGATCGTGCAGTAGAGTTTTAAGCATTGAGGTTCCTAGGCATCAAGGGCTTATATCTATAAGCTAAGGGCTTTCTCGTCCCCCAGATCACCATCTCCCGGTGGGGCTACCTCCCAGGCCCTTCTCCTTCCCGCTGGCTAAATTGACTACTTTGACAGGGAATCTACCTGACTCGAGGAAAGTACCCAAAACCCTGAAACCCCTTTGAAGCCGGAATAAACTATAAGCCTTTTAGTTAAAAAACAGTTCTTCTCCGGCCTTACCGATCCCCTCAGCTTTTACACTTGCGTGATTTCTTGGGTTTCTCCTTCTTCTCCTCTTTCTTGGACATGCCTCTTACCCCTGAATCTTATAGGGTCTCCTCGTGTTAAAAAACGCGTGGCTCCTGGTTTACGTTGAAAGAGGTTTGGTTTGACCCCGCGGGGGAAAAAGCTTGTGGTTAGGGGTTAGCTTGTTGTCTTGTAGATCGTGTAGTAGGGCATGAGCATTGGCGGCCCTATCTCTATCCCGTGGACGCTCTTCGAGTGTACTACCATTAGGCTCCCTTGTAGCAGGGGTATGAAGGGGGCGTCCTCGGCTAGTATCCTCTGTACCTGTATGTATATTGCCTCCCTATCGCTCTGGCTCACCTTGACCTGGGCCTGCTTCAGCAGGTCGTCGACTCTCTGGTTCGCGTAGTGGGAGCCAGTCCACTTGTTAGCAGTGCTCATGAGGAAGGGTGAGGTGAAGTCGTCTGGGTCAATGTAGTCGGGGTACCAGCCGAAGAGGCTGAGCATCATCCTGCCGTTCCTAGCGTTGTCGACGTAGGTAGCCCACTCAGCGGTCTTCAACTCCACCTGAATGAGACCAGTCGCCTCGAGCTGCTTCTTGATCAACGCTGCGACATCCGCCTCGGTGTCGCCGTAGTGTGTCGGCGTGTACCAGAGCTCTAGCTTCAGCTTGTTGCCCTCGCTGTACCCTGCCTGCTTTAGCAGGCTGACGGCCAGGGTGAGGTTGGGGCCTTCACCGTAGGCTTCTTTGAATGCGTCTATGTGGCTCCACATACCCATGGGGATGAGGCTGTAGAGGGGTGTCATAGTGTTGAAGAAGACTCTCTCAGCTATCTCACTCCTGTTCAAGGCGGCCGCGATAGCCCTCCTCACGAGGACGTTGTCGACAGGGGACATGTTCACGTTGACTATAATGTACCTTATGAAGGAGCTCGGTATGCTCTCAACCACGAAGTTGGGGTTGCTTGCCAGGGCTGTGTAGTCCTGGGGCCTCAGAGTCCTCCACGCAATATCCACCTCACCGTTCTCCAATGCCAGCCTGAGGGATGTCGCGTCCCTGTAGAACTTTATCACAATCTCCTTCGTCAAAGGCTTGTCCCCGTAGTAGTAGGGGTTAGCCTTGAGGACAATGTACTCATCCCTCTTGAAGTCGCTTATGCAGTAGGGGCCCGCGCCACCCCAGGTCGCGTCGCTCACAATCTTATCCGGAGGGTAGTCGGGGTGGACGGGGAAGTAGGGTGGTGTAGCCACGAGGGATAGGAAGTAGCTGGCAGGCGTCTTAAGCTTGAACTCGACTGTAAAGTTGTCCAAGGCCACAACGTCTTCAACGAACTCGGTGACAAGCCATGAAGGGTCTCCCTGGATGGTCATAACCCTCTTAATACTCCTCACTACATCGCCCGCCGTCACCTTCCTCCCGTCGCAGAAGTAAGCGTTGTCCCTGAGCTTGAAAACCCATGTGGAGCCGTCGCTTGAGACGCTCCAGTTAACGGCTAGACCTGGCACGATCTGGTCTGTCCCAGGCTTATACTTGACAAGCCCCTCCATGACGTTGGATAAGACCTCCCATGTGAAGAAGTCGTAGGCGTTAGACGGGTCGAGGTCTGTAACCTTGTCTGTGACACCTATCACAACCCTCTCAGCGTAGAGTGGGGTTGCCGCTGTCGGTGATTGAGTCGGGGATGGAGCGGGCTTAACCAAGTAGACATAGGAGGCGGCGGCCACAGCCGCGATCAATATGATGGCGGCTATCAAATATAGGGTTCTACGGCTCACACTCCCACCAACAGGTATACCAGATTTACCGGGCTGAGGTTTAAAAGGTTAACCCTGATACACCTACACGTATATGAACGTAAATGAGTAGGGTGAACTCGAGTGGGATTGCTGAGGTACATCGCTGTCAGGGGCTTGCTCATAATACCATCAGTCCTCATACTCTACACCCTCG
>Ga0080004_1115660_pt1 | contig 15239 bp, 20 predicted proteins | sample WasSprMetagenome_FD_69207 | JGI IMG/M metagenome (GOLD analysis project Ga0080004, IMG submission 69207) | Sulfidic aquatic microbial communities from Washburn Spring, Yellowstone National Park, USA - WS (SPADES assembly) (version 2) | ecosystem: Environmental > Aquatic > Thermal springs > Hot... | reverse complement strand
CTCCTCACCCGCCTCCAGCAGCTCGAGAAGGAGACCTTGGGCTGAGCCGGACGGAGGGACGGAAAAAAAGCTGGGCGTTTTTCCCCTACTTCCTCCTTCGGAGGAGCGCGACCGCGGTCGCTGCGGTCGCGGCGGCTGCGAGGAGGATGGCGCCGGTCTTCAGCTGCATGTTCTCCGCTTCGAGGGCGGTGGCGCGCTGGCGGAGCGCCGCGTTCTCCGCGGTCTGCCGCTCGGTCTCGGTCTGGAGCGCCTCCAGCCTCGCCTTCAGCTGCGCGTTCTCCGCAGACTGCCGCTCGACCTCCGCTTGGAGCGCGCCCTTCTCCGCCTCCAGCCTCTTGACCCTGTCCGCGAGGTCGGCGAGCTGACCCCGCAGCTGCTGGTTCTCCTCTTTCAGCTGCGCGGCGAGGTTCGCCAGCTGCTGGAGACCCTCTTTCCCGCCGACCCTCCTCCAGAAGGCGACCGCCTGCACCGTCGTGTTTAGGCAAGCGGGCACGCCGAGCGGGAAGACGTACGCCTCCGCCCCCCGCCCCTCCTCCGTGACCCAGACTAGACCGGCGTAGACGTACGGCGGGAAGCCGCAGAAGACGTCCTCGGGCACGGTGAGCTCGACCTCCGCCGTCTGCACGCCCAGCTCGTACACGTCGGTCTTCAGCTCCCCCCTCGCGGCTGCGACCCAGCCGGCGGTGCCGTTCCTCCACACGGGGATCACGACGTAGAAGAAGGCGCCGTAGGCGCCGGTCTCCGTGAAGTTGAGGCAGAGCCGCACCTTCGCCCGCTCGCCCGGCTCGAAGGCCCCCTCCTTCTCCACCCACGCCTCCCAGCGCGGCCCGAAGACCTTCGGCTGCGCGACCGCCGACCAAGCGGTCGCTAGGAGCAGCGCGATCGCCGCCAGCAGGGCGGCTGTTGTTCTCCCTCCCCTCATCGCTGAGGCTGGGGAGGAGGGGGAGAAAAAGGCGGCGCTTAGGCAGGCTGCAGCAGCTTCGACACCGAGGCGGCGAGCTGCTGCAGCTTCGCCCTAACGTTCTGTAGGCTGGCGGACGCCTTCCGGAGCGCCTCCAGCTGCTGGCGCGCGTCCTCCTTCGCCGACCTTACGCGCTCCAGCTCGCTCCTCGCGCGCTCGAGTTCAGCGACCTGCGCCTCCACCTCGGGGAGCAGCATTTTCGCCTCCTCAACGTCGCGCGCCAGCGCCTCCAGCTCCCTCCCAAGCGCCGCCGCCTGCGCGGAGAGCGCGTCCACCTCCCTGAGGAGCGCGTCCCTCTGCGCGGAGAGCAGCGCCTGCTGCTGCCGGATCCGGCTCCTGATCGCCAGCGCCTTTTCCCGTACGCTCATCGCGCCCGCCGTCCCCGCCGCGGGGTAATAAGCGCTCCGCGCGCGGAGCGCTTATTACCCCCTCGCCCCGCAACCACCCCGATATGAGCCTGAAGCAGAGGGCTCTGGCGGTCAGGGATCTGCTGGCCAAGACCGCGGACGCGCTGAAGCAGCAGCTCGCCGCGCTGCAGAAGGAGCTGGCGGATCTCGACTCGAAGGTGAAGGGGCTGCTCAACCAGGTGAATATGGAGAAAGCCGACTACGAGGAGGCGGTGAAGATAACGAACGAGATCGGCGCGCTCATGGGGCAGACCGACCAGCTCTACGCCCAGCTCCAGCAGCTGGGCTCCCAGAAGGGGAGCCTCTCGCAGCAGCTGGCGCAGCTGCAGCAGCAGCTGGCGCAGCTGCAGCAGCAGAAGGCGCAGCTCGTCTCGCGGCTCGAATCGGTCGAGAAGAAGTACGGTGGCCCCGCGCCTGGCGGCGGAATGCTCCCCGGCAGCGTAGCGCAGCCGAAGTATGCGATCACGTAGGGGCGGCGCCGACCCGAAAGGCGGTCTAACCCTTCCGGCTTTTTCTCCCTTCCCCCAGCCGACCCAGCCCCAGACAGGGGGCTCCCCGCGCCGGCTCGCGCCTAGAAGCGCGCGCCTCGGGTCGCGCCTCGAGGCGGGTTCCGGAGGGCGGCGATCGACCTAGCGGGGGCGCGGGAGCGCTTATTACCCCCGCCGGCGCCCGCCAGCGCGTATGGCGGCTAGGCTGGAGGAGCTGAAGCGGAGGAAGGAGGAGCTCCTGCGGAGGTACCAGGAGCTGCAGGAGACGCTGCCGGTGGTGGAGGAGGCGGAGCGGCTGGCGCGGGAGAAGAGGGGGATGAAGATGGCGCTCGAGGGTCTCCAAGCGAAGCGGAAGGAGATGGCTGGGCAGCTCGAGACCGCGGCGAAGGAGCTGGAGAGCCTGAAAGCGAAGCAGGCGGAGGTGGAGAAGGCGCTCGCCGCCGCGGAGGAGAAGGCGCGCAAGTACCTCGGTTTCACCAGCCCTAAGGAAGGCGGCATCCGCATACAGCCGGTCGGCGGCGCCACCGCCCCAGCGGGGGGCGAGGAGGAGGAGGAGGAGAAGGAGGAGAAGGGGAAGGAGCTTAAGAGGACGCCCAGCGTGCTCTGGCCCGCGGTGCTCTGAGCTTCGGGTGCCCCGAGCTATGGCGGCGCCGGCGAGGCGGAGGAGGCTCCCCCTAGTGGAGGAGGAGAAGAAGACCGCCGTCATACCGGAGAGAGCGCTCAGGAGAGCGCCCCGCGGGTAGGGGAAAGCGCGCGATGGAGTTAAGCCCCCCGCCGCGCCCTTTAGGCGATGCTCTCGGAAGAGGAGGAGCTTAGGCGGCTGGCGCGCGAGGCGGCGGGGAGGGTGGGGCGCGAGTGGTGGCGGTGGAGGCAGGAGATGGAGCGGTCTCTCTCCGAGCGGGGCTATAGGCTCGAGGAGTGCCGCGAGCTGAGCAGCTACTCCCCGCTGGGCGCAGGGATCCTGAGGCAGCGCCTGCGCTGCCTCGTCCGCGCGCCGGACGGGCGCCGCCTTTCCCTCTTCGTCGTCCTCGCCGCCGGCGGCAGCCCGAGGGAACCGTGCCGGATCGAGTACGCCTCCGTCCGGCAGGCGTGACGCTTTCCCGCGCGCCGAGGGCGAGGAGGAGCGCTAGGCGCGCGAACGCGCGGTCGAGGTCATCGTCGTAAACGGCGAGCGGGGGCGCGGGTTCAAGAGCTTTAGGCTGCCGGACGCCCCGTAATTTCTGGACGGAGGAAGAGAAAAAGCGCGCGTTTTTCTGGGGGCTGGGGCGCCGACGCTACCGGCTCTAACTCCACTCGAGCGCGCGCTATGCTCATCACGTGCGTGGTCACGTCGATGTCGTCCCTGATCCTCAGCCGCCCGAGCTGCTCCACCATGGCTTCCCCGAGGCGCCTAGAAAACGCCGCTATAAGGGCGCCGCCCAGCCCCGCCGGCAACAGGCTCTTCAGCGTCGGCTTTTTCCCCTCCGGCTCCCCAGCTGGGGCGATGGTGCCCTACCCGAGGCTGGCTCCCGACAGGCTGCCCTTGGGGAAGAGGGTTCTGGCGCGGCTCCTCGGCTGCTGGCCGTGGGGCTGGGCCGGGCCGGAGGAGGGCTTCAAAGGGCGCGTGCGCGTCTACCTCGTCTGGTGCGGGAGGCACGGGCGCTACTTCCTCGACTACAGGCACGGCTACGGCGGCTACTTCATCTGCCCCCTCTGCCTAGAGGGTGAGGGGAGGTGAGCGCCGACCCGCTCGGCAAGCTCTTCGAGGCGCGGCTCCGCATCCAGAGCATGCACGAGAAGGCGCGCAGCGCCCCGCCGGAGGCGCGGAGGAGGTACGCCGAGCTGCGCAGGAGGATGCTGGAGGCGCTGGCGGAGTACGGCGACTTCGTGAACAGGCAGATGGGCGAGCCGCTCCAGCGCGACGCCGTCGATCTGGCGGCGGAGATCGCGGCGGTCGCGTTCGAGAGCCTGCTCGCCGGCGCCACCCTAGCCAAGATCTTCGGGAGGGAGGAGGCGCGGGGCGTGATGGAGGCGATGGAGCAGAACTTCCAGCCCCGCCTCGTCCTCCGCGTGCTCAGGTGCCTCAGCAAGCTCGGCAAAACCCCTGCGCCGAGAGGGAGGCGAGGGGGGTGAAGGCGCACGCGAGGATCCTGCTGGCGGTCGCCGCGCTGCTCGCGAGGCTGACGGGTCTAGAGGAGCTGCTCGAAGCCGTGGCGCTGCCCCTCCTCTTCCTCGAAGAGGGGCGCCGCGGATCCGCGGCTGGGAAGCCGGCACCCCAGCCGTCGAGCGGTTCGGCGGCGCGCGCTTCAGGACGGTGAATCTTTTTCAGGAGAAAGCTTGCTGGGCGCCGGTTCCGCCGTTCGCCGCGCGCGGCGCGCCCACCAGCCTTTCCATCGCCTCGACCAGCCTCGCGTAAGCGGCGTCGAGCCTCGGCGAGAAGCGGAACGGCGGTTCCTCCCCGACCAGCTCCACCTCCCTCCCCAATTTCTCGGAGACCTTGCGGAGGTAGTCCGCGGGGGTCAGACCGACCCGCTTGAGGCGCGCCGCGAGCAGACCCCTGAGCCAGGGCGCCAGCCACAGCTTCACCCTCCCGCCCTCCTCCCACACCTTGGCGCCGGGTCTCTCCCTCTCCGCCAGTGCCTCCCTCACGATCGAGGGGGCGTCCGCCCCGAGCTCCGAGAGAGCGGCGCCGCAGGCCGCCGCGAGCGAGCCTAGGAGACCGTCCCACCTATCGAGCGCCCCCTTGAAGGTCTCCAACGCCTCCTCCACCTCCTCCAGCCGCGCGAGGAGCTCGTCGTCCAGCTTGGGGACGACGATGTCGAGGGAGTCGAGGGAGAGGGCGGCGCGCCCCCGCGACCCGTCCACCTCGAAGCTCAAACACGTGGGGCGCAGGCGCCCCAACCACCCAGTGAGGGGGAGGGGGATGGTCTCCACCTCCCTCGCGCGCCCAGAGGCGCTGGGGACGGAGAAGCTCTCCCACAAGCTCTCCCACGCCCCCCAGTAGACGCTCGGCGCGCCCATCGCGAGCGCCCAGAGGTCGGCGAGGGCTAGGATGTCGGCGAAGCGGGGGCTCTCGTGCAACAGCAGCACCTCCTCGAGCAGCGCCCGCAGCTCCTCCCGCGCCAGCGGTCTGCTGGGTCGCAGCTCGAGGACAGCGGAGAGGGCGGAAAGGCGCCCCGAGGAGTCGCGGTAGCCGACCCCGTAGACCTCCACGCCCCCGTAGCGCTCAGCCAGCCGGCGCAGCTGGCTTGTGTCTTTCCCCAGCACGAGAGGGCCTCTGAGGGGGACGACCGGTCTGCGAACCCAATGCTCCTCCAATCTCCTCCTAACCTCCTCGGGCACGGCGGCGGCGAGCACACGCTCCTTCCCCCAGTCCACGACCACGTGCCCCTTGGCGGGGAAGGGGAGCGGCACCCCCTGCATCTCGATCATCTCGAACCGCGGGTCTCCGCTTAGGAGACCAGCCATCCTCTGAAGGGCGCTCGGGGGGAGGGGCTGGGGGAGGAGGAGGCAGACCTTCAGGTCGCCGAGAGCCGGCGAGCGACCGTAGACCCTGTACAGCCAGCCCCTAGCCCCTCCCTCCGCCGCCCGCGCGGCGGGTCGCGGCGCCCCAGTCTCCGCTGGGGTCTTGATCCTAGCAGCCATCGCCCCAGCGCGCCGGCGGAGGGTAATTAAGCGCTCCCGACGAGCTCCTTCACGGCCCTCCGCAGCTCCTCGAGCGCCGCGTCCGCCTCCGGAGACCAGCGGAAGGGCGGTTCCTCCCCGACCAGCTCCACCTCCCTCCCCAATTTCTCGGAGACCTTGCGGAGGTAGCCGCGGAGCCCCTCGATCGGCTCCACCTCGGGGAACGTGATGCGCACAGCCGCCCACCACGTTTCCCGCAGCGCCCTCTCGATCTCCTCTCTGACCTCTGGGTGCAGCCACACCCTGACCCTGCCGCCCTCCTCCCACACCTTCGCCCCCGGTCCGCCCTGCTCCCACATCTTCGCCTCCGGCGGGTACTGGAGGGGGTCGGCGCCGGCGGCGATGAACCTCCTCGGGAGGGGGATCCCCTCCTCCGCCCGCCTGACCGCGTCGAGGAGTTCATGCCACTCGAGGTACCTCTCCGCGAAGCGGGCGAGCGCCTCGCCGACCCTCGCCGCCCGCTCGAGGAAGCGGTCGTCGAGCTCGCGCGTCTTGGCGTAGGCGCCCTCGCGGGTCTGGTAGACCCTCACCCGCGGTTCCGCCGCGTCGAGTATGCTCCGGAGCGGCGCCCACAGGTGCTCAGAGGGGTAGGCGTACAAGAGCACGGTCACCTCGGGCTCCTCCGTCACCGCGCCCCCAGCGAGGCGCGCGCCTCCGTCCTGCCGGAGACCCCACGGTCTCCAGTAAAGGCTCGGCGCGATCTCCGCCAAAGCTAAGAGACCCGCCCGCTCCAGCGCCCTCTCCTCCCTCGGACGGGAAAAGAGGAGGAGATCCCCGTAGCGCTCGTCCTCCCGCAGCAGCCTCCTCACCTGACCCCTCTCCTCCGTCGTCAGCGGTCGCGGCGCCCGCAGCTCGACCGCGTAGCCGAGGCGGTTGTTCCAGGCGAGCGGATAGCGGAGAAGGCGCGCCTCGAGACCGAAGCCGAGACGCCGGAGCTTAAGCAGGATGTCGAGAGGGAGGGCCTTCTCCAAGCTGCGGCCCTCCAGCAGGACGGTGGGTCTGCGGCTCCTGTGCTCCTCCAATCTCCTCCTAACCTCCTCGGGCACGGCGGCGGCGAGCAGGCGCCCCTCGGACAAGTCCACCACCGCGTGACCGTGCGCTGGGAAGGGTAGTTCCTCCACCAAGATCGCGTGCGCCTCGAAGCGCGCGTCGCTGCTCAGGAGACCAGCGAGCCGTTCCAGCGACGAGGGATCCATCGGCTTGGGCAGGAAGGTATAGACGGCGAGGAGGGCGCCCCGCGCGGGGGAGCGTCCCTCCACCCTGCAGAGCCGCCCCCTCCCCTCCCCAGCCGGCGCGGTCGGCTGGGTCGCTCGAGCGGCCGCCGGAATCTTGACCCTAGCCGCCACCGCCCCCACCTTAGGCTAGACCGAGCTCGCGCGCCAGCTGCTCCGCGCGCTGGAGGAGCGCCGCCCTCCTCTGGGCGAGGGCGTTGAGCCGCTCCGTCAGCCTCTTCAGCTCCTCCTCGAGCTCGCGCGCCCTCCTCTCGAGCTCCGGCTTCCGCTCGAGCTCGCGGGTCGCCCTCCTGAGCTCCGAGAGCGCCCTCCTGCACTCGGCGCGAACCCTCTCCCGCTCCCCGCCCCGCGCCGCCGCCGCCCTCCGCCTACACTCCGCCGCCAGCCGCCGCGCCTGCTCCCTCAGCTGCCGCGCGTCCGCCTGCGGCATCTTCGCCAGCTCCGCCCTGACAGCCTCCAGCCTCCTCCCCAGCTCCCCCGCGCGCCGCGCCCCCTCGGACATCCTGCGATCCAGCTCCCAGATCCCCTTAGCCAGCTCCCTGAGCTCCGACGCCTTCCCCCGCAGCTGCGGGGGCAGCGAGCGCTTCCACGCCTGCAGCCACTCGTCTGGGTTCGCGAGGATCAGCCAGAGCGGCAGACCCTGCCAAGGCTGCCGCTGGGGGGCGACCGCCGCCACGGTCTCGGCTCGGGGCTGGGGCGTAATAAGCGCTCCGCGGCGCGCCTCCGATAGCTGTTCCTTATGATGCTGACGCAGTTCCGCACCGGCGATATGGTGGCGTCGGCGTCCGTCCCCTACCCCGCCGACGCGAAGCTGAAGGGGCTCGAGGTGCGGAAGACCGACCGGAGGGAGTGGATCGTCGTCTGGAAGTGCGAGCGGGGCGGCAGGCAGCTCGAGGCGAAGTGCAAGGTCGAGAGCCTGCCGGGCGCGAACCTGCTTAGGATCAGCCCAGCCCTCGAGTGAAAGAAAAAAGCCGCCCTTCCGTTTCTCCCCTTTTTTCTCTTCCCCCTCAACCCCTCTGCTGGCGCCCCTCGACGAAGACGAGGACGCCCTCGGTCTCCCAGACGAGGGCGTTGATCGCCCCGCCGGCGCCCTCCCTGAGGAACGTCTCGACCGCCTTCTCCAGCGCGCTGGGCGGGAAGAGGTGCGCGTTGTAGACCGCCATCTCGTCCTCCCAGAGGAAAACGGGGCCGGGTCTCCCCCTCCCCTCCCACTCCGAGGAGGGGGCAGCGGAGACCGCGCGCTCCCTCCTGTTCGCGAACACCGCCAGCGCGGCGCCCCTCCTCGCCGCCTCCTCCGCGACCATCCTCAGCCCGACCCTCCACTCCCCGCCGTCCGCCGACCAGACCCGCTCCATCGCGCCGCCAAGCGGGGGAGGGGTGAAAAGGGCGCCGCCCCCGCGCTCATCGAGCAGACCGAGGCTTACGGGAGCATATTCGGCGACGGTCTGATCCGGTAGTCCTCGATCCTCGCGTCGGTGACTCTGCCAGTCCCCTCCTCCTGCCGCCACCTGACGGTCAGCTCGACCTCGTGACCCGGCACCCTGAGGTTCACCTTGTCCACCCGCTCGACCTCGCCCCCCTCCCGCCCCGCCACGCTCGAAGTGTGGTCGGTCACCTCGACCGGCCACTCCTCGCCCGCCTGAGAGCCCCTCGAGATCATGATCGGGAGGAACTCGCGCCACCGCGTCAGCCCAGGGATGTCGGCCCCCGTCTCTCTCGCCATATTGGACGCCACCTCGAAGACCTCTTTGGTCACGCGCACAGCCTCCTCCAGCTCCTCCCTCGGGACGGGTCGCTCCCAGCGGCTCGGCGCTGGGAGCGGCTCGGCGGCCCCAGCGGCGGGCCGCCCCCTCTTCCGCCTCTCGATCTCCTCCTCGACCCTCCTCAGCCCCTCCAGAAGGCGCTCCCTCAGCTGCTCCAGCTCCTCCAGCTCCCAGCCGCCAGCCGGCGCCCGCTCCTTGAGCCTAGCAGCCATACGCGCCCCAGCCGGCGGGCGAGGGTAATAAGCGCTCCGCGAGCGTCGGCTTTTTCCCGACCAGCCGCTGGGGCGGGCGTGGGCGAGGCGACCCAGCAGGGCGGCGCGCGGGCTGAGGCGGTGAACCTCACCGACCGCTTCCTAGCGTTCCTCCGCACCTACCGCTCGGGCGGCGACTACAAGTACCGCAGGCTGGCGCGCTCCGCGAAGAGGAGGATCGACGTTGACGTCGGAGACCTGATCGAGGCGGACGGCGAGCTGGCCGCCTGGCTGCTCGACAGACCGAGGGAGGCGCTGGAGGCGCTGAGGGGGGCGGTCGCGGAGCTCCTGCGGGTGGAGAACCCGCAGCTGCTGGAGTCGGGCTTCTCCGTCGGCGTCGCCGGTCACCCGCGGCCGCTCGGGGTGCGCGAGCTCGGCGCGGAGCACGTCGGCAAGCTGGTCGCCGTGAGGGGCGTGGTCGCGAAGATCACGCCGAAGCGGCAGCGCCTCGTCCGCGGCGCCTGGAGGTGCGCGGAGTGCGGCGAGGAGGCGGAGGGGGAGGAGCCGCCCGCCCGCTGCCCGAGCTGCGGGAAGCGGCGGTTCGAGCTGCTGGCGGAGCGGTCGGCGTACGCGGACTGGCAGCTCGCCGCCCTCCAGGAGCCGCCGGAGGAGCTGGAGCCGGGGCAGCTGCCGGCGCAGGTGCACGCCCTCCTCGAGGGCGGCTTGGTCGGCTCGGTGAAGCCCGGCGACCGCGCGATCTTCACGGGGGTCGCGGTGCCGGCCGAGGAGCTGAGGGCGCGGAGGCTGCTGGCGGGCAACCGCGCGGCTTTCCGCATCGTGCTGGAGGCGGTCGGCGTCGAGGTGGCGAACCGAGACCCGGCCGACGAGCTGACGCCGGAGGACGAGGAGGCGATACTGGAGTTCGCGAAGAGACCGGACGCGAGGGAGCAGATAATCGCCAGCATCGCTCCCTCGATCTACGGGCACGAGGACGTGAAGAAGGCGATCGCCCTCCTGCTCTTCGGGGGCGTGCCGAAGGTGCACCCCGACGGCGTGCGCGTGCGCGGCGACATCCACATACTCCTCGTCGGCGACCCCGGCACGGCGAAGTCGCAGCTGCTCAGGTACGTCGCCTCCGTGGCCCCTAGGGGCGTGTACGCCAGCGGCAAAGGCAGCACTGCCGCTGGGCTGACGGCGGCGGTTGTCAAGGATCCGGAGACGGGCGAGTTCGCGCTCGAGGCGGGGGCGATGGTCTTGGCGGACGGCGGCGTCTGCTGCATCGACGAGTTCGACAAGATGGACGCGAGGGACAGGTCGGCGATCCACGAGGCGATGGAGCAGCAGACCGTCTCCATCGCGAAGGCCGGCATCGTCGCGACGCTCAACGCGCGCGCCTCCGTGCTCGCCGCCGCGAACCCGCTGTTCGGCCGCTACCTGCCGGACAAGCCGGTCGCGGACAACATCGGTCTCCCGCCGACGATCCTGTCGAGGTTCGACCTCATCTTCATCCTCACCGACGCGCCGGACGCGGAGCGGGACAGGCAGCTGGCGCTCCACGTCCTCCACCTCCACGGCGGCGCCGAGCCGGCGCCCCCGCTCCCCCGCGGGTTCCTCAGGAAGTACGTAGCGTACGCGAGGAGGAGGTGCGCGCCGAGGCTGTCCGAGGCGGCGGCCAAGGTCATCGCGGACTTCTACTCGGAGATGCGGAGGAGGGCGCAGGCGAACGGCTCGCCGATCCCGATCACGCCGCGCCAGCTCGAGGCGCTCGTGAGGATGGCCGAGGCGCACGCGAGGATGGCGCTCAGCGGCACGGTGACGGAGGAGGACGCGAAGGCGGCGATCGACCTGATGGTGAAGTTCCTAAGGGGCGCGGGCGTGGACGTGGAGACGGGGCAGATCGACGTGGACGCGGTGATGACGGGTCAGCCCAAGTCGCAGAGGGAGAGGATGGCGGCGCTCGTCGCCCTCCTCCGGAGGGTCGTCGAGGAGACGGGCGGCGGGCCCGTCAGGCGCGACGATTTCGTCGCGCTCGCCGCGGAAAGGGGGTTCGACGAGGCGTTCGTGAGGAAAGTGCTCGCCCACCTCTACGACGCGGGCGAGATCATCGAGCCGAAGCCCGGCTACATCGTCCTCCTCAAGTGAGCGTCCTAGAGGTCGCCGCCTAATAGGGCTGGGCGCCCAGCAGCCCGCCGAGCTCGACCCTCCCCTCCGCGACCGCGCGCAGGAGCTCTAGGTGGAAGAGGCGGAGCTCGCCCTCCTCCGCCGGCAGGCGGAGCGCCTCGGCGAGCCGCGCCGCGTCCACGCCGAGCCTCTCCGCCGCCCTCGCCAGCAGCCCCGCCGCCTCCGCGACCCCCTCCGGCGCGAGCGGCTGCGCCAGCCTCTCCAGCTCCTCCGCGGCGCGCCGCGCCGGCTCCCCGTCCAGCTGCAGCGGGGTCGGGGGGAGCTCGGGGAGGACGAGGCGCGCCAGCCTCCACCCGCCCAGCCGCTCCGCCAGCCGCGAGGCGCGCAGCGCTGGGGGCGGCGGTCTCGGCGCCGACCCAGCCAGCCCGACGACGCCGCCGAGCCCGCGCGAGCGCGCCCACTCCTCGACGACGAGGCGGAGCGCCTCGCCGGCGCTCTTCGCGCCGAGGAGGTCGCGGATCACCTTCACGGCAGTCCACGTCTCCTCGTCCACGTACACCTTCTTCAGCATCGCCGCGGAGGGGGAGGCGCGGGGCTGAAAAGGGCGCCGCCCTTATACCCCCGCCAGCCCCCAGCCCGCGATGGGCTCGCTGAGGCTCGTAGGGCGGCTCGCGCTGCTCGCGTCCCCAGCCGCCCTGCTCCTGCTCCCCCAGCCGCTGGCGCTCGCCTACGGGGCTGCCGCTGCGGCGCTCCAGCTCCTCGGCGCGCGGGAGCTGCTGGAGGCGGGGCTGCCGCTGCTCGCCGCGGCGGAGGGCGCGGTCTCGCTCGCCGCCTCGCTGCTCTACCTCGCCTTCCTCCTCCAGCCCCTCCGGGTCGCCCTCCTCGCCTCCTCTGCCCTCCTCCTCGCCGCGTCCCTCGCGCTCGTCGCCGTGCACAAAGCGCGCGGCGGCTAGGCGGCGCCCACCAACCCCTTCAGCGCCGCCACGAGCCTCCAGTACGCCTCGTCAACCTCCGGCGAGACGAGCGGAAGCCCCTCCTCCCGCCCCGCGGGCTCGACCTCCAGACCCAGCACCTCGGAGAGGGCGCGGAGGTAGCTGGGGACGTCGCCCCACCTCCCCGCTATGTCCGCCGCGGTCTCCGGCGGCAGCCACACCCTGACCCTCCCGTCCTCCTCCCACACCTTCGCCTCCCCCTCCTCCGCCGCCGCCGCGAGCGGCGCGGCGCCGGTCAGCGTCCTCTCCGCCCACCGGAGATGCTCGAGCAGGTTGTGCCACCGCTTGAGCTGGCTGCTCAGCTCCCCTGCCTCCTCCGCCGCCTCCTCGGCGCGGCTCACGAGGTCGCCGTCTAGGCGGCGCAGTATGGCGTAGACGTACTGACCGTCCACCAGCGACGTGCCCCGCGGCCCCTCGATCCGAACGTCGTCGAGTCGGGATCGGCGCGGCGGCGGCGGGTATATCTCCCCGATGCTGAACAGGAAGAAGCTCTCCCTCCAGCTCTCCTCGGCCGTGTCGTACCACCAGCGCTGCTGCGGCGCGAGCTCCGCCAGCGCGCCCAGACCGATCTCCCCGAGCGCCCTCGCCTCGGTTTCGTCCTCGACCAGCGGTCTCACTGTGCGCCTCAGAATGTCCTGAACCTGCTCCCAGAGCTCGCGCCTCTCCTCCGCCCCCATCGGTCTGGGCGGGTGCAGCTCGACGGCGGCGCCGCTTCCGAGCGCGCGCACAGTGAAGCTGGTCACACCCCTCTCCCTCAGCCAGTCCCGCAGCCTCGCCAGCTCGTCGAGGTGGAACGAAGCCCAGTCGAGCGCCGCGGCGGGTCTCCTCGCGCTGAGCTCCTCTAGGGCCCGCGCGATCTCCGGCAGCGCTTTCCTCGCATCCTCCGGTAGCGCCGCGAGGGCGCGCTCCGCCTTCAAGTCCACCACCACGTGACCCGTGACCGCCCGCGGCAGCTCCCACGCCCAGACGACGCGCCCCTCGAACCGCGCGTCCCCGCTCAGCAGGGCGGCGAGCCTCCCGAGCGCGCCTGGGGTCAGGAGCTTCGGGTGGAGGAGGTAGACGGCGAGCGGTCGGTCGCCGCGAGCCGGCGAGCTACCGTAGACCCTGTACAGCCAGCCGCTGCCTGCCGCGGCGCTCGGCGACGGCGCCGCCGCGGCGACCGCTGGGGTCTTGGTCTTAGCCGCCATACCATACACGCCGCTGCCGAGAGGTAATTAAGCGCTCCCGACCGCCCTCGCGAGCGCTCGCCTCAGCCTCTCGGCGGCGGCGTCCACCTCCGGCGACCAGCGGAACGGCGGCTCCTCCGAGACGAGCACCACCCTCCTCCCGAGGAGCCCCTCCAGTATGCGGAGCCTCTCCGGATCCAGCTCCTTCAGCCTCTCCGCGGGCGCCCAGACGCGGACGGCGCCGCCTTCCTCCCAGACCCTAGCCCTCCCCTCCTCCGCCGCCCGCGCGGTCAGCGCCTCCGGCAGCTCCCGCGGCGACGGCCAGGGTGTATCCTGCGGCAGCTGCCAGACCGCTTCCGCCGCCCGCTCGAGGTCGCGGGCGAGGCTGCTCCACCTCCACGCGGCGGTGCCCAGCTCCTCCGCCGCCTGCTGCGCCTCCTTGAGGGCGCCGACCGTCTCCCTGTTCGCCTCGCCTATCCAGACGTATATCGCGTAGTCGCTGCACTCCGCCACGCCGCGGGGGCCGGCGATGGGGGTCTTGACGAACCTCTTTATGCCCCGCACGCCCCAGATGTCGGCTCTCACGATCGCCGGCTGCGCCTCGCGCTCCTCGCACTTCCAAGGCTCCTCGCTGGGTAGCGCGGGCACCCGCCAGCAGAAGGCGGTCGGGGCCATCCCCGCCAGCTCCGGCAGACCGAGCCGCTCGAGGAGCAGGTCTTCGTAGAGGAAAACGTCGCCCGCTTGGACGTACTCGTGGAGGAACCTGTGGCGCTCCTCGAAACCGAGGGGGCGGGGCGAGCGGAGCACGATCCAGCTCTCGGTGCCGACCCGCTTGAGCTCCAGCCGCGCGCCGACCCTCTCCGCGAACTCGAGCGCCTTCTCCACCTCGTAGAGCGAGATCGTCGGCGCGGGGTAGTAGCGGGCGACCACGACCCTGCCCCTGTAGTCGCCGAGCGCCCTCCTCGTCTCTGAGGCGAGCGCGCTGGCGAGTAGCCTCTCCGGTCTGCTCCCCTCGCCCTCCCCGATCACCGCGTGACCGCGCGCTGGGAAAGGCAGATCCTCGCGCTCGATCCACTCCGCGCCGAACCGCGCGTCGCCGCACAGGAGACCCGCCATCCTCTCAAGGGCGCTCGGGGGGAGGGGCTTCGGGCTGAGGAAATAGACGCGGAGGCGGCCGAGCGCCGGCGACCGCCCGCGGATCATATAGAGGCGGCTCCCGCCGCCCCCCTCCGGCGCGGCAGACTGCCCGCGGATCGCCGATCCCGCCGGCGACCTAGCCCTCGACGCCATCGCGGGCGCAGCGGGGAGAGAGGGAGATAAGCGCTCCCTCGGCGTTGGCTTTTTCCGGTCTCGCGGCTGGGCGGGCGCGTGAGCGCGGGGGGCGCGATCATAGTGAATGCGAACCCGCGGGGGTCGCGGAAGTGGATGCTCAAGGTGTACGACGAGAGCCGCCCCTCCATCGACGAGATGCCGGACGTCTACCTGAAGAGCGGGTACGCGAGGAAGCTGGTCTCCCTGCTCGCGGACGCCGTGCGGAGGCTGCCCCTCCTAGTCCGGCTCCCTAGGTGCGAGAAGCTCTACATCCCGAGCTTCTACCTGATCGTGTACGCCGCGCGGAACAACGGGGACGGGACGGAGCCCGTCGAGGTCGCCATCCTCGACGTGGTCGGCATCAGACCGGACGGCGCTTCCTCCAGCTGGTCGTACAAGCTCGCCGCCGTCGGCAGGGCCTACTGGCACCCGAGGTGCCAGTCCGCAGTCGCCGCCGCGCTCGAGAGGGCGCTCAAGGCTGGGGGCTAGGGCGGGGGCAGGTCGAGCCACTCGGGCTCAGCCGGTCTAGGGGGTCAGCAGGAGGGGCGCGCCAGCATACAGGCGCGGTCGCCGAGGGAGCCGGCGCGGAGCCGCCGACCCCTAGGCTGGCTGGTCTAGGTGGGCTACGCTTTTCTCTGCACGCGCCTAGGTTTGCCGGCGGGCGCCCCTCCGCTTCCTAAGCGCTAGGTAGGCGAAGAGGGAGGGCAGAGGAGCGCGAGGAGCGACCACAGGGCGGCGAGCATGCCGCGCCTCCTCGCGTCCCGTCTCGCAACCAATCTGGGAAAGGTTGGCGGCGCCCCCCGCGGTCGCCGGAGCGCTTATTACCCCCGCCCCGCGCGCGGGTCGCGTATGGCGGCGAGAGCGAGAAGGGCGGAGGCCCCGAGGGGGCTCCGCGCGGGGGAGGGCGAGGGAGAGGGGGAGAGGGGAGAGGCGCGCCGCCCCAA
>Ga0080004_1110150_pt1 | contig 15239 bp, 25 predicted proteins | sample WasSprMetagenome_FD_69207 | JGI IMG/M metagenome (GOLD analysis project Ga0080004, IMG submission 69207) | Sulfidic aquatic microbial communities from Washburn Spring, Yellowstone National Park, USA - WS (SPADES assembly) (version 2) | ecosystem: Environmental > Aquatic > Thermal springs > Hot... | reverse complement strand
TTGCCACAAAATCAAGCTTTTCTTTAATAAATGAAAAACAAACACCATTTAAAGCAAATCTACTTTCATCCTTAGAAACAGCATACATGGTTTTAGTTATTCCTTTTAAAAGTTCTTTACCGCTTATTGATACTGCTAAATCAGATGGATAACTTTCAGGTAATGGAAAATCGTCAGCTTCAAAAGTGGGCAGGCTGTATTTTGTTTTTCCTGATGTGATTTTTAAAGTTTCTCCATCTGTATAAAGCAAGGCTTCATTTTGTGCTAAAACTTTTGATATATCCGATATCTTTTTTGAGTTTACACAAATAGAGCCTTCTTCTTCAACATCTGCAGGAATCGTATAAGAAGTATAAACTTCCCAGTCTGTTCCGTAAACTGTTAGCTTTCCATCTTCAGCTTTTAATAAGAAATTTGTCAAAATAGGAAGTGCTGCTTTCTTTTCCGATATGACTTTCTTAAACGCTTCTTGCAAGTCTTTTTTGTAAGCAAAGAATCTCATCTGTTAATACCTCCTTTAGGTTTTTCTAACCTTAAATCTTTTTTACTCTCAATTTTTATGTATTCGCAATAACTTCTTAATCTTGACAGTAATGGCTCTGGGAATTGACTAAAGCTTTCTTTGCTGTTTGTTGTTATGTATAAAGGAATGTTTTTACTCTCAGCATAATAGATAATCTGAGTTATTAAGTCTACTTTTATGTCTTTAAGGTTTGGGAGCAAATCATCAATCAAGTATGCATCGTATTCTTGAAATGTTTCAAATGCTTTTGTGTCAAATAGAACTGTGCTGATATACAGCGGATTGTTTATTTTCCAGTATTGCAAGAGTTTAGCAATCTTCCAAGTGCAGGCAGTAGATTTTCCCACTCCTGCCATTCCTTCTAAGACAGCCCCGTTTTTCTTTACTTCTTTTATTTTCTTTACCGCTTCTGTTTCTTTTATGTTGAATATAGCATCATTAATAAGCTTCTCTGGAAATTTGCCAGCAAGCAGAATGTCTTTTATATGTTCTTTTGTGCGTGGCTTTAAATATCTTCTTACATTTGATATTGTATATTTTTGATATCCATCTGGATAAACCCAAAAACCGCTATCATCTTCTATTATGTGAGCGTTTGGAAAATCTTTTTTAATGCTTTCTATGCTTTTGTATATTCTCATGACTCACTCCTAAAATGGAATATCTTCGTCATCATCTTCTTTAGCCCAGTCTTTCAGATAAAAATCCTTGCCTCTTTGATTTTCTGGAGATGCCCAATCTTTATTATTGTTTGATTTTTTTATATTTGGCAGCTGGTTTCTGAAGTTCAATAACCCGTTCCATTCTTTTCTTGATTTCTTGAAGCTCTCGTAATCTCTCTTTAACTGCTCTATATCTTCATTGTTTCTTTTATAGATATGTATCAATTCTCTTAAATGTTTTGCGATAATTGCTTTATACTCTGTTGAGAACTTGAACATCTCTGGCGGCTTTTCGTTCCATAGTTGTAAATACCAGCCCATTAAATGTTGTAGTTCTTTTCCGTCTTCTTTTCTGCTTTCTTCTTTTTCTATCTCTTCTTTAAGTCTGGTTCTCAATTCAAATAAAACATTGATGGTTTCCTGAATTTTGCCATCAGTCAAATGTTTTAATGCTTTTTCTATTTTTTTCAACAACTGTTTGTTATTCATAATACGCCTCCCATTTTTTTCATGTGTTTGTATTTAGATTTAATACTCTCTGGATTTCTTCCAAGTCTTTCAGAAAGTTCCTGCAAAATTTCAGATTTGCATCCATGAGCTGACAGGGTGGTAAATATCAGTCTTTCTTCTTCTTTTGAGTATCTTCTTTTTATAGTCATTCCTTTCTGTCTTCTTTTTTCTTCTAAATACTTTCTTCTATACTGCTTTTCGCATTCTTCGCTACAATATTGGTCGCTATCCTGTCTTGGAATAAATCTATTTCCGCATACTCCACATGTTCTTTTGATGTTTTCAACGTCCTGATTTGGCAGTCCAAATACTGGCGGATTGTCGCTGTATATTTCTAATATTCCATTTTTAAGTTGTCCTGTTATAAGGCTTCTGATTTTCTCTTTTATATACTGTTTTAAATAGGATGGTGGATTTATTTCTTTTAACACCATCCAAGGTGTGAAAATTTTCAGTTTTAACATTACTTGCCAGATTTGACCTTCTGTCATACCTACCTCCCTAACGCTTTTGCTACGTTTTCAAGAATACCTTCATTAATTTCTTGAAATTTTTTTGATGCTTGCAAAACTACAGCTACGTCTATAGTTGTCCAGCCTTTGTTTTTTGCATAGTTGTAAATTGTCTTTGTGTCTGTATGTATTCCCATTTGGTTTATTAGTGTTTTTACCGTTTCTTCTGTTATTGGTTGAAGTTCTTTTTTAATTACAAGTCTTTTATGAATTGAGTGTGGATAACTTGCAATGATTTTAGGGATCGTTTGGTCTCCAAGGAATATATAACTAAATGCTAAGTCTTCGTCTTCTGAAAAATCTTTTAATTCATTAAGTAGATGCTGTTTTTTAAGCAGTCTTTGTGCTTCGTCTAATATAAAGACTGGCTTGATGTTTTTGTAAATGATATGATGTTTGATAATGTCTAATGTTCCTTCGTATGTATGTCTTGCTCCACACCCCAAGGAGTAACCTATTAATCTGTAAAGTTTTCCTCGTGTTATGTCGCCATCCGGGACTTTAATATAGAATGTTTCTTTTGATATAGATGAGATTTTCTTTGATGCTACAGTTTTCCCAGTTCCCCAGTTTCCCCAGATTACCGCATGCATCGGCATTGATTGTTCTTCTCTTACTTTTTTTAATGCTAAAATAGTGTCTGTAATGATTTTCTCTACGTGTGTCATTCTAATCCTCCTTGAAAAATATTTAGTTTTGTACTACATTAAGTAATAATTTTCTCTACGTGTATTATTGTTCTCCCCCAAACAGTTTTAGGGGGTCAAACAAGTCCTCAGGTTCTTCCTGAGGCGTTTCTTTTTTCATTTCTTCATTTTCAGCTGCTAAAATACTCGTAATATCTAATATCTCTCTGTTTTCTCTAATCTCTTCTTGTCTAATTTTTTCCAATTCTTCATTTAGCTTTGCCTTTCTTTTACTTATTCTTTTCTCTTTGTTTTTAGCTTCTTTAATTTCTATTGTTTCAAGAGACGGAACATCCTTTGAGATGAGCTGAGCATATCCAAGCTTGACTTTTTCTTTTTCGTCCCAGACTTCAATAATCTGTGCGTTTTCTAAATCACGGTAGCATACGACAGTTGGTGCTTTTGACTTCCTGCCGTATTCTCCGTAGCGTTGCTCTTGAGGATAGTAAAACTCATAGGCAAGATTATCAATTGTGATTGTGTTGTTTCTAATAGTTCTCACGAATCTTTCTCTAAATGCAAGTCTAATGCTGTCTATGTCAACTTGTCTATACTTTATACTTTGATGCAAAATTTCAGGTATAACTGGCTCATTGAAATGCTCAAATTTGTGTTCTGAACGGTTATATGTTTCAATGGCTGTTTTTAATGCATCTTCAAAGTTTTGATGTGTTTTTATGTAATATCTTAATGTATCTTTCAAGTCTCTGAATGCTCTTTCAATTAGCTTCTGATTTGGTCTTCCTGGAATGGTATTTCTGTGTTTAATGTTCAACTTTTCTAATCCATTCTTGATAAGTTCTGTTTTTAATATTGCTTCATTGTCCGTAATTATCTTTTCAGGAAGCCCATACTTTTCAAATAGGTTCATCAAATACAGAGCAATATCAAGGGTGCTAAATGCTCTGTTGTAATATTGGACATTAGTGTCTTCCTTTACTTCTTTATAGAAAGCGTCCAGAAAACAGCCCGAATATCTTTCTCTTGTAATGAATATGTGATAATGCTTTCCACCGTAGCTATAACCAGTAGCGTCAATTTCCCATTCTGCTGGGTTTCTTGTTAGCTTGCCTCTGCTGGTTATATACTTAACTACTTCTTTTTTATCCAATCTCTTCTGTTGCAATTTTTCATAGCTTCCGAATTCTTCTTTTATAAAGTTTCTGATGAACCTGTACCACTTTTGATATGAGCTTATACCTGCAAATTGTAAATCTACTTCTAACAGCTTATAAATTTGTCTAAGAGATAAAAACCTTGATTTTCCTTTTTCTTTGTTTGTTATAAGCAGTAAATCTATAATTCTTGATTTTAATTCTTCTGATAGTTCTACTTTTTTCTCATTTTGTAATCTTAGTTCTGCGTCTATCCAGCGTTTGATGGTTGAAAAGTGGACTTTTACACCCACTTTTTTTAAAATTTGTTGTATTTGTCTTAGAGAGTAGCCTTGTGAATATAATCTTACTGCTTTTGCTATGACTTGTTTTTTATCCATATCACCAGCCTCTTTTAGCTATTTTTGACAACTCCCTCATTTCTTCTAATACTTCTTCAAACATTGGCAGAGCTTTAGCCCAGCCGATTTTTAAAGCTATTTGGTTCATATGTAGGGTTAAATCAGCTTTTAACCTTTCATATAACTCTTCCTCAGTTGCTGGTGGGTCGTTTGGTGGTCTTCCGCCATAAGACCTTTTTTGTCTTTCTTTTTCTTCTTCCTCTTCCCATTTTTTCCTTGTGTATTCAGCCGCTTGTCTTTGTATTTCCGGGTCATTTGCAATTTTCATAAGCTTTTCGTAAGAGATTTCGTCTTCTATGTCATAAAAATCTGATTCTTCTTCTGAGTGGGTGGTGGGTTCGTCGGAATCTGCAATTTTTGCAGGTTCCGACATTTCTCTTTCCCAATCCGAAATTGTGTTCCGAGCTATACCCAGTTCTCTTGCTACTTCTTCCTGTGTATATCCTTGTCTTCTCATTTCTAACGCTTTTTCTTTTATGTCATCAGGTTTTGCTTTTCTCTTAAGACCAGATGTCCAATAGTAAATGGTACGCTCTGAAACTCCGAAGATTTTCATAAGCTCTGTGATTTCTACTCCTTCCATATAAAGGTTCTGTGCGAGAATTCTCTTTTCTTCTTTCAACAATGGCAATCCGTGTCTGTTTTTTGTGATTGCCATTATTTTAGCTTCTAACATATCTTTAAGCTCTACCACTTCTGCCTTTATCGTCTCTCTACCAAGTCTTTTAGTAGCGAGTAGTCTATGCATTCCATCAATAAGCCAATACTCCTCGCCTTTCTGCCAAACTGTGATTGGTGGAAATTCAGACCCAAGCTCCATTGCTTCTTTGTACTCTTCTACTTTGTCTTCTACAGTGTGGGTTTCCACTCTCGGAAGCAGTCCTTGAATAATATCAATCTTAGATATCGGAATTTCCCTAACGCCTAAAACTTTCATTCTTCATTGCCTCCTTGGGTTGATATCTCTATTAATTCTTTTATGATTTTTTCTACGATGGTCTCATAGTCATTTTTAGAAATATCACTCGTATGCTCTAATCCATACTCAGACAATACGCTTTTTACAATAGTCTTCACAACTTCATTGGAAATGCCGTGTTCTTTTGCTGTCTCATTTGCAATAGCCCAGAGTCTTTTTTTCTGAGCTTCTGAGATTTTATCTTCTTTGTCTTCCGATGCTTCTTTTGCTGGTTCACTGACTACTTCATTAATAACTGACTCTGACACTTCTGATTCTTCATACGGGAGAGATGTAGTTTCTTCCGGGAATGCCAAGCGGAAAGCTTGACTGATTGCCGTCTTTTTTAGCATAAACAACGGCATGCTCTTCCAATTTGGCGTGTCTTTCTTTGCTTCGCTTAAATAAACACGCCATTTAAGCGGATGGTTCCAGTCTTTTCTATAAATTACTACTTCAGCATATACATCAATTTCATCTTTACCAACTACTACATCCCAACCGTTTAATTTTCCCGACCTCTCAGCTCTTTTGATATATTCTGTATAGCTTACGACTACCTGTAAGCTCCCTTTGTATGGAATAAAGTGACATTCCCTCTTGGCAGGGTCTAATCCGAGATGTTTAGCAATAGATATTGCTTTTTTAATTTCCGTATCACTAACCGATGTCAAATGTGGAAATAACATTCTTACAACTTCCACAATGTTATTTTCTGATTTTATTAATGTTGTCATGATTATTTACCTCCTTTAGCTATGCTATCTATCTGTCTCAACAGCTCTATCATTTTTCTGTTTTTCTCTACGTAAGCTTGGAGTTCTTTATACTCCCCAAGCTCTTTTTTGAGTATTAAATTTTCTACTTCTAATTGAGCCTTTTCAGCCTCTAATCTTGCAATTTCTTTATTCATTTTATAATTCATATACTGCCAAGCACTTAAAACTATTCCAACACCAAGCATAACAGCAAGAGTTCTCTTTGCTAATCTTTTGTTTTTCTCATAAGTTTCGTCAAAATTAGTTTTTATCATGTCTTTCTACCTCCTTTTTTACAAAGTCTAAAAACTTCACGACTTTTTTAATATTTTCGAATTCGAATGTTCTGCCGTGTAAGAATACGATAAATTTTCCGTTTTCTGCGTAAATCTTAGCTCTAAGATCCCAAGCTAATTTTTCAGCTGTGTAATACATATCTTCCATCTCTCACTCCTCCTTACTTTTTCTTTACTGCTTCTTTTAAAGATTTAGCAGCTCTAAACACAACAACTTTTCTTTTTGGAATTAAAACTTCTTCTCCAGTTCTTGGGTTTCTTGCTTTTTTTGGCTTTCTTTCTGTTACACCAAAAACACCAAGACCGGGAATAATTACTCTTTCCCCTGAAACGATAGTTAGAACGATCGTTTCGTATACATAGCTGACGATATCGTCAGCTTGAGAGAAAGTGATTTTGAACTTTTTAGATACTGCTTGGACCAGATCAAACTTTGTCATTGCTTTTCACCTCCTTTTTAGATTTAGATTTTTTTTCATTTGATAATTTTTCAGAAACATACAAGTAAACAAGGTATGGGTCATCAAGATACTCGGAGATTTTGTATATAGTAGGAAGAGATACACGACGTCCCGCTAAGACGTCTCTTAAATATCCTTCCCTGACTTTTAGATGTTCAGACAGTTTATTTACTGAGATATTTTTTTCCTTTAGCTTATCTTTAATGTACTTTCTGAATCTCATCAATCCTCCTTTATACCATTATACCATTATTCAATGGTATTATTTTTTAGGTATATACATTATAGAGTATTTTTATACCTTTGTCAAGTCAAAAAGACAAAAAATAGTGATATTCCAATCCTGTGAAATCATCGCTTGTTTAAAGCTTGCATCTAAAAGATAATGAGATTATGAAGTATGCAAGCTTCGGCGATATTGTCTTTCAAATATTTTCTTACAGAGAACACAAAGAGAGCAATCAGTATGCTGTTGCAAAATTGCAGACAGTAATCGCACCAAGCAGTCTGCAATATCTCGGTAATGAATTACAATCACTTGAACTATCTGTCAATTTTCACAATGCATTTTGTAATCCGCTTGAAGAATATCAAAAACTCAAAGACTTAGCCAAGCAAGGAGAACCACAGAAATTAATTATCGCTGAAAAAGTTATCGGTGATTTTGTAATAGAAAGCATAGATGCAGAATATCAGCAAATAGACGCATACGGTCAGCCTGTTGATATTACGTTAAATGTCAGATTTACTGAATACATCAAAAAAGAACTTCAAAAGAGAAAAACAGCAAGCAATAAAAAGAAAGGCAAAGCTGTCAAAAAGAAAAACAACCAACAAAAGCAAAACTTACAGCAGAAAAACAACTATATAAACATGCTTGATAAGTGAGGTAAGAGATGAATTTCATTAACTATGTAGTCAAAGAAGGCGATAGATGGGATACAATCGCATATGAAATGTATAACGACCCATATTTATATGAAATCATTATTCAAGCAAATCCTCAGTTTTTAGCACATGCTTATCCACCGTCCGGAGTTGTTTTAAAAATTCCAGTTCTGGAGATAGAAGACACTGACAACCAGGAAGTAATTAATCCGCCATGGCAAACAGATTAGAACTATACAAGCCGTATTTATACGTTGAAATCAATAATAACAACGTATCGGCTTATATAACACCATATCTAATTTCGTTTAGATACACAGATAACGACGGACTTGATAAAGACGAAAGCGATGATATAGAGATTGAAGTTGAAGATAGCACTTATTTTTTTAGAGACAATCCACCGGCGAGAGGCTCAAGTCTTAAAGTCAGGTTCGGTTATGAAGAGATAGTCAAAGACGCAGGAACTTTCTTTATAGATAGCTACAACTTTAACTATAGCCGTTCTGGAGCAACTTTTACGATTAAAGCTTTAGCTAAAGATGTCAAAGCATCATTTAGAACTCTAAAGACAACAGCATTTGAAAATACAACATTAAAAAAGATTGCAGAAGACATAGCCAAGAAAAACGGATATAAGCTGTTTTTTGAAGGCAACGATATAAACTTTCAGAGAATAGACCAGTATAAACAGAGAGATTTAGAGTTTTTACAGAAGCTATGCAAACGATATGGCTACAACTGCAAAATTGCAGATAAAAAGATTGTAATTAGAGATTTAGAAAAAAGCTTAAGCAGTTCTGGAATATACGTAATTACTCCAGAAATCACTATTGATTTAAATATAGAAGTAAGCAGTCTTTATGCATCAGATGTTGATGTTGTTTATTTAGACCCAGCCAAGAAGGACAGCATATCAGATAACAAAAAGACGAAAGTAAAAGCATCAAACGATAAACAAGTTGAACGTGTAAGAGTAGAAAACAAAAAACAAGCTGAAAAGATAGCATCAGCACAGAAAACTCTTAACGAAATGAAGGAACTCAAGGGCAGGATAACCACTATCGGAATTCCAAATGTCTATGCATCTTCTCAAATAGAACTTAAAGGCTTTGGAAAGTTTGACGGCTTGTATTACTGCTCTACTGTGATACACGAAATTAGACGTGATGGCTATACAACAGAAATAGAGTTTTTGAAAAATCCAAATCAGGCAGGTAAGAAAAAATGATTAGAAGAGGCATTGTTGTAGCAGTAGATGAAAAAACAGCAAAAGTAAGAGTCCAAATGCCTGACTTAGATAACATAGTTTCAAATTGGCTCCCGGTCTTACATCATAAAACACATCAAGACAAAGCTTATTGGTTGCCTGACCTAAATGAGTATGTAATCGTAGCTTTTGACGAAGAGGGAGAGTATTCGGACGGATATGTGTTAGGAGCTATTTATAATGAATCAGATAAACCTCCAGTGGCAAGTAAAGATAAATACTTTATTAGATTTAATGATGGAACTGAGATTGAATATGACAGAAAAGCACACAATCTAAGAATCAGTGTAAAAGGCAATATCACAATAGAAGCAACAGGCAATATCGTAATTAAAGGCTCAAGAATAGACTTAAACCCATAGGAGTAATCAATGCCAGCTGTTGTTAGACTTGGTGATAGTTGTAGCGGTCACGATTGCTATCCAGCAAGAGCAAACACGCAAGCATCCGAGAATGTATTTGTTAATGGTAAAGGAGTTCATAGGCTTGGTGATGCTTGGGCTACTCATTGTTGCGGTATTCCTTGTCACAGCGGAACGGCTGCATCTGGCTCTTCAACTGTATTTGTCAATGGCAGGCCAATCTGCCGTGTTGGTGATAGTGTAAGTTGCGGCTCTACGATGGCAGAAGGCAGTCCTGATGTTTTCGCCGGATAAATTCACTGTGAAATCATTGCTTGTCTAATAAACACATCTAAAAGATAATTAAATCATGAAAGTAGTAGAAACTAATCAGCTTAATAGCATTATGCAGAATGTAAAGATTATACTGACAACGCCAAAAGGAACTGACATTCATAGACCAGACTTTGGCTCTAATCTGTATCTCTTTATAGACCAACCGATGACAGCAATCACAAGAGGGAAAATTATGGCAGAAATAGCTGATGCAATAGAAATTTGGGAGCCACGAGTGAAAGTTAAGAATATCTCGCTGAATAAAAGCTATGAAAGATTATTAATCAGCATTGAATTAGAAATAAAAGACGCAGGAGAAATAATAGAGATACCGCTATGGCTGAATTCGTAAATACAGATGCAACTTATTATGAGTCTTTGCTGATTGATGCTTATGAGAAAATAACAGGTAGAACTCTATATCCAGCAGACCCTGAGAGACTTTTAGTAAACTTGCAAACATACGCAAGCACTTTACTTGCGATAGCTATAAATGAGACAGCTAAACAGAACTTATTAAGTTATGCGAGCGGACAAAACTTAGACAAGTTAGCTGAATTCTACGGAGTTAAAAGATTACAAGCTCAGTCAGCAAAAACAACATTGAGATTTTATATTGATGCACCGTTAAGCTTTGACGTTGTTATTCCGGCTGGAACAAGAGCAACACCGGATGGCAACATCTATTTTGCAACTTTGCAGGAAGCTAAGATATCAGCGGGAAGCTTATTCGTAGATGTTTTAGCTTCTTGCAATATTGCAGGTAGCATCGGCAACGGTTTTTCAATCGGACAGATAAACAAGCTTGTTGATGTATTGCCATATGTCAGTAAAGTAGAGAATATAACTACATCTATGTATGGAACAGACACAGAAGATGATGAGAGATTTAGAGAAAGAATAAGACTATCAATTGAGAGATTTTCCAATGCCGGAAGCAGGCAGGCTTACATCTATCACACGCTTTCTGCACATCAAGATATAGAAAATGTAGAAGTGTATAGCCCAAGCCCAGGGATTGTTAAAGTTATATTTACTGTCAAAGGTGGAAATATACCAAATGCAGATATGATTAATACAGTTAGCGATTACTTATCATCTGAAAAAGTAAGACCGCTGACAGACCAAGTAATAGTATCAGCACCAACTATTGTTTACTACGATATCAACTTCACTTATTACATAAACAAAAAAGATGAAGCTAAGTCTTTGATTATTCAGAACGCAGTAAATCAAGCAGTTAACGATTTTGTCAATTGGACTAAAAGCAAAATCGGAAGAGATGTATTACCAGAAGAACTTATAGCAAGAGTGAAGAATGCTGGAGCTTACAGAGTGGATTTAACAGCACCAAGCAAGCAACAGCTAACTATAGAGCAGATAGCATATGTAAATAATATAAATGCTGTGTATGGCGGGCTTGTAGATGATTAAGGAATTAACACCATCAAGCATAAAAGAGCTTCAACATATCGTTGATACGTTTGATGTTAGTTTTGAAGACATAAAAGACAAAATCATCAATGTCTTAATCTATTCACGCATTGATGAGATAGAAGACGAAAAGCTGCTGGACTTACTTGGCTGGCAGTTTCATATCGAAGGCTACGAAAAAGCACAGAATATACAAGAAAAACGCAATCTAATTAAAAATGCAATTGAATTACACAGATATAAAGGCACACCATACGCAATAAAGAAAGTTCTTGAGTCCTTAAATCTGAATGCAGAATTGCAAGAATGGTTTGATTATAGCGGTGACCCATACAGATTTAAAGTTCTTGTCAAAACTGTAATTCAAGATGAAGACATCTATAAAAAAGTAGTTGAACTTATTAATGAATACAAGAATACAAGAAGCTGGCTTGATGCGATTGGATTTCATAGAGAATATACAAATAATGTTTATTATGCATTTGCACAAAAAAACGGGAAACACTATCATATCGGCTTACACACGGACACATCAGTTGAGTCTTATAACATCCATACCGGCTTTACTCAGAGAGTCGCAACATCATATCAGATAGGCGTATATAAACCTCAAACATCAGTTGATCCTAACACCGTTTACACTGGCTCCGCCCAGAGGATAGCAAGCTACATGGCTATATATCCAGCTAATTAGGAGGTAGGAAATGGCAGATTTTAAAGGCACGATACTAACGCAAAAAGGCAGAAATCTTTTAGCTAAATCTCAAACCGGAGCAACACTAACTTTTACAAAAATAAAACTCGGCGACGGGATTTGGTCTTCAAATACAGACCCAACTCAATTAAACGATCTTGTTTCTGCCAAGCTAAATTTATCTATACAAGATATCCGGGTGGTTGACGACGGAACAGTTCGATTAAGGTTCGTGCTAACCAACACCGGTCTTTCTGAAGGCTTCTTCATGCGAGAAATCGGAATTTACGCCCAAGATCCAGACATTGGCGAAATCCTCTACGCCGTAGCCTACGCAGGAGACCGTGCTGATTTTATTCCTTCTGATGGCGTCACTAAAGTTGAGAATATAGTTGATATCTATACCGTAATCGCCAATTCTCAGAATGTCACCGCAGTGATCTCCGATACGGTTGTTCTTGCAACAAAGCAAGATATAGACACAATCAAACCTGAAGCCAGCCCAACAGCACCAAACATTGTCTATCCCGGGAAGCTGTGGGTTGATTCAAACAGGTTTCTAAAATACAACGACGGCTCAAGCTGGCAGGATTTAAAGGCATCCTTCGCTGACACAGTCGACGGGTTCCATGCAAGCCAAACACCTGCTCCTAATACTATACTTCCGCTTAATGCAAATGGTAGGATTTATGATTATGTAGCAAGTGGAAGACAAGCGTTTGACCCACCTGATTTTACAATGTCAAATTCTACAGAGTATTTTATTGGAAGTGTATCTATAACTACACCTTCTTGGTCTCCAAGCGGGGCTTGGAAAGTGATTTTTATAGTTAGGTCTTATTTTTATAGTAATTCATCAGGGTTTAACAATTTTGTTAATAGAGTAAAATTTGGATCTGCTGTAGTTGAAAGTGGATCTTGGTTTTGGAATGCTACTGCTTCAGGTTTAGGGATGGGAATTGATAATGTGTTTTTATTTTCTGGTTTAGATAGTGGAGTTTTAAATAACTTTGATTTTTATGTTGTTCAAGGTCGCGGTAATGCAAATGCAGTGTTTCAGAGCATGATAGTTGATTGGTATTTAATACCTGCATAAAGGAGTGGAGAATATGTTTGTATGGTTAGAGAATGGTAAATTAAAAGTAGCTTTTCAAAAAGAACATGCTCCAGAAGATGCGATAGAGATTGACACTTTAGGATTGACACCTCTCCCTCCCATTGAGGCTTTTATAAAAGTAGAAAACGACAGAATTGTTAAGAAAAGTCAAGATGAAATTTTGCAATGGTTTAAAGATGAGAAAATGAAAAAGTTAAAAGATTATGTAGCTTCACTATTTCAAAAGACTGATTACGTTATAACAAAAATATCCGAAGCACAACTACTTAATGATTTATTAGAATTAGAAGCACTAAAACAAAAATACTCTTTACAACTGCAAGAAAGAGAGAACATCAGAGCTTGGAACGAGCAAATGAAACAAGCTATAAAAAACGCTGCTACTATTGAAGAGTTAAATAGTTTAGAAATAAAATTTGAAGAACCTTAAGATGTTGGAGAAAAGTAATTGATAAGCTTAAATTCTAAAACAACTATCTTTTTAATAGTTGGCTTTTTACTCGGCAGTATCTTAATTCTTATAAATGCATCAAACAAAATTACAGAACTTAGACAAGAAATTAAACAGCTGCAGACACAACTGCAAAATTGCAAAGACACTAACAAGGAACTGATAAATAAAATTCAAATACAGCAAGCAGAGTATCAAGAAGCACAGAAAAAGCTAAAAGAAGCTTACAGCAAGCCAACCAAAAGAGTTTACATAAAACAAGTAGTTAAAGAACCTGTATATATTACAAACGAAGACTGCCAAAAAATGGCTGATTTGATTAGACAAGCAGAAGAGCAACTAAAATGAAAAAGCTTTTGATTATTACAACTTTCTTTATCTTATCTTGCTCTCAAGTTAAATATGTTGAAAAACCTGTCTATTTAAAATGTCAAATCCCAGAAGTTCCGAAAACTCAAAAACCTCTTTTAAAAGATGATATGTCATATCCTGAAAAATTGCAGAATTTACTCAACTATATGTTTGATTTAGAGAAAGAGAATGAGTTGCTACGAAAGTCTCAGGAGGTTTGTAAATGAGTATGATAAAAGGTTTGATTAGATATTACGGATTTGAGATAATTTTTCTCTTTATTACTTTACCTATAGCTATTCTCTTTTCATATGATAGCGATTCGCTTATATCGGCTATAGCAAGAAAATACTCTATATGGGCTTCAGGTTTAATTGCCGTGTTTGTTGCAAGGAGATTAAAAGTCGGAGAAATTAATTGGGAGCATCCGTATGATAAGATTTATACTTTTATTCTTATTATCTACACTGCACTTATCTTTAGCTTGGGATAAGTGTTTATTAATTGAAGCACCGACAAAAGAAGCTACAGAAAAGATTATCTCTTCAAGTTATCCATACTGGTATAATCTGGCTGTTGCGAAAAAAGAGACGCATTGTCTTTGGTTGACTTCACTTGACGGGCATGGTTCAGTTGGATATTTCCAGTTAACACCTAAATTTTTAGACCCAATATTAAGACCACTTTATCCTGACTATACTAAATCTTATTCAAAAGACCATTTTTACGCATTTGCTTATTACATAAAATCTCTACATAACTCTAATCCATCTAACAAACTCTTTATAACCTATCAAAGATACAACGGAGGAGATTGGGTCTTAAAAGAATGTAAAAGAGCAGGAACATACGAATGGAGTAAATGTAAACAGGCATGTAGAAGAGGTATGGTATGTGTATGGAAAGTAGGAAGCAAATGCAGACAATACCGAAGTGCTTGTGATATAAATTATGAATATTCAGAATTAATATATAGATACGGTCAGAAATATAGGAAAGGTATTGATTTATTGCCTTATTGGTAGCTTGGCATATATAAAAAATATAATCTGACATACTAAAGGGTGGGGAATACCTGCAATTTTTGCAGATTCTCCCCACTTGTTTTTGTTTGAAATCTGACATAAGAAGAGAGGGTTTCGTCGGAATCTGCAATTTTTGCAGGTTCCGACATTTTATCATGAAATTTAAAATTGCAAAATTGCAGTTAATTTTGTATCAAAAAAATGCAACACTTTTGTATCAAAAAAATGCAACACCCTGCAAAAATGCAAAATATATTTATTGAATAAAGTTTATTTTTCAAAGACTTAAATGCTGTCCCGTTATTTTCAAAATAGTCCAAAATAGTCCCGATTAGCTGTTGCATTTTTTTGAAAAATTATACTATAAGAGAATAAGTTTTATAATAATTACAGACATGGGAGAAAAAAGGAAGGACAGATCAAGTCTTTGTCATTGGTCTTTTAAGACCG
>Ga0080004_1102989_pt1 | contig 15241 bp, 11 predicted proteins | sample WasSprMetagenome_FD_69207 | JGI IMG/M metagenome (GOLD analysis project Ga0080004, IMG submission 69207) | Sulfidic aquatic microbial communities from Washburn Spring, Yellowstone National Park, USA - WS (SPADES assembly) (version 2) | ecosystem: Environmental > Aquatic > Thermal springs > Hot... | reverse complement strand
ATGTGAGGAAAGGGCAAAGCGTTTCCCAAGGGGAAGTGATAGCAGCCGTGGGAAGCACGGGGCTATCCACCGGTCCCCATCTCCATTTTGAAGTGAGAAAGAACGGGAAGCCTGTTGACCCCCTCGGATATCTTTAAAGAAAGAGGTGAAGATTTATGAATAACAAAAGGATTCTTTACGGTCTCTTCGCTTCAATCTTAATCCTCTTGCTCTTCTCTTCCTTCCTCGCTGGCTTCGTCCTAAGGGGTTCATTGAAGGCGGGTCCGATATTCATAGCCCAGGAGCCTTCATCTAATTTCGGTGTTAGCCTTCAGCCCATAGAGACGCTCTGGAAGGTCCTCAAACTCATCAAGGATAACTATGTGGAGAAGATAACGGATGACCAAAAGCTGATTTACGGGGCTATAAGGGGGATGCTCGGTTCCCTCAATGACCCCTACAGCCGATTCCTTGACCCCTCCCAAGCGAAGATGTTGGAAGAGGAAAGCAGTGGAGAGTTCTACGGGATAGGCGCTCAGCTCGGTCTTCGCAGGATAGAGGTTAATGGGAAATGGGAGGATAGAGTCACCATAATCGCTCCCTTGCCGGGAAGTCCCGCAGAGAAGGCGGGTCTGAAAGCGGGGGATTATATCGTTGCCGTGGATGATAAAGATGTGAAGGGATTATCAGTTGATGAGGTAGCTTCTCGCATAAGGGGGAAGAAGGGGACATCCGTGAAGATTACGGTTGAGAGAAGAGGGGTTAAGGAGCGTCTAAATTTCATTATTCAGAGGGAGCTGATAAAGGTGGAGCCTGTGGAGAGCAAGCTCCTTCCAGAGGGCTATGGCTATATAAAACTGCAATCCTTCAGCGAGAACGCTGGTGAGAGGTTGAGGGATGCTGTGGAGAAGTTATTGAAGCAGGGGGCAAAAGGGATTATATTGGATTTGCGCAACAATCCTGGTGGATTGTTTGAGGAAGCTGTAAAGACGGCGAGCGTCTTCATAAAGGATAGCCCGGTCGTGATAATACAGGAAAGGGGCGGGAAGAGGACGCCTGTGGACCCGGAGAAATCTCTATATGTAGAAGGGAATTATCCTCTTATAGTTTTGGTAAATGAGGGAAGCGCGAGCGCATCGGAGATATTGGCGGGCGCGATAAAGGACCACGAGAGAGGGAAAATCCTTGGGAGGAAGACATTCGGAAAGGGGCTCGTTCAAACCGTCATTCCCCTTGGTGATGGCTCAGCAATCTCCCTCACAACAGCCAAGTATCTCACTCCATCGGGGAAAGACATAAATAAGGAGGGCATTCAGCCCGATATAGTGTTTGGTCCCGATGAGAGTAAGTATGAGTTTTCCTGGAATGGCGCCATACTTCGCTGGGAGCAAAAGCATCTGCGCATCCTCTATCTCTCTCCTAAATCCCCATTATTTAAAGCGGGGTTCCAAGTTAACGATTTAATCACCCAAATAGATAACAAAATCGTTGCCGCAAACCCTCTTGTCAATATAACCAATCTCCTTTTTGATGAAACTCGCAAAAGCGTTGTTCTAAAATGCCTGAAAAATGGGAAGCTTTTCAGCAAATCCGTCCCCAAAGAGGAGATAGATTTGGAGCTTGAGAAGGCAGTTGAGGTCCTCAGGGGAGGTGGTAAATGAAAAGAACGAGAAAGAGGAAAACACCTATTAATAAAGTTTTAAAGGGTTTTCTCTTCTTTATAATTTTTCTCGCATTCATTTTCGCCCTTTATTTTATACAAAGGGCTTTTTTAGCATCGCCACTTCAAGTGAGGAGACCTCCACAGGCTATCGCCAAGCGTGCTCCTTCCCTGAATCGCTCTGCACGCCCTCCTCTGCCGACCCCACCCCAACCGCCCCAATCCCCTCCCTCACAACCCGAGGAAAAAGCCCCAAACTCCATTCCATCCCATCCCTTGCCCTCCTCAACCTATAGAGTAGCAATCGTCATAGACGATGTTGGCTACGATATTCCCTTACTTCAAGAATTTCTTCAATTGGAGATTCCCCTCACTATCTCCATTCTCCCCAACCTCCCTCATTCAACCCAATCCGCCCAGCTCGCCTCCCAAGCGGGAAGGGAAGTAATCCTCCATATGCCTATGCAGCCCGAGAGGAATCTGCCTATGGATTCTTCCTTTATCACCGTTGACCTTTCCTCTGAGGAGATAGAGAAAAGGATTGAAAAGGCATTGAGAAGCGTTCCGGGAGCGGCTGGGATGTCAAATCATATGGGCTCTTTGGCAACGCAGGATAGGAGGGTTATGGATGCGGTTATGTCAACAATAGCCAAATATAATCTCTTTTTCCTTGATAGCTTGACTTCACCAAAGTCGGTGGCTTGTGAATCAGCGAGAGCGAGAGGTGTTCCCTGTTTAAAAAGGGATGTGTTTCTGGATAATCTTGATGATGCCAATTATGTATTTAATCAGGTGAAGAAGTTGGTAGCAGTGGCGAAGAGGAGGAAGAAGGCGATAGGGATAGGGCATTTAAAGAAGACGACGCTTGAGGGATTGAAGCTGGCAATGCCCTATCTTGAGGAGGAGAGAATAGAGGTAGTTCCTTTAAGCGATTTATTGAGATGAAGAGAGTGAAGGCGGGGGCTCTCCTCTGGAGAGCCCCCCGCTTTTTCCTCTTAGAAATCTAATATAGCCTCAAATGCCTCCCTATCATACTCGTGGCACATCGGTATGCCCAAAACATCCCTCGCACGCTCGGTCAGGGATGCAAGGTCGCTGCGGTCTATCAAATCCAACCTGAACTTCCTGCATCCCGCCAGCAACTGCTGAAGCCCTACCTTCAACCTCTCGGAGAAGTAGGTGTAAACTCCTACCGCTCCCCAAGGTATCTCCTTCCCAACAGCATCTCCATACTTCTCCTTCAGCTCTTCATAGGTGATGAACCATGTCTCAGGGGAGGAACCATACTGCTGGATGAAGCTCGCGGGAACCTTCCCATCCTTCAACGCCTCAACGAAATATGTCGCCTTCATCGCAGCTGTAATGGGAGCACGCGCCATAGATATAGCCTTTATGTAGGGACCATCTCCGAAGTTGCTCAAGGCTATCGCCTTGAATATCTGCGTCTCGTTAACGAATCCACCCGCGAAGGCTATATCGGGAATATATTTGCCTTTCTTCTTCAGGATTTGCAGAGCCTCAAGCACTTGAGCGATGAGGTAGAGAGTGGGGGTGGAGCATTCCTGCATCATTGGAACCGGGCTCATTCCCGTTCCACCGCCACCACCATCAAATGTCACGAGGTCAATTTTGGCCATTGAGGCGCATTTAAGCGTGAAGGCGACGACGGCGGGATTATAGGCACCGGTCTTGAGGAAAACCTTCTTCGCTCCCTGCTGGCGCAGCCACTCAACATCCTCAACGAAGGAGCGTTCCTCGGGCATTCCTACTCTGCTGTGGCGTTCAAATGTCTTGAAGACGCCCATCTTAAACGCTTCCTGAACGCCCTTATCCTCGGGGTCGGGAATGACGATGTAGCCTCTTCTCTTCAACCTAATTGCATCCTCTATGCTGTAAAGCCTTACCTCTCCTCCAATTGCCTTCGCTCCCTGTCCCCACTTCCTCTCAATTATGTTCACACCGAGCTCCTTTAGAACATAGAGGTCAACCCCCGCTCTCATATCCTCAACATTCGTCTGCACTGCTATATCGCCGTGCTTGCCGTCCCAGAACTTCCTGTATGTCTCAACCCTGAATCTCATATCGGGTGAATCCACGACCTTGCCGTTCTCATACTTTGAATCGGGGTCCATACCGCAGACATTCTCGCCGATGGTCTGGATAACACCAGAGATGGCGGCGCCGATAGCGAGGCTCTCCCAATTCCTCTTGGCGACGGCAGTGGAGCCGAGAGCGGCAATCAGCATTGGCACTTTCTGGGGCACGCCACCGACGACCGTTGAGACATCCACATTGGGGAAGATGGCTTTATCGGGGTCGGGTTCTATCCCTTTCGCGCCTCTCACCTCAACCATAATTTGGAGGTGAGACCAGTCAAGGTAATAATCCTTGTTAGAGGCGGCGGTGCTATCCCCGAAGTATTCGGGGCTGGGATAGAGGACCTCTCTGCCGCGGAAGGCGGACTTGCTGATTTCACAGAGGACGGGGCACTCCTTGATGCAGATTGGGCACATCCCGCTGAGGGGAGCTTGGTCTCTTGCCCTCAGGGCAGTGCCCGTTGAGGAGTGGAAATTCTCGTTATACCAAGGCATAAGCAAATCCCTCCTTTAATGGATTTTTTGGAAATAAAAGACAAAGGGCGTCCCGCGAAGCGGGACGCCCTTGTCCCTTATTGTTTATAATAACCTTAAATTAAAAGCTCGTCAAGAAAAAACTTTTAATTCAAAATTTCTCCCTTTCCGTGGCTCCATATGCTGTAGCAGGCGACCCCATCCTCAATCTCCTCAATACCTCCCGACCAGCTATAACACCGGAAGCGGCTGCCTGCACTAAACTCCTCGTTATCCCCGCTCCATCACCAACCGCAAACAGATTCCTAATCGGTGTCTCCATTGAAGGAGAAACCGTTATCCGCGAGGAATAAAACTTGACCTCCACTCCATATAAAAGGGTATGGCGAGAAGCTATCCCGGGAATCAACTTATCCAAAGCGAAAAGCATCTCCATAATATCCGATATATACCTGTAAGGAAGAACGAAGGAAAGGTCGCCAGGGACCGCATCCTTCAGCGTTGGGCTCACTAACCCCTTCTCAAGCCTCCTGAATGTTGAACGCCTTCCCGCCTCCAAATCCCCCAATCTCTGCACCATTATCCCACCTGAAAGGAGATTCGCCAAAGAGGCGATATACTTGCCATAGGCGATTGGGTCTTTGAAGGGCTCGGTGAAGGAAGTGGAAACCAATATGGCGAAATTAGTGTTCTCCGTGGGTCTATCCGCATAGGAATGTCCATTGACTATAGTCACTCCATTATTGAATTCCCTCACCACTTCTCCTCTGGGGCAGACGCAGAATGTCCTCACTTTATCATCAAATCTCTTGGAATAAAAAATCAGCTTCGGCTCATACAAAGTTGAGGTCAAAGGCTCCATCACCACCGCTGGAACCTCCACCCTCACCCCAACATCAACGGGATTTGATTTCAAAGGAATGCCCAATCTCTTGCATTCCTCAACAAGCCACTCCGCACCCACCCTTCCGGGAGCAACTATCACATAGGGAGCAGAGAAAACCTCTCCCTTCTCCGTCTCCACTCCCTTCACTTCTCCTCCCTCTACAATGAATCTCCTTACGGTCTCCCCCGTCAACACTTCAACGGACTTCAATGCCCCTCTCATATCCCTTAAAATCTCCCTTGCCTTTTCCGTCCCTATATGTCTTATCTTGTTGGGAAGAAGCTTCATCTCCGCAAGGTTAGCCTTCCTCTGCCATTCCCTGAGAACAACCTCATCCTCTCCATAGACCTGACTGGGAGCGCCGAATTGAAGAAACACTCCGTCCACATAATTTATAATCTCGCTGAGCTCCCTTTCCCCGATAACCTCGCTCAGCCAGCCGCCCACATCTGGTGATAGGGTGAGCTTTCCATCCGAGAAGGCTCCTGCCCCTCCCCATCCGCTCAAGAGATTGCAGGGCTTACATCTCAAGCAATCCCCACCCTCTATGGCAGGACAGACACGCTCGCTAATATCTCTTCCCTTCTCAATTATTAGAACCTTGAAGCTATTTCCTCTGCTTATCTCAAATGCGGAGAATATCCCCGCCGGTCCCGCTCCGACGATTATCACATCATACTTCCTCAAGCTCGCATCTCTCCTTCAAACCTTCCAGCATATCCCGAGCGCTCTCCTCAACTTTCCTCCTTATCAATCCCTGAAGGAGGGCGCCGATTAAGGGGATATGCATCTCGTATTCTATCCTAAGGGAAACAATCGTCGTATCTCCCTTCCTTTGGAAAAGCCATATCCCCTCATATTTGTTGAAATCTCCCTCCAAGCTCCGGAAGCGACACTCTCCACGCTCCTCATCCCAAAAATCCTCCTCCTTCCAGCTTATCGTCCTGCCGAGCTCCTCAACCCTCCCTATCCATTCCGTTACCCTCCTATTTCCTTCCTCCTCCAAGACACGAACCGACTTTATGCTGGGCATAAATTGGGAGTAATCCTCAACATTCTTCGCTATTTGGAAGACCTTCTCAAAGGGAGCTTGAATCTCTATCTCCTTCTCAACTATTGGCATTCTCATTACCTCCTTTCTATAAGAATAACTATCTTCCCCTCATTAATCAACTTTTTGTATACTCTCCTAACATTTTAGACTCCTTCTAATCCTTTATCCTCTTCATTGTCGTTGCGAGGAGCGAAGCGACGGATACTTTTGTCATTGTGAGCCTGAACGCTTTAGCGTTCAGGCGTGGCAATCTCGTATTTGTGATTATGTTCGTTTGAGAAGCAACCCCTTTTCTTTTTAAAGAGATTGCCACGCCCGCCTTCGGCGGGCTCGCAATGATAATGAAGGTCCTTCTTAAAAAAGAGATTGCCACGCCTCCCTTACGGGAGGCTCGCAATGACAGAGGGGTTGTCGTTGCGAGGAGCGAAGCGATGAAGCAAACTATACTTTTGTCATTGCGAGCCTGAACGCTTTAGCGTTCAGGCGTGGCAATCTATGAGTATATATCTCTCTGAGATTATTCACTTTTAGAGAGAATTAGCGTTTTCCCGTTTAATTTCTATAATTTCAAATGGAATGAACGGAGATGCTATTGCGGTTTATATTCATATTCCTTTCTGCTTGAAGAAATGCTTTTATTGTGATTTCTATTCTATAAGATATGAAGAAAGGAGGGCGAGGGCGAACGCCCTCGCCCTCCTTAAGGAAATCCAATCCTTCAAAAATATAAAGGCTAAGACCCTCTACTTAGGCGGCGGAACGCCCTCCTCCCTCCCAATCCCCCTCCTCAAAGAGATAATCTCTACCGCCAAAAAGAGCTTCTCCCTCCACCCAAATGCGGAAATCAGCCTTGAAGCCAACCCGGAAGCGCTTGATGAGGAAAAGCTCGGCGCCCTGAGGGAATTGGGAGTGAATAGGATAAGCATCGGCGTCCAATCATTTGACGATGAGCTCCTCCGCTTCCTTGGACGAATCCACAACGCTGATAGAGCGAGAAAAGCGATTGAAATGGCAAAGGAAGTGGGATTTGAAAACATAAACATAGACCTCCTTTTCGCCATCCCCGGACAGACCATCCAAAATTGGCAAGACACCCTTGAGGAAGCGCTTTCCTTCAAGCCCACCCATTTATCCTGCTATTCCCTTACCATTGAGGAAGGAACGAAGCTGTTCAGGGACTTTAAGGCGGGGAAAATCTCGCCAGTGGATGATGAGATTTCCGCCGAGATGTTTGAGCTTGCCGATGAAATCCTCACTTCAAACGGTTATATCCATTACGAGATTTCCAATTATTCCCTTCCCGGCTTTGAATGCCAGCACAATCTCTCTTATTGGCGGGATGAACCCTATCTCGGGCTCGGTCCCTCTGCGGTTTCCTTTCTTCCTCCTTATAGATTGAGAAATCCTTCCTTGAGCGATTATCTTAAGGGAAAGGAAAAGATTTTGGAGGAGATAGTGGATGAAGAGGAAAGGGAGAAGGAGAGGATAATCTTGGCTCTGCGTTTGAGGGAGGGAGTGGAGAAGGAGAGATTGAAGAAAGAGGAGAAAGTGGATGAATTGATTAAGGAGGGATTTATGGAGGAGGAGAATGGGAGAATTCGCTTAACGCTCAGGGGAATGTTGGTTTATAATAGCATAGTGGCTGATTTGTTATGAAAAGGAGATATCCGTTATGAAGATAGCTTCAGGAGGATTGTTAGCGGCAGTTCTCGCGATTTTGGCTTTGATGTTGCCATCCCTGGGCGAGGCGGAAGCTGGGGAGAAGCCATTGCTAACCATCGCCCACTGCAGCGACCCTCATATCGCGAAGGATAAGGGGGAATACCAGAGGAATTTCTCCGCAGTGATTGATTATCTCAATAAATCAAAGATTGATGTTGTTGTCATCACGGGCGATTTGGTTGAAAGCCCCAAAAAAGAGAGCTTCCTCCTCTTCAAGGAATATATCAAGAAGTTAAAGCCACCAGTTCTCTATGTTCCCGGCAATCACGATATAGGGAATAAGCCGAGCTTGGAGGGAAGAGTTACAAGGGAATCGCTTTCATTTTATAAGAAGATTATGGGTGAAGACCATTGGCATTGCATCAAGAATGGTGTCCATCTAATAGGGATAAATAGCGAGATATTAAATAGCGGTTTCCCTGAGGAGGAAGAGCAGAGGGTATGGCTTGAGAAAACCTTGAAGGGGATACCTTCAGGCGAGAAGGTAATCCTTTTCGCTCACTATCCCCTGTTTCGCAATGAGTTAGGGGAGGCTCCCGCGAAGGGGAATTATTGGACAATTGACCCACCCGCTCGGGATGAAATTCTCTATTTATTGATGAGATATAGGGTTGCGGGTTATTTTTGCGGTCATTTGCATATCCCAATGAGCAAGGAGGCGAAGGGAATTAAATTCGTGGTGGCGCCAGCGGTTTCCTTCAGCGTCTCGGAAAATAAGGAGGATATCGGATTCAATATAATCAGGTTATTTCCCGATAAAATCTCCCTTGAAACGATTAGAATCAAGGATATCTTGAATAAATGATTAAAGGAAGGTGTAAGATGATGGATTTTAAGAGAAAAGAGTCCTCTTTTATGAAGCAAAAGCTGATTCTCTTCTTATTGCTTTTCGCTCTGACCTGTTTCCCCTACGACTTGAGGGGTCCGATTGTTCAGAATGTTACGCCTTATTCAGCCACAATCTCCTGGTGGACGGATGAGGAGGATAGTGGGAAGATTATCTATTCCGATGGTAGGGAAACATATGAGGCGCAGGCTCGCAGAGGCACATTTCAAAGGGTCAGATTGACCAATTTAAAGCCTTCCACTCTCTATACCTATCATTTGGAGGGGAGCGGCTATAAGGCAGGACCTTTTTCCTTCCGCACCGCTCCCATGGGGTTTAGGCGCTTCCGATTCGCCGTTTACGGGGATACGAGAACGCAGGACGATGTTCATAGGGCGGTTTTGAAAGCGATTGCCAAGCATAAACCCGAGCTCGCCCTTAACACCGGCGACCTCGTAGCGGATGGGAGGGTATTGGAGCTATGGAAGAACTTCTTCTCAATCTCCTCCATCCTCGCTTCCTCCGTCCCTCTCTACACGGTTTTGGGAAATCACGAGCAAAATTCTCCCCTTTACTTCCGCTTCCTCTCCCTCCCGGGAAACGAGAGATACTATTCGTTTGACTGGGGAGATTGCCATTTCGTAGCCCTTGATAGCGATGAGCCCTATTTGAGCGACAAAGCTCAGCTGAAATGGCTTGAGGAGGATTTGGAAAGAAATAAGAAAGCGACATTTATAATCGTTTTCTTCCATCATCCCGCGCACACTCTTGTAAAAGGTAGGGAAAGTTATGCGGAAAAAGTTAGACGCACATTTTGCCCCATTTTGGAGAAATATAGGGTTAGCGTGGTATTCAATGGACACGACCACAATTATCAGCATTTTCTCATAAATGGAATCCATCATATCGTAACAGGAGGTGGAGGAGCACCCCTTTATGCTATATCCTCGCCTGATAAATACACGATAAAGGCAGAGGTAACATATAATTATCTCATCTGCGATGTTGAGGAAGATGAGATGATTTTGCGAGCTTATAGATTGGATGGCTCCTTGCTGGATGAGATAGCGATAAAGCCGAGAATAAAGGTTGGTCCCCCTTTCATTGAGAAGTTTCCCCAAATGGATTTGGGGAAAAGACCAAAGGTCATTGATAAGCGCAAATAAGTGAAGGGATTTACTTTTAAAAAAGCTTGTGAGTATTTGGAAAATTTATCCCGCCTGGGAATCAGGATGGGATTGGAGAATATCAGGAAGCTGATGGAGCTTTTGGGTCATCCTGAGCGGGCTTTCAAGGCGGTTCATATAGGCGGGACAGTGGGGAAGGGCTCAACTGCGCATCTTCTCGCCTCAATTTTGCGGGAGGCGGGTTTTAAGACGGGGCTTTTCACCTCTCCCCATATCTACGATGTGAGGGAGAGGTTCAGGATAAATGGCGAGATGATTGGGAAGGGGGAGTTCGCCACCCTTCTTTGGGAGATAAAGGAAAGGATAGAGAGCGTTGAGAATTTTCATCCAACGCAATTTGAGGTGCATACCGCTTTGGCATTCCTCTGGTTTGCCCGAAAGGGATGCGATTTCGGTGTGGTAGAGGTTGGTTTAGGTGGGAGATTGGATGCGACGAATGTGCTTATGCCTGTTTTAACAATCATAACCGATATCGGGATTGACCACACCGACCTTCTCGGCTCAACGATTGAGGAGATAGCGAGGGAGAAGGGAGGGATAATAAAGGAGGGGATTCCCCTTCTCACATCCGCTGAGAGGAGGGCGCTGGAGGTTTTGAGGGGGATTTGCGAGGAGAGGGGAGCGAAAATTTTCCCCTTAGGAGAGGAGATATTTTGGGAGGAGGAGCGCTCTGTTCGTTCTCCTTGGGGGGAAGTGAGGGAGATAAGGAGCGGGTTGAAGGGGGAACATCAGAAAAAGAACATAGCGCTTGCCGTCGCTGCCGGGCTATATCTCGGCTGTCCTGAATGGGCGATTAAAGAGGGAGTAAGGAAGACGAGGATTAGGGGGAGATTTGAGGTGGTGGGGAGGAATCCGGTGATAGTGTTGGATGGCGCCCACAATCCTCCCGCTATGAAGGCGTTAAGGGAAGCGATTAACAAATATTTTCCCCGAAGGAAAATAATATTGGTTATAGGGATGTTGAGGGATAAGCCGATTGAGGAGACGATGAGGGAAATCGTTCCCTATGCGAAGACGGTTATCGTGACGCCTCCTCCCTCGGAGCGCGCGGCGGATTTAGAGGATTTGGTGAGGCTTGCGAGGAGCTTCAAGGAGGATGTGGTGGGTGTGGAGGATAATGTTGAGGCTCTTAAGATGGCTCTTAAGAGAGCGGAAGGGGAGGATATCGTGGTGGTCACGGGTTCATTTTATCTCCTTGGGGCATTAGGAAATGTGAGGAAATTAGCAAATGGATAATTTTTAAGAGAGGTGATTAGCTTGTTGCTTCTACTAATCTTTGGAATAATGGCTAACGCATTAGGGGAGGAATTGCTCGTCTGGACGGAGCCCTCCTGCATCAAGATATTCAAGGAAAGTGAGCCGAAAATGGGGAGGTCAAGGCTTATTCTCCAATCCGCAAGGAACGAGTATGAATCCGGGCAGATAGTGCTCAGAGCAGAGGATAAGCCGATAAAGGTCAAGGATGTCATTGCCTCTCCTTTGAAAGGACCGAGCGGCTATTCAATAGGGAGGGAAAACATCCAGATTCGCTTGGTTGAATATGTTCTCGTCAGACACGAGAACAGATATTATCCCGACCCCCTCCCTCCCTTCCGTCCATTTGAGCTCAAACCGAGGGAAAACCAGCCTCTATTTATAACCGTTTATGTTCCCAAGGAGGCAAAGGCGGGGAGATATAACGGCGAGATAAGGATTTTGCTTGAAAATGGAGAGATAAAAGTTCCCATTTCCCTTGAGGTGTGGGATTTCCTCCTTCCCGATAAGCCTTCCTGCGAGACCGCCTTCGGCTTATGGGAGGATTCAATAGAGAAGTTTGAGGGAGTTAAGAGGGGAACACCCGAGGGGAAAGCTATGTATGAGAGATATTATTGGTGTCTCGTTGAGCATCGTCTCAGCCCATACCATATCCCCGTGGATGTATTATCTCCTGAGGCTGATAAGTATCTCAACGACCCTCGCGTGACTACCTTCATCATAGATTACAGCGAGGATGTGAACGAGATGAGGAAGAGGGTGGAAAGGGCAAGGGAGAAGGGATGGTTGAGCAAGGCGTATTTCTATCCCCTTGATGAGCCAGTGACGAAGGAACAATATGAGGAACTGAGAAGGAGGGTGGATAAGATAAAGAGCATAGACCCTCATCTGAGGATAGTATCGCCCTTTTACCGAAGCCCCGATTTCAGCCAGCAGAGCGCTTATGAGGCTCTTGAGGGATTGGTGAATATCTGGTGTGCGGTGACGAGCTATTTCAATCCGGAAAAGCAGATGGAAAAGAAGAAGAGGGGCGATAGCTCTTGGTGGTATGTATGTTGTGGACCGGGTTCTCCCTATGCGAACTTTCATCTAACGATGGATGCAATAGACCATCGCATTTTGATGTGGCAGCAGAAGAAGTATCAAGTTGATGGGTTGTTATATTGGGCGGCGAATTATTGGCTTGGGACTCCCGACCCTTGGGAGGATATGGCGACGGTGAAGGATATAAATCCGAATTTATATGGGGATGGCTCGCTTTTATATCCCGGGAGGAAGATAGGCGTGGATGGTCCGATATGCTCATTGAGGTTGGAAATGATAAGGGATGGATTTGAGGATTATGAATATCTCACTTTACTGGAGAAGTTGAGGGGAAGGGAGGAGGTGGAGAGGGTGATAGGGGAGGTGGTGAAGGATATGACGAATTTCACGAAGGATGTGGGGACATTATTGAAAGTGAGGGCGAGGATAGCGAAGGAGATTTTAGAGGAAAAGAAATGAAATTTGGGTGTAACTTTTTTGATTTAGAGAAGTCTAATAAAAAGGAGAGGCAAGCCGCCTTTCTTGCCTGTTCTCTTGCACGGCGTGGCGGAAGCCCGTTCGGGCTTCCGCCACATTTTTAAAAATTTTTATTCTTAGTTCAAAAATACTTGAAAAAATTTTTTGAAAAGGTAAAATATATATACCTCGCTATTTCAGGATAGAGTTTAACACTCATCCTTGGATAGTGAGGAAATCCCCCAAAAGAAGGGAGGTGAAAAAGATGAAGAAGATATGGATAGGCATAGGCATAGCGGTTATCCTGGCTCTGCTCAGCAGCTGTGGCGGCGGAGGCGGTCCCACTACGACCACAATTACTGGACGAGTGGTTGACGCAACGAATCCTCAACAAGGTGTGCCAAACGCAACTATAGAGCTATACCCTACCAAGAGCAGGCAGACGACCCCTGTTGCTAAAGCGACTACCGATGCTCAAGGCTACTATTCCCTAACTGCCAACGCTGGTGAATATACTCTACACATAGAGCTACCCGATGGAAGCTACCAGGCTGTGGAATTGAATATCGTTGCTTCTGGAACAGTGAAAATTGACATTCGGATGGTGCCAAGAAATATAACGATTGCCACTGTGGATATAACACCTCCAACGCCAGATGGTCCTAACAACAGCTATGTTGTCGGTGAAACCTATAAATTCCAAGCTACCGCATTCGACCCCAGTGGAAAACCCCTTGATATTCAACCTACTTGGTGTATCACCACTAAGGGAGACATCGGCACAATAGACCAAGATGGCAATTTCACCGCTAAGAAACCGGGCACGGGCACCGTTTGGGCAATCTTCACGCAGGACAAAAAGGCTTCTGTGGATATAACCGTAACCCAACTGCAAGGCATAACGGCGCAAGCGCTGCAGAGGTGCTTCCCTCTAACTGTGGGAAGCCAATGGTCATACAATGAAACGAAGGAACAGGAGTTCAGCACCACATCGGGTGAATCTCACACAAAGACGGCTAATAGAACCGACACCGTAACAATCCCCGGCACATATTCAGGAGCTCCTTTCTCTCAGGAAGTGGTTATCCGCCAGCATCACAAAGTCGGTCCAGTGACAATAGATGGTAAGACGGAGCAAAGTGATGGTTTTGACAGGGAATTTTGGACGAATCTCAACGGTGAGTTGAAGCTCTGGGGATTTCAGGATTGGCAACCTAATCCTCAAACGCCACCGCCCTACACTAACCCTGATACCCAGGGCACTTGGGAACAAATAGAAGCTCTTCCCCAACCGGACCTCTTTGCTAAGGCTAATGTCACTTCCTGGACAGTTGGTAAATTAGGCGACGATATGGATATAGTGGAATTAGGGATGCTTGCAGATGCTACAGCGACCCTTTCTACGGAAAAAATCACCGTGCCAGCTGGAACATTCAACTGCTACAAAATCACGATTAGCTTGAGCAATCCCCAGTTTTCCGTTCCCTCAAATGTGCAGATATTGAAAGTCAATAGTTTCAGTGGCAAAATGGAGATTTGGGTTGCCGATGGTGTAGGACTGGTGAAGAGCGTGTTCCAATGGCAAGGCTCGGCAGACTACAAGGACTTTGAGACGAACAAAACCGCAACGGCGACATTCTCAAACAGAGAAGTTGAGGAGCTCACAAGTTATAGCGTGAAGTAAGCTAACACCAGAGCCAGAAAGAAGTAATTGAGCGGGGAGCCACGCTTAAGCGTGGCTCCCCGCTTTAGCTGGTTGATAAAAAGATTAAAGGAAGAAATAATCAGAAACCAGTTAATATTTTCAATTGCTCAACCCTCCATTCTAAATTATAATCCGAGAAAATGAAGATGCCTTCGGTTAATAAAATCTTAAAGATGGTGATGCTTATGGGTTTCCTTCATTCCGCTTTTCCTTCTTATGGCTTCACCCCGCCCGCTCAGCCTTTCCCACTTGAGGCTGTCAAGCTCCTTGATAGCCCATTCAAAAGGGCTATGCAATTGGATGGTGAATATCTCTTAAGCCTCGAGCCCGACCGCCTCCTCGCCGGCTTCCGTGAGGAAGCCGGGCTAAAGCCCAAAGCTCCCAAATACGGTGGATGGGAAACAACTCAAGTTGCGGGACATACCCTCGGACATTATCTCTCTGCCTGCTCTATGATGTTCGCCGATACGGGCGATGAGAGATTCCGCAAAAGGGTCTCTTATATCGTTGATGAATTGGAAATATGCCAAAACGCGCACGGCGATGGCTATGTCTCCGCTATCCCCGAGGGCAAGAAGATGTTTCAAGAGCTCTCAAAGGGAAATCTTGAGCCCTACCTCCATTTCTGGGCGCCCTGGTATGTAATCCACAAGCTCTTCGCCGGTCTTTTGGATGCCCATCGCTACTGCGGAAACAAGAAGGCGCTCAAAATAGCCTGCAAGCTCGCCGATTGGGTTGAGACTACTTTGAAGAATCTCGATGAAGAACAAATCCAGAAGATGCTCTCAAATGAGCACGGTGGAATGGTTGAATCCCTCGCCGAGCTTTACGCGAGGACAAAAGAGGAAAGATATCTCGCCCTCGCCAAACGCTTCTACCACAAAGCTGTTATGGACCC
>Ga0080004_1074105_pt1 | contig 15243 bp, 12 predicted proteins | sample WasSprMetagenome_FD_69207 | JGI IMG/M metagenome (GOLD analysis project Ga0080004, IMG submission 69207) | Sulfidic aquatic microbial communities from Washburn Spring, Yellowstone National Park, USA - WS (SPADES assembly) (version 2) | ecosystem: Environmental > Aquatic > Thermal springs > Hot... | reverse complement strand
ATAGAATAATGAACTGGATTGTTGATAAATTCTTAAATGAATACAACATTGATTTAAGATTACAACGAGAAGCAATCCAAAAAATATTAGAAGCTTCAGAACGTGCTAAAATAGAGTTATCCTCTAAAGAAGAAACAGTTATTAAAATTCCATTTATTGCTTCTGATGTTACAGGACCAAAACACATAAATTATAAGTTAACTCGTAAAGAATTTGAAGAAATGACAAAAGATTTAGTAGAAAGATTAAAAGAACCTGTGGAATTAGCTTTTAAAAACGCTAATCTTAGATATAACCAAGTTGATGAAGTAATTTTAGTAGGTGGATCTACAAGGATGCCAATGGTTAGAGAAATGGCTAAAAAAATATTTAATAAAGAACCTCGTGCTGATATAGATCCCGATAAAGTAGTAGCTATAGGTGCAGCTATCCAAGCAGGAATAATTGAAGGAAATGTTAAAGAAATGGTTTTACTTGATGTTACTTCATTATCTATCGGAGTTGAAACTGCAGGTGGAGGATTCACTAAAATTATACCAAGAAATACCCAAATACCTGTAAAAAAATCAAAGATATTTACAACTGTCCAAGATGGCCAAACTACAGTAGAAATTCACGTTTTACAAGGTGAAAGAGAATTAGCTAAATATAATAAGTCATTAGCAAGATTTGACTTAGTGGGCATCCCACCTGCCCCGAGAGGCGTTCCCAAAATTGAAGTAACTTTTGAAATAGATGCAGATGGGATTTTACATGTAAGTGCTACAGACTTAGCTACAGGTAATAAACAAAAAGTAGTTATACACTCAGCTTTACACTTAGATAGAGCTGAAGTTGAACGAATGATAGAGGATGCTGCTAAGCACGCACAAACTGATAAAAAAATTAGAGAGGAACAAACCGCTATAGCTCGTGCTAACGTTGAAATCGAAATCGCAGAAAACTTATTAAAAAACTATGAAGTTATTCTTGATCCTAAATTAGTTGAAAAAGCTAAAAAAGCTCTAAATTATTTACAATTAGCTTTAAGCTCTAAAAATATAGAAGAAATAAAAAAATATACTGAAGAATTAAGAAGCGCTAACTTTACTTTAGGTACAGAATTATATAATATAATGGAAAAACAAGGGGCTCAAAACCAAGAAGAACTACAAAAAATATCCCAAAATACTTCCCCTACTACTGCCACCACTACTGCCCAAAAGTCAAAAGGAGATACTATATTAGAACAAATAAAACAGGTAAAGGATGAAGATATTTTATCGTGGTTTAAAAGAAAAAAATCTGATTCTAATTAATTAAACTTAAATAATTATAAAAATAATTATAAATAAAAATAAAAGGCTAAAAAATAAATAAATATGAAAGATTACTACGAGATTTTAGGGGTTTCAAGAAATGCTTCTATTGAAGAGATAAAAGCAGCTTATAGGAATTTAGCAAAAAAATATCATCCAGATATAGCTCAAAATAAAGAAGAAGCTGAAAAAAAATTTAAAGAAATCAACGAAGCTTACCAGGTTTTATCTGATCCTGAAAAACGAAAAATTTACGATAAATATGGTACTGTAGATCCATCTTATTCCTCTTCTTATAATTATTCTCGTAGTTATACTCATGGCGATATTTTCGATTTATTTTCTGATTTATTTGAAGATTTTATATTTGAAGCTAAAAGATCAAAAGATTATAAAGATTATCTATTTAGGCCAGTAAAAGGCCAAGACATAAAATTTACTTTAGAAATAAGTTTAGAAGATGCTTATTTTGGAGTTAAGAAAAAGATAAGTATTCCTATTAAAAAAGCTTGTGAAGTATGTCAAGGCTTGGGGTTCTTAAAAGAAAACATTAATAAATGTAAAGTATGTAATGGCAGTGGTCAAGTTTCTTATAAAACCCAATCATTCTTCGGTACCATCTTAACATCTCATGTTTGTCCGCAATGTAATGGTTATGGATTCACTGTTGATAAAAACTGCCCTAAGTGTAATGGAAATAAATATATAACTAAACAAGAAGAAATAGAAATAGAAATACCTAAAGGTGTTGATAATAATGATATATTAATTATTCCAAATAAAGGACATGAAGGTTTAAATGGTGGAAAAAATGGGGATCTTTATGTTTATATAAAAATATTAGAACATTCTTTCCTAAAGAGAAAAGGTAATGATCTGTATATAACTATGCCAATTAGTTTTATAGATGCAATATTAGGTACTAAAATAAAAGTTCCAACTATTGAAGGATTTGTAGATTTAGATATACCAGCAGGTACTCAGCCTAATAAAGAATTCATTATTCCAAATTACGGAATGCCTATTAAGGATTCTACTAAAAAAGGGAACTTAATTGTAAAAATAGATGTAAAAATCCCTGAAAAACTAAATAATGAACAACGCAAAGCTCTCGAAAATATTAAATCCTTATTTGAAACTAATTACAACATCAGCACTTCAAAAGACAATAATAATATATTTTCGAAATTCTTTGCTAAAAAGAAAAAATAATATTACTTAAAATATTCCACCCAAATATTATAGGAGGTAATAAAACATTAACTTATTAGAACTATTACAAGTGACTTCAGCAGAAAAAAAGTCTGAAGAATTCTTGCCTAAAAAAGGTATATATAAATAGAAAAAGGATGTTAGAACTATACAAAAAGAAACTGCTTAAATTTCATAGTGTAAGTATTTCATACTGTAAGTAAAGATAATTTTATCTACTATTTAAAAGAGCTTGAATTTAAATATAACTTTAGAGATAATATTTATGATAGCTTATATAACTTTTTAGGTGGATTAAATTAAGGAATTACCTAATAATATTGCTTAATGAAAAAATATAAAGAATTTGATAAAATTTTCAAGAAAAGAATTTCTTTTATTTTTTACCTTTCTTTATTATTTACTGCATTAATTATTTATAAATTAGTAGCTGTACATATAATAAATCGGGATTTCTATATAAAAAAAGCTCAAAATCAAAGTATCGGAAAAATAGAATTATCCTCTTTTAGAGGGAGAATTTTAGATAGAAATAATTTAGTTTTAGCTTATTCATTACCTTACTATAGTATCGCTATAAGGCCAGTCTTAACTAATGAAAAAGAATTAGATCAGATTTTTCATATCCTTAAAAAGTTAAACATTAAACCTTATTTATCTAAAAATGATATTTTAAAATTAAAGGAAGAAAAAGTCCCATTTGTATGGCTATCTCGTAAATCTATTGATTCTCACAATTATAATGAAATATTTAATATTTTTTTTAATAATATTAATTCAATTGAAATAATAAAAGAACCAAGTGGCAAAAGAATCTACAATTTCAAAGATTTAACAGATATAATAGGAATAGTAGATATTGATGAAAAAGGTTTAGAAGGATTAGAGTTATATCTGGATAAAAACAGCAAGATAAAAGGGGAAGATGGGTATTATATTGTTCAATTTGATGGATTAGGAAATCCAATATATACTAAGGTAATTGATTATAAGAAGCCGGTAGATGGACAAGATGTAGTTTTATCAATAGATGCGAGATTACAGAGTGCTTTAGATAACTTAGCTTCGCAAAAATTAAGAGAACATAATGCTAAAGAAGTTTCAATAGTAGTAAGTAACATATATGGTGAGATTTTAGCATGTGTTAGTAAAGAAAAGGAACATACCAATTACCAAGTTAATGCTATATCTAAGATGTATGAACCAGGTTCTATTTTTAAGATTTTTACCATAGTTAGTGCCTTAGATAGTGGGATTTCTCCTAATGAAAAATTTTTTAGTGGCCCTAGTATTGTAGTAGATGGTTGGACTATATCTAACGCTGATGATGGATTATATACCTCTGGTTTTGAAAACCTAGAAGATATACTTACTTATTCTTTTAATATAGGTACTGTTTCAGTTATGAAAAGATTAGGTACTAAAAAGTTTATTGAATATCTTCATAAGTTAGGTTTTTACGAGGTTAGTGGAGTGGAGCACCCGTCAGATGTTAAACCTTTAATAGGAGACTTAACTAATGAACCCCTAATTAGGTTTGCTACCATTTCATTTGGACAAGGGATTGCTATTACTCCCTTACATATTACCAAATTAATGACAATAATAGCTAATGGTGGATATAAAGTTAACTTAACTTTTATTAAGGGAAAAAACAATGATTATAAAAAGAACCCAAAGGTTTTAAGTGATTATTCAGTAAAAGAAATAAGAAAATATTTAAGAAGTGTAGTAGTAAGAGGTACAGGAAAAAAAGCAGAAGTAGATGGATATTTTTGTGCAGGGAAAACAGGAACTGCTCAGATGATTTCTGATAAAGGCGGCTATGAACCTGGTAAATATGCTGCTTCTTTTGTTGGCTTTTTCCCCTACTTTGATCCTAAATATATTATATTTGTAGTAGTTAAAGAACCCATAGGTATGTATTATGGTGGACAAGTAGCAGCTCCTATCTTCCATCAAGCTGTAGTTATTATTAGCAGCATGTATAATATAAAACCCTTTTTCAATAACCAATAATGTAAAACCTACTTAATTTGGTAGTTAAAGCTTATTTTATTAGAATTGTTTTTTATAGTACCTTCTACATTTAGATCGCTTGATACTGTCATTTTCATTTTTGTTTCATCTTTATTTTGAGATTTACTAGAAGAAGAAATATAAGTAGAATTTACAATTTCCTTAGTACAAGTACAATCTTGTTTTACTTTATAGTAAATTTTCTCGATATTATTTAAACCTTCTGGATCATAGGTTAAAGTTAATTGAGCTGAATCTGAATTTATATTAGATACGCTTAATTTTTGGAATCCCCATTGATCAAAAGTTTCAGACCATAAACTATTAACTAAAAATGAATTACCATTCAATACACCTAAGTTTTTTAAAAATAATTGATTTTTTAAATTAGGATCAGTACTACCCTCATTTAGAAATATATCGCTCTTTATTTCATTATCCCCTATTTTTCCATTAACTCTAACTATATATGTATTAACATTTTGTTTAGAATTTACTATAGTAAAAACTAGTTTCATATCTAAATTATTTAGTTTTCCTTCAATAGTAGCACTACCTTGTTCCTTAAGTTTTTGTAAAACCTTAGACATAACATAAGCATCATTAAATGGTAAAAGCGCAAATTCTAAGGAATTATCTATTTTACTAAAATCAACTTCAAATTCATTAGAAATTTGTTCTTTTTTTAATTCTTTAATTCTTTCAAAATCATTTTTAAGACATAGATTATTTAATGAATCGATTTTCATTACTTACACCCCCATTTAATTTATTTTACTATCTAAATTATAACTTATTTAAAAATAAAAAGTAAATGATGATTGTAAAAAAAATGTTAAAATTAAAGGAGTACTAAAAAAATTTTTAGAAATAAGGAAATGATTAGAATTATTTTATTTTTTTTGATTTTTTATCTTTAATAAGTTCTATCATTTTTAAGCGAGTATTTTTGAGTTTAGTAGCGAAAGCTATAAAAAATTTTTATAAATAATTCCTTCAAAAATTTTGACATTAGTTAAATAATTCTTTAAATTTAGCGGCATCAACAGCGATAAAAATACTATCTTTAAGTGTAATAGCATCAAAATTCCATTTATATGGATAAATTATATAGGTGTAAATAAGAAATGACCAACCTACTATATCCCACTTTCTATTATCTGTATAGAAATATCTTCATATTTTATTTCCACTAAACCACTAATTAACAAATAAAAATGTTGAGCATATTCTCCATTTTTTATAAAAACTTCATTTTTATTTATTATAACTAATTTAGAAATAAAAATTTATCTTATATATATAAGAATCATCTAAATCATGCAAAAAGGAGGTTTTTATATAACTTTAACATTTATTTAGCTTTTTTGATTCATTGTTGTTTATTTACCTTTGATAGTTTAAAAGATTTTATTATAACAGGCAAAATAGAAATTATAATAATCAAAAGTAAAATAATATAAATATATTTTTCAATATTCTTAATAGTTTTACCTAAGAAAAATCCTAAAAATACCAATGAATTAACCCACAATATAGCACTAACTATATTATAAATAGTGTATTTAAGTAAATCCATTTTAACAATACCAGCAACTAAGGGAATAAATCCTCTAAAAAATGGGATAAATCTTGAATAAATAATAGCCATAAATCCATATTTATTATAAAACTCTCTTGCTTTTAGGATTTTATCTTCATATTTATAAAAGAACTTATCCCTTAACGAATCATATAAGAAATTTCCAATAAAATAGCCTGTATAATTGCCTAAGGTAGCAGCAACAATACAACCAATTATAGTATATTCCAAAGGTAAAATTTTAGCTGCTATTAATAAGCCTAAAGTAAATAGTAAAGAATCTCCTGGTAAAAAAAAGCCTAAAAAAACCCCAGTTTCAATAAATATTATTAAAAATATTAAAGGTAATCCACCTATCTTTAAATAAAAATTAATTAGTTCTAATACATTACTTTCCATAAAGCTCTAAATTCTCCTTAAATTTACTATTCTTTTTATTAAAGCTATAATTTATTTCTTTAAATTTTGAATGTATCCTTTTAGGTATATTTTTATTTTATTTATTATTTAGGATACCTGTATAATAGTATTTTTTTAAAATAGGAGGAACTACTTTTATAAACCAGTTATAAGGGAATCCCCTATTTTTCAAAAACCCTTTTTTATCAATTAAACCTTTATTATCAATTATAATTTTTTTATTTTTATCAAAATAAAAAGGAGAATCATCATTATTTGATGAAACTAATGGAATAAATTTTGTAGGAGTATACTTGAAACAAGGTTTCAATATATTAGGAATTAATAAAATAGATCCCCCTTTATTAAAAGACATTCCATGACTATTAGGTTCTACTTTAATAACAAAATCTTTGACATTATAACCTTGGTTAACAAAACATATTTTTTTAAAGATATGGTAACTACATACAATATATTTTACTTCCTTATTAGGATTAACATATACTTCCACTAATTCAAAATCATGATCATGCCAATCAAATATAAAACTATTATAAGGCCAATAAAACCAATATTGATAAACACTATATTTTTCATTATTTACTTTAACTTCTTTTATTTTATTAACATAAACTGTTGAATATTTTTCAAAAAGATCCTTAAGATCATAATTGTCTTGATTTTCAATAAATTTTTTAAAATTTTGGGCATTATTTTTTAGGTCCCAATCATTATCAAAATTTATTTTCAAAGGAATATATTTTTCACCTTTATAAATTAGCAAAGTAGGAGCAAATTGCTTAAATTCTTCTAAATCTTTTTCATCTAAATCAAGTTTTAAATTATCTACATTATATTCTTCTTTTTTATATTCTTCTTTTTTATCATTTTCATTCTTTTTATTATTCAAAATCTTATTATTCAAAATATTGATTTTATTAAATAAATTTACTACTTTCTTTATATTCAGCATATTTAGGAGTATTAACTAAATTCACTTTTCTTTTTGCTTTTTTTTTAAAAAAATTGTTAATTTTTATTAAAAAATCAAGTAAAGTTTTTAAGGAGGGAAAAATAGATATTTATTGAATTAGTTAAAAAGGCAGTTTCAAGGAGGTGTTTATAAGATGAATAGGATAGGAGATATAGTAGTTTCTTTTTTAATAGGAGTAGCAGTAGGTAGTGTTATTGGGATCTTGTATGCACCTACTTCAGGAGAAGAAACCCGAAAACTAATAAAAGAAAAAACTACAGAAACTTTAGAAGAAGCTAATAAACAAATTCAAAAACTTAATCAAGAAATCAAACATCTTCAGGAAGAAGGAGAAAAAATTATCCAAGATCTAAAAGAAAAGTTCTCCAAGAAAACCCAAGAATCAAAAGCAGAATAAAAAAATAAAAAATCAAAAAAGCAAAAATAAAAAAATTAAATTTAAATTCCGCTTATGTGAGAAGCGGTATATAAATATCTCACAATCTTTATAAAAATTAAAATTATGAATGTGAATTTGGTAATAGATAAAAAAGAAAACTATGTTATAATAAATATAGAAGGTGAAGTAGATACTTACACTTCCCCTAAAGTTAAATCCGATATTCTTAAAGAAATTGAAGATTATAAAAATATAATTATTTCGATGGAAAAAGTTAAATTCATAGATAGTACAGGTTTAGGAGTTTTGATAGGAGTTCTTAAAAAAGTTAAAGAAAAAGAAGGAAAACTAATCATTATTTCTCCTAATAGTTATATAAATCAAATTTTTGAAATAACAGGTTTATTTAAAGTTTTTAAAATAGTAAATTCAATCAACGAAGCTATAGATGAATTAAATAAATCATAATTAAAGAAGTATAATTATGTCAAAAAATTTTGCATTAATATTAGGGGGATCTAAAGGAATTGGTTTTGAAGTAGCTAATCAAATGTTAGCTAAAAATTATCACATTATTTTAAATTCCAGAAACCCTTTTCAAGCATATAATGAACTAAGAAAAAATTACTCAGAAGATAAAATAATTCTTCTACCTGGTGATATTTCAGAAGATTCTACTTTAAAAAATTTAGTTGATATATTAGAAAATATAAACAAACTTGATTCTATACTAATAAACTATGGGGGACCTAATATCAGACCATTTAATGAAATAACCCATAACGAATGGCTAAGCTATTTTAAAACAATGTTTTTAGCACCAATTGAAATAATAAAAAATACAATTAATTATCTAAAAAATTCAGAATATCCCAGAATAGTAGCAATAACTTCATTTACTACCAAAAAGATAACTAAAAATATGATAGTTTCAAATTCTTTAAGATTGGCACTTGTTAATGCTTTAAAGACTATTAATTTAGAATTATCAGAAAGTTTTAATGGAAAACTATTAATAAACGCTGTAGCTCCCGGTTACATAAATACCGAACGACTACAAGATTACATACTTAAACAATCTAAGATCTTGAATATATCTCCTAATGATTATATAAAAGAAATAGAAAAAAATATATTAATAAAGAGAATAGCAGATGTAAAAGAAATAGGGAAATTTATAGCTTTTTTATTAAGCTATGAAAACACTTATATAAATAACCAACACATATTTTTTGATGGTGGCATAGTTTACTAAGGGATTTAGCTTACTAATGGATTTACTTATGGAGGGATAATTTATTAGCAAGTGTTATAATTGTGGATATAGTGTTAGGTCAGAATACATCTTTTGCCCCAATTGTGGTTCAATAATTCATGATACTCCAAAACCTTCAAGTAACTTTGATTTAAACATTAAAACTCAATATAATAATAATACACCTAATGTTTATATTAAAAGCATAGATGAAGCTATAAATTTGATTAACAATCTCAGTTATAATGTATCAAATAGAAACAAAACTATATTAATTTTTGTGATATTTTCTTTCATATTTTTTATTTCTTGTTTATGTTTTAGTATTTTAACAGGGACAATGATAATAAGTAGAGGCGGGATAGGAGGAATTTTATTAGCATTAATATATTATTCAATTTCTATTCCATTTAGTTTTTTAGCTTTATATTTTTTGAGGTTATTAGATATATATGAAAAGGAGGATTGGAGTCATATAATATTTGCTTTTATATGGGGTGCCTTAGGTGCTACTTTTTTTGCTTTAATAGCTAATGAATTTAATATCACAATATCTAGTTTTATATGTGGTCAAACATTTGGTAATATATGTGGAACACTTGTAAGTGCTCCAATATTTGAAGAGTTTTTTAAATTATTAGCAATAGTTATAATATTATTGTTTTTAAGAACAAAATTCAATAGTCCAATAGATGGTATGGTATATGCAGCTGCTGCAGGACTGGGATTTAAGTTAGTTGAAGATTATATATACATTGCTAACGGAATAGCTATAGCAGGACTAAGTGGAGGTTTTCTTCAAATGATTCTCAGGTGGGTATTTGGGTTTATACTACATTCTTTAATGACCTCATTTGTTGGATTTTCTATAGGTTTTGCTACCTTAACTAAGGATTACTTAAAAAAAATACTATATGTAACAGGAGGATATTTACTAAGTGTTGGTTCGCATTTCCTATGGAATTTCTCCTCCCTTATTTTTTCCTCAAATCTTCTCTTAATGTGCATTGTATTCCCATTTTATACTATTATTTATATTTTTTTAAATATCCTATTTTATATAAGAGCAGTTAATGTAGAAAGAAATATAATGTTAGAAGTTTTAAAAGACGAAGTCAATGAAAATCTCATTGATAATAATATCTTAAATGAATTGATTAATCTAAACTTAAGAAGTAAAAGAAAAAATAGTTATATAGATAACAAATTAAAAAAGCTTTATGATATATATATGGATTTGTTAGCTTCTTATTCGCTACTAAAAAAACAATATCTAAATTCTAATAATCAAGAAATATATAATGAACTACAAGAAAAAAAAGGTATATTATATATATTAAGGCCAATATTATTTGGCTCATAAATTAAAAACAGTTGATATTAATATTAAAGTTAAGGATTAAAAAAAATGGAGAAATATAAAAGTATCTCTATAATTTCTCCTTTCCATAACGAAAATAAAAATTTAGAAATTTTATACAAAAAGCTTTTAGATGTTTCAAATATTTTATTAACTGATTTTTATAATTTAGAATTTATTGAAATAATTTTAATAGATGATGGTAGCAATGATGATAGTTTAGATATTTTATTAAATTCAATAAAAGATAACAAATTAAATGAAATAAAAAGTAGCTTTCTAGAAAAAATTAAATTAATATTAATTAAACTAAATTTAAATTTTGGGCAATCTTATGCCTTATCTACTGGATTTGAGGTAGCAACAGGCGATGTTATTATAACCTTAGATTCTGACTTACAAAATGATCCCTATGATATTATAAAACTTTTTAGAGATATACAAAGCAAAGAAATAGAAGTTTTAAGTGGGTATAGAAAAAATAGAGATGAAGGATTTAGAGTAATTGCTTCTTCAATTGGGAATAAATTAATAAACTTAGTTTCAAGTTACCAAATTAAAGATGTAGGATGTTCTTTAAAAGCTTATAAAAAAGATTCCATAAAAAATTTAAAATTACCCTATGGATACCATAGATTTTTACCTATTATATCATTTGCTAATAAAAACAAGATAGAAAACATAAAAGTTAATTTTAACAATAGGATCTTTGGAAAAAGTCATTATGGATATTCTAAAATTATTTGGCTAATCCTAAGATTATTAACTCTAAATATTATTAAAAACTCTAATTTTGATAAAATAAAGAAAAATCTCAAAAAATTGGAAATATTAAACGTTTTTATTCTTTTATCTATAGTAATTTCTTCATTTATAAATTTATTTTTTAGCTTAACTTTAATTCTCATATTCTTATACATTTTATTTACTATTAAAGAAATAAAAAATTACTTAGATTTCCAAAATAAAAAATTATTAAAAAATTCAAAAGTAATTATAAATTCATTTTTAGCTGATTTAATTAAAATTGATGAAAAAGCTATAATTAAATGAATGTAAATAAAAATAAATATAATTAAAAAAAGAAAGGGGGAATTAATTTTATGGGAAACAACAAAAATATCAAAATTAAACAAAATATGAAAACTAAAAAACTAAAAAGAAGAAATTATCTTTTTATATATTGTATAATTAGTTTCATTTGGATTCTATTAGTATTTATAAATCCGATTTTAGCAGAAGAATTGGTTATATTACATACTAATGATTTTCATGGAAGAATAGTTAGTCAAAACCAAAAAATTTTTGAAAAATATGAGTATGAAGTAGCAGGAGCAGAATATATTTCTTCTATTGTAAATAATATAAGAACTCAAGAAAAAAATGTGTTATTATTAGATGCAGGAGATTTTAGTGCAGGTACTATATATTCTAATCTTTCCTATGGTCAATCAGTAGTAGATTTTTATAATTATCTAAATTATGATGCTGTTACCTTAGGAAACCATGAATTTGATTTTGGATATGAAAAATTCTTAAATATAGTAAAAAATTTAAAGATGCCAGTACTATGTGCTAATGCTAATCCATTATTTAAATATACTAAACCTTATATTATAATAAATAAAAATAATTTAAAAATAGCTGTTATAGGATTATTAACTCCAGAAACTGAACAAATAACTATGCCCAAAGTTCTTAATAATCATAAAATCCTTGATCCAATTGAAACTCTTAATAAATATAAATCTGAAATACTATCAAATAATCCAGATTTAATAATAGCTTTAACACACTTAGGAGTTAAAGAAGACGAAAAATTAGCTAAAAATGTAGATTATATAGATTTAATAATAGGTGGACATAGTCACACTACTTTATATGAACCTATAACTGTACAAAACAATAATAAAAATATATTAATATTTCAAACTGGAAGCTATGGAAAATACATAGGTTATATTAAACTAAATGTTAATAAAAATCCTAAAAATATTGATTTAATCAGCTATAAACTTTATCCTACTATTAATAAAATTATCACTCCCGATAATCAAATAACTAAAATATTAAAGAAATATATTTCAGATTCTGAAAAATATGCTACCGAAGTTTTGGGACAATCTAATACCACCTTTGATAAAAATTCCAAAGATATTTCTAATAATTTAGGTACTTTAATAACTAACATAATGGTTTATTATACCAATTCTGACATAGCCTTCTATAATACTGGAGGAATTAGGGATATCCTTAATAAAGGTAATATAACTTACGGACAAGTATTTAGTATATTACCTTTTGAAAATATGTTAATAACAGTGAAAATGAAAGGTAAAGATATTTTAGAGCTCCTTAACAGTATGGAAAATAAAAAAACTCCATTAAAATACAATAGTTCCTTAGAATTTAAAGAGAACAAATGGTTATTAAATGGTAAAGAAATTCAAGAAGACAAAGAATATAAAGTAGCTACCATAGATTTCTTATATTATGGAGGAGATGGATATACTGAATTCAAAAGATATCCAGTATTTGAAAACTACGGATATATCAGAGATATAATAGCTGACTATATTAAAGAACACTCACCTTTAAATGATAGCTTTGAACCTCTAAAATATTTACAATCAAAAAAATAAAATAATAAAAATTAATAATTTTTAAAGCAGTGATATTTAGGAAGCTTTTTTATAATATTCATCTATAGCATTTTTTATTATTTCTGTTAATTTCACTTGAAACTTTATATTTTTCTTATACTCTTCATCATTCTCATTATTCATCATTTTATTTAGTTCTTCTTTTAATCTATTATTTACGTATTCATTTAATTCTTTATTTATTTCTCTGCTTATATTGATTATGTATTTTTTATATTCTTGTTGGATATTATTCATTTTGTATTCATATTGGAAAAATAGGTCATCTATTCTTTTGTTCATTTGATCTAATTTAATTGACATGCCTAAAATTTCCTGTCTTAGAGTTTTTTCGATATCTATTACTCTTTGATTTATTTCCGATATATTTTCTTTAAATTCTATCCTTAAGTTGTGTATATCTATTTTTAATTCTTTTTTTGCTTCTTCTATTTTATTATCCAATTTTTCTATTCTCTTATCTAAATTATTGACATCGTTTTTTAACTCTTTTTTTACTTCTTCTATTTTATTGTCTAATCTTTCTATATCTGTTTTTAATTCCATTTTTACATTTTGTATATCAGTTTTTAATTCTTTTCTTACTTCCTCTATTTTATTATCTAATCTTTCTATATCAGTTTTTAGTTCTTTTCTTACTTCTTCTATTTTGTTATCTAATCTTTCTATATCTGTTTTTAATTCTTTTCTAAGTTCATTAATAGATTTATTGAATTCATTTTGTAGATAATCTATTCTTTGGTTTGTGTGATCTATCCTTACATTTAATTTATGATATACATCATCCATTTTTTGTGTTAAATTTGTATTAACATTTTCTATTTTTTTAGTTAAATCCTCATTTAACTGATCTATTTTAGTATTTACCTCTGATAGTATTATATTTCTAACTCCTTGAAGGACTTTTTCCATTAATTGTTCTACTTTCATTATTTTCAACTCCTTTAAAATTTAAACCTCAAATTTAATCTCTACAAGCCTTATACCCTTCTTTTATATTATACTCTTTTGCAAGATTTTCCTACTTCGTATTCTTTTAATTTAGTTTATACTTTACTTTAATTTAATTTATATAGGAAAGTCAAAATAAAAAATATAATACTAAATTAAGAAACTTATTTATAAATTTAAATAAAATAGAGGTGTTAAAATGATGAAGAAGCTAAGCGTAGGAATAAGTGATTTTAAAGAATTAATTCAAGGAAATTATATATATGTTGATAAAACTGAGTATATTTATAAATTAATAAATAGTGGGAAATATTACTTCCTAAGTAGGCCTAGACGCTTTGGTAAATCCTTATTAATCTCCACTATAAGTTACTTATTTCAATCAAAAAGAGAGCTATTTAAAGGAACATATATAGAAGATAAGTGGAATTGGGAAGAAATTTATCCAGTAATAAGGGTAGATTTTTCAAAAGATGTAAAAAACAAAGATGATTTAAAAGAGAAAGTGTACCAGGAATTAAAAAAAAATTATATGTGGAATAGTATAGAAATTCCAAAAGATATAAGGGATGAGAGTATATTATTAGAAGAGCTAATAATGAGAATAAGCGAAAAGGAGCAAAAACAAGTGGTAATATTAGTAGATGAGTATGATAAACCAATATTGGATTTAATAGAAAATAAAAAAGAAGCAGAAGAAGTAAGAAAGGAACTAAAGGCTTTTTATTCTACAATAAAAGGTTTGGATAGATATATAAAATTTGTATTAATAACAGGGGTAAGCAAATTTTCAAAAGTATCTCTTTTTAGTGGATTAAATCAATTAGAAGATATTTCCCTAAATAAAGAATTTGGCAATATTTGTGGTTATACTCAAAATGAATTAGAATTCTATTTTAAAGATTATTTACAAGACTTAAATTTAGATGAAATTAAAGAATGGTATAACGGGTACTATTTCTTACAAGATACACTTTATAATCCTTTTGATATTTTGCTATATCTAAGAAATAAGGAATTTGATAGTTATTGGTATAAAACTGGCACTCCTTCTTTCTTAATTAAACTTATCAAAGAAAAAAAATATGATGTGTCACAATTAGAAAATAAGATAGTTAAGAAAAACAT
>Ga0080004_1118587_pt1 | contig 15250 bp, 18 predicted proteins | sample WasSprMetagenome_FD_69207 | JGI IMG/M metagenome (GOLD analysis project Ga0080004, IMG submission 69207) | Sulfidic aquatic microbial communities from Washburn Spring, Yellowstone National Park, USA - WS (SPADES assembly) (version 2) | ecosystem: Environmental > Aquatic > Thermal springs > Hot... | reverse complement strand
ATGAGACTTTGGCGGATTTTTTCTTGAATGAAACTCCTCTATTTCTTGAATGAAACTCCTCTATTTCTTGAGTGAAACTCCTCTATTTCTTGAATGAAACTCCTCTATTTCTTGAGTGAAACTCCTCTATTTCTTGAATGAAAGTGCGGTACCTCTTGAGTGAAAGTGCAGTATCTCTTAAGTGAAGGTACGGTATTTCTTGAGTGAAAGTACGGTATCTCTTAAGTGAAAGTGCGGTATTTCTTGAGCGAAACTCCTCTATCTCTTAAGTGAAAGTATGGTATTTCTTGAGTGAAAGTACGGTATTTCTTAAGTGAAAGTGCGGTACCTCTTGAGTGAAAGTGCGGTATTTCTTGAGCGAAAGTGCGGTATTTCTTGAATGAAAGTGCGGTATTTCTTGAGTGAAACTCCTCTACTTCTTAAGTGAAACTCCTCTATCTCTTGAGTGAAACTCCTCTATTTCTTAAGTGAAAGTGCGGTATTGTAGAGTTTGTTTATGGAATTTTGTATCTGGTTAGATTGGGATGATAGCTAGCTTGCCTAAAACTTATACCCGATAACCCGATACTTTATACCCGATTTCACACTATTTTATACTTGACTTCCGTCTCCATTTCCCGATAGAGCGTTTAATCAGTATAATAGGTTAGGCTTAAAATTTTCTGGGAGGTGATTGAATGGCAGTAACTGCAACTGCATTGGAGACCCAGCTGAGGATAACCTTCTTAATAGACAAAGACCTTGACGGAAACCCGATAAACCCACCAACAAAATCTACAAGAACCTACGGACCTTTTAAGACAACAGCAAGTGACGATGACCTGTGGGATTTTGCATCAGGTTTAGCCGAGTTACAGGAGTATAGCATAGATAGTGTTGTGAGAGTAGACCTGACAAGCTTAGTTGGAGCATAAGGGAGGTGAAATAGTTGGAGAAAAGACAGGCATTAAGGTTGACCTGGCGTAATCAGGCTGGCAGAACATATGCAATAACAATAAATAACCCTGTTGACGACGTAACACCAGAGCAGATAGAAACCTTTATGAATATGGTAGTCCAGAAGAACATAATACAGTCAAGTGGCGGCGACCTGGTAGCAGCAGTTGATGCACATCTTGTAAACACCGAAGACTACGACCTCTACACGCCAGCTTAACGCAATGGGGGGGCTTACGCCCCCCCTTTTTTATGAGGTTTTTTAAATCTGTATTTAGAGTCCTTAAGCTAGTTCTTGAGCTTATAAAAGAGCAAGACAAAAGAGCGATATACAAATCGATTATAAAGTGGTGGTAGAAAATCTTTTTTTGATAGCGAGGATCTCCCCATCAAGTGGTATGAAATTAAAAAGATAAGAGAAAAAATATTTTTATGTGGGAGGATATATGAGAATTGAGAATACCATTTATCAGGACTGGGTAGAGATAAGAATAATTGGAGAGAAGAAGGAGCTTGCAAGGATTGAGCTTTATCACTGGAACATAATGAAAGAACTGGGGCTTGATATAAAGGACCTTCTGAGGGTGGCATTTGGAGGCAATGGTTAACGACTTCAGGATCTCAAAAAACTTTAACCTGAGCGAGTTTTCTTGCAAGTGTTGTGGTAGCGTGAAGATAGATAGCGAGGTTGTAAAGAGGCTACAGCTTATGAGAGACAAAATACAGAAGCCAATAATCATTACGAGTGGTTACAGATGCCCTAAACATAATCAAGAAGTAGGGGGAGCAGAGAACAGCTACCACACACAGGGACTAGCAGTCGACATAGTGGTAGATGGCTACAGTCTTGATGAGCTTGAGATGATAGCAAAAGAGGTTGGCTTTCGGGGGATAGGAGTATATAGGAGCGCTAACTTCATACATCTTGACCTTGGACCAGTTAGGAGGTGGGAAATATAGAAGAATTTCTCAAGGCAGTAGCTAACTGGGGATTTCCTATAGTTGTATCAGTATATTTATTGGTGAGGATAGAGACAAAACTAGATAACCTTGAGCAGGCAATAAAGGATCTTGCTTTAGTTATAGCAAGGATAAACGGGACAATAACGGGGAAGGGGTAATTTTTAAATCTATCAGTATCTGGTTAATCCTAAAAGTATGTCTTCTATAGATGTATGATATAATACTTTCCGTAAGCATTCACTTATAAGAGGAGAAAGGTTGAAAGAGAAAATTATTAAAGAAGTTATAACTAATGTCCTTTTAGATGCTGGTTTTACTGTTGGTGAGATAATACTATTTGGCTCCAGGGCTAGAGGTAATTTTGCAGAAGAGAGTGATTGGGATATCCTAGTAGTGATAAGAGAAAATCTAAAGCTGGAGGAGAGAAAAGCCCTTTGGAGAAAAATATACTATGCTGTGCATTCATATTTCCCCAGAGCTTCATTTGATATAATTATAAAGAATCAAGATACCTTTGAGGCAGAAAAAGACGTAGTAAATACTATTTCAAACGAGGCTTATACAGAGGGAATAAAGTTATGAAAGAAGAGATTATCCATAGATGGCTAAAAAAGGCTGAGAATGATCTTAAAGTTGTATCTTATTTAATAGATATTGAAGATGCGCCTACTGATATTATATGTTTTCATTGTCAGCAGGCTATTGAGAAGTATTTAAAGGCATTTCTTACCTATGTAGATGTTAAGGCTAAAAAGACTCATGATCTAAGGGCACTATTAGAAATGTGTATAGAAAAAGATAAGGATTTTCTTAATCTACCAATAGATGACATCTCTAATCTTACCGAATATGCTGTAGGAATAAGATACCCTGATGAATTCTATTTACCCAGCATCGAAGAGTCTAGGAGTTCTTACAATTTAGCTATAAAAGTCAGGGATTTCATTCTAAAGAAACTTAATTTTTGACTTTTATGTCTTGATCTCTTGATGGATCTATATCAGAAGATGTAACGATGTTAGAATCCTTTCCAGGGATATGGAGATTCTCCAAAGCACCATTGCCAATTTCTGCTTTCACCAAAAAGGATATTGTAAAGAAATATTCTTTATGTGATAATTGATACTGAGATGAGACATAAGATCTATTTAGATGTATGCTGTTTAAATAGGCCTTTTGACGATCAACATCAGGATAGAATAAGGCTTGAATCTGAAGCTGTAGTTATAATCCTTACTTATGTAGAAGCACAAAGTTGGACTTTAGTGGGAAGTGAAGTGATAGATTTTGAAATCTCTCGTATTCCAGACGAAGAGAAGAGACAGAAAGTTATGATTTTATCTGGCATGGCTAAAGAATACATATTAGTTACGGAGGATATAGAGAGAAGAGCCATAGAATTGGTAGAATATGGATTTAAACCTTATGATGCTTTGCATATTGCCTGTGCAGAAAAGGCTAATGTTGATGTTTTTCTTACTACTGATGATAAACTACTGCGTAAAGCAAAGTCTGTTAGATTAGCTGTAGATGTCAAATCACCCATTGAATGGGTTTTAGAGGTGATAAATAGTGGATATTAAGACATTGAGCCCTGTTCTTATAAGAAAATTAGGTATAGAAGCGATAGCAAGAGAATTGGGTCCAGTTGGGATGATCCGTTTTCTTCAACAGTATGAAACTGGTTATGGTGATTATACCAAGGAAAGAGAAGCTATTTTACAGGGCGAGAAATTAGAAAACATAATAAAGGAGATAAAAGAAAGAAGAAAGAAGGCTTAGGAACTTTTAGAGTCTGGTTTTACTGTGAGTGGAGATTCTCCGACGCCCCCTCGCCCATATTTACTGTAGCCCCTCCACCCACCCAAATTAAAAACTAAGGACCGTGGGCTCGGGGCTAGTTTGTTCCGTATAGCTACAAGGAGCATCAGGACAGGGACCTTTGATGGGTATTCTTAGAAATGCAGAGTTTAGGTCGTGCCTCTTCTCAGAGAAGGGAAAGAGAAGAGGCTTTTTATTTTGGGATATATTTAGAAATGCGGAATTTAAGCCGTGACGGGTTTTTGATATGCAGAGTTATAGCCATAAGGCTTTTTTGATATGCACACTTTAAGCCGTAAGGGAATAATAAGAGGGGGGCTTCGCCCCCCATTTCTGAGAAGGAAAAGAAAAAAAGATAAAGTGGACTAATTTTTTCTATATTGGCTTGCTTCTTTTCCAGCCTAGCACGGGAACGGTCTCCCCCCTATCAAGGTCGTTCTTCCACGGGGAGCTCCACCTTGACAGGGTCCCCCCCGTCCCGTGCTTGACGGCTTCCAGAAGCAAGCCAAAAGAGCTTGCAAAAAACAAAAATGGAGGTGTTTGAAAATGGCAGTGCAACTGAACGGTAAGGCAACGGAAAGGCAGAGAAAGTATCTGGGAGTGCTCTCTGCACAGGGAAAAGAGAAGTTTGGAAAGGACTTTTCAGTCCGCTTCATAGCGGAACAACAAGGCATAGACTGGGAGCAAATGTCGGCAGAAGAGGCCAGTAAACTCATAGAACATGTCAAGAGCTTAATAGACGCAGAAGACTTTATGAAAACAGACCGAGATATCATAGACGAAGTCACCCAGTCAGCACAAAAAGAAGAGAAGCCTGGGCAAGGGCAAATCCCAGCTCAAGCTTCTCCTTCAACAAACACTTATATGATACAACTAGTTGTTCCAGAAGACAAGCTTACAGCATTAACAGTAGTTTTAGAAGCTATGAACTTAGGTTACATCCTTCTTCAAGAGGTCAGGGCGTAAGCCCTGGCCTCCTAGGAGGTAGCTATGGATAGATACCATTTCTTAGATGAAGATTTATTAAATAATAATGATGAGGAATACAATCCAGAAGAAGACGAGGTTATTTACGAGTATATAAGCCTATTGAGAAAGCAAGGAATAAACTTCCCTAAGGAAGATCCATTCGACTATAAGTGGACTACTGAGAAACTGATGAAATATATCAAAGAACATACTGAAAGGTAGGGGAAGATATGGGAATAATAAGAAAGATTAGAGATAAGGGCGGGGTTATCCCCGCCTTTTTCTATATGGGCTGGCTAAAGCCAGCATTATCTTTTTTCAAGCTGACGCTCAAAAAAAGATAATACATTGCCCTATCGGGCAATCCCACCCACCACCCCGGGTTAGAAAAAGAGTTATAATATATTTAAGTCATTCTATTATTGAGATTTTTGAATAGCATGAAGAAGGAGAAAAGAGGGTTTAGACAAATTTTTAAAATGCCTCATTTATTTCGTGAAGACTTGGAGGCTATAGAGAATATTCTAAAGGATTTATCTCCTGAAAAATATAGATTAGAAACTGGAGATGCCGAATACAATACAATTGAAGAAGTTAAAGAAAACATTAGGATAACTGACCTAAGTTTTCATACCTATAATCCTTATATATATTTGAATTTCGGAGAATCTGGATCTTATATCTATACAGACAGTGACAGCTTAGAGGTGTTAGGTGCTATTAAGAAAATAGCTGATATTATTTCGAGAAGAGAAAGAAAATTCTTATGGTATATGGTAAGGCTAGCACCTCTGCTTCTTGTTATTTTTGCGCCTCTTTTATCTTCGCTAGTTAACTTAAGGGAAAAAATAGGTATAAACATAAGTGATATATCTCTTATTATTATGATATTCGTTGCTATTTCTTTGGGTCTTTGGGCGGTTGTTGCTTATCATATTGGATTTTATAGATTTTCAATTGTAGAATTTGTATATAAAAAAGATAGGGTGAACTTTTTTATTAGAAATAAAGATCAGCTTTTGCTTATAATTATAGGGACGATTATAGGGTCGCTTATAACACTACTATTTCAAAGGATATTCAAGTAGTGAATTGTGTATTGTATAGGGTAGATAATGATATATAATCTTTATAGAGAGCTAGAAATATATTATAGAGAAGGAGTAAATATAAATGATGGTAGAAATGAAGGAAGATAAATCAGTATTAGGTGTTACAAAGATTCAAAAAATATTTTCTGCCACTGATGTAAAACACGGTCTTTCTCTTTTTAAAAATGAAGAAATTGAAGCTATAGAGAAGTTAATTGTAGAACAGAATGAAAGATTCTATATTAAATGTCAGGTCAAAGATAAATATAAGTTAGCAAAACCTGAAGAGATTGTAAGGCAACTCTGGGTTTATAGATTGTTGAATGAATATAACTACCCGAAAGAAAGAATAGATATTGAAAGGGTTGTTTATTTTGGCTCAAGAGATTCTGGTTTAGCTGATATAGTTGTCCTTCAAGAAGACCTTCAGCATCCATACATAATCTTTGAAGTAAAAAGACCTCAAAGAACTGCAGGTTTAGAACAATTAAAGAGTTATTGTAATGCTGAAGGGGTTCCGATTGGTGTTTGGTCTAATGGAAACGAAATGATAAGGCTCCACCGAGAAGAACCCAATATCTTCGTAGAAATTCCAAGGATACCAAAAGTTACAGAAACACTAAGAGATATTTTAACTGAAAGATGGACACTTAAATGGCTTGAAGAGCATGATGAGTTAAAGCAAGGCAAGACAACACTTAAAAAGATATTGCTAGATCTGGAAGAGCTTGTTTTAGGCAATGCAGGAGTGGATCCATTTGAGGAAATTTTTAAGTTAATCTACGCCAAACTTTACGATGAATGGAGAGGGATTAACGACCCTTCATATCAGTTAGAATTCTTTGTTGGAGACAGAAGCCCAGAACAAGTAAAAAGAGCAATAACAAATCTATTAGAAGGGGCCAAGAGAGAATGGCAGGGGGTCTTTGAGCCAACAGATAAAATTGAATTGAGAAACGACCATTTAAAAGTTTGCGTATCTTTCTTAGAAAAAATTAAGTTGTTTAATTCCAATCTGCGCATTATAGATGAGGCTTTTGAATATCTAATACCTCAAGTTTCTAAAAAGAAAGAAGGGCAGTTTTTTACTCCTCGACCTGTAGAAGATATGGTTGTTAAAATGCTTAATCCTAAAGTCAGTGAATTCGTTATTGACCCTGCCTGTGGTTCTGCTGGGTTTCTTTTACATTCTGTAATGTGGGTTTCAGGCGGAATGATTAGTGGAAAACCTCTACCTGAAAGCGCAAGAAACTTTGCTCAAACGAAGATTTATGGAATTGATTTTGCCCAAAAAGCAGTAAAGATAGCTAAGGCAATTAACCTCATTGTAGGGGATGGCAAATCCCATGTCTATAAAGACAACTCATTAGCGCCCCACACATGGGAAGATGAAACAAAATCTGGTTTAAGAGGCAGACTTTTAAGGTTTCCTAATGATCCTGAAAAAGACAGAGAAAATCAATCAAATTTCCTATTCTTTGATTTTGATGTCTTAATGACCAATCCGCCCTTTGCTGGAACAGTGAAGGAAAGGGATATTTTAAGGCTCTATAAGCTGGCTGAGAGAAACGGAAGATGGGTAAACAAAATTGGCAGGCATATTCTTTTCTTAGAGCGTTCTCTTCAATTTATAAGACCTGGCGGAAGAATGGCAATTGTTTTACCTCAGGGATTGTTAAACAATACAAACGCTGAATATATCCGTAGATTTATTATAGATGAGGCAAGGATTTTAGCAGTAGTAGGTTTGCACGTTAACACATTCAAGCCACACACAGGAACAAAAACAAGTGTTTTGTTTTTACGAAAATACACGGATGAAGAGAAAGAGAAAATTCAACAAATAAGGCTAAAATATGAAGAGGAATGGGAAAAGTTCTTTGAAAACCTCAAAGAGAAATATCAAGATTTAGCATGGGATAGTTCGGTAGATGAGGAAGAAATACCCGAGGAATTGAATTCTTTCTTGGAAACTTATTTTGAGAGCAGAGAAGAGATTGAGGAATTGCCAGCGGAAGAGGCTGAAGGCGAAGAAGCAGAAGAGGCGGAAGAAGAAAACAAAGGAAAGAAGCCCCTTGCTGTTTTGGTCCAGGAGAAATCCGAATTAGAGGAAGCATTAAAGGAAAAAATAGAAGAATTAGAAAGTGCAAATGCCACAAGAAAAGATGAACTGAAAAAAGAAATAAAGACATTACAAAGTAAGACAGATAAACTCACCAAAGAAATCTCTCAGAGGACTTTAGCAGGGCAAATACGTTTAGTGCTAAACGAAGAAAAAATAACAGAAGCATTTAAAAAATACTGGCTTGATGGAAAAGTGATGCAAGAGATAGATTATCCGATTTTCTTTGCTGTAAATGAAAAGCCTGTAAAAGACGAAAGTGGGGAGTATAGATACAAGAAAAATCCTGATGGTTCATTTGTTTTAGATGAACACGGACACCCAGTAATTGACCATGATTTAGACGAGATAGCAGAGGCTTTCATTAAATTTGCTAAAGAACAATTAGCAAAAGGCGATAATGCCTTTAATTTTTGGAGATGATAAAATGGCAGTATGTAGCATTGTAAAATTATCAGAACTAGAAGGAGCAAAAAGGATAGATGCAGAGTATTATAAGCCGGAGTATTTAAAAGTTAAACAAAAGCTGCTTCAAACCAATTTTGTTTATTTTAAAGATTTAGTAAAAGAAATTATTCATCCAAAAGAAATTAAAAGAGAGTATGAAGAAGAAAAACAAGATTATTTATTTTTACTTGCACAAAATGTAAGACCCTTAATGCTTGATTTGTCAGAAAAAAAATATATCTCAGAAGAAAAAGCAAAACAAATGCCCAAAAATTTGTTGAGAAAGGGAGATATTTTATTCATTAGAACTGGAGCAGTAGGTGATTCCACGGTATATACTGGTGAACCCCCCAAAGTTATAGCTTCTGCTCATATTCTAATAGCTAAACCTAACTTTACAGTCAGCCCATATTATTTAGCTGTATTTTTTAATACGTCTCTTGGGAAAAATCTTATAATTAGAGGAACATATGGAGCTTTACAACCAGAAATTGCACCAAATTATATTAAGAACCTTCCTGTACCTATATTTTCAAAAGACTTAATTATAAAAATTGAAAAATCATTTCTCAAATCTCAAGTTCTTCTACAAGAAAGTCAAAATCTCTACTCCCAAGCCGAAAACCTTCTCTTAGAAGAACTCGGACTTAAAGACTTCAAGCCAAAATATAAAAAAACCTATAATGCTAAACTTTCTGATGCTTTCTCTGCTCATAGAATAGATGCAGAATATTTCCAGCCTGCGTATGAGGAAATTATCGAGAAACTAAAAGAAAAAAATATAAGGCTGGAACCTTTAAGAAAACTTATTCTAGGCATTCAAAAAGGAATAGAGCCTGGGAGCGAGAATTACCGGGATGAAGGTAAACCATTTATCAGGGTAAGCAATCTTTCTATACACGGATTTGTTGATAGAGATCAAAAATATTTGAGCGAAGAGCTATACCAGATATTAAAAGAAACTTACGAGCCTAAACCGGGGGACCTCCTTATAACCAAGGATGCAACCCCAGGAATTGCTTATGTTGTGAAAGAACAAATTGAAGGAATAATCTCAAGCGGCATCTTAAAATTACAAATAAACCAGAACGAAATAAATAAAGAATATCTTGCTTTATGTATTAACTCTATTATTGGAAAAATGCAGATAGAAAAAGATAGAGGCGGTTCTGTTATAATTCACTGGAAACCTGAGCAAGTAAAAAAATTAAAAATTCCAATCCTGCCTCTTGAAACCCAGCAAAAAATCGCCTCATTAGTTCAGCAATCCCACGAAGCAAGAAGAAAAGCAAAAGAACTAATAGAAATAGCAAAACGAGCAGTTGAAATCGCCATTGAGAAAAACGAAGAGGAGGCAAAGAGAGAAGTTGAAGAGGCAATTGAAGAAGAGATCAAATAGTAGACAGCTTATAGAAGATAAATAATATAAGCTATTTACAATCCGAATAATTAAGATATATAATACCTTATGGAGAATTATTTTATCATTTTTATTGGTAGGAGGCGATTAAAGAAGTGAAAAGGATAAGATGGGCTATTCTTCTTTTAGGATGTCTTATTCTTCTAGGAGCAAGTGGCTGTATGGAAGGACCTTCCCTTCAGTCTTATAACACAGTAATAGCAGATGAGACTATTACTATTCCTGCAGGATATTACAAATATTATAAGTCAGCTCCTGATATAGGAGATATTCTTGATATATCTCTTACTGCAACACAAGACGTAGATTTTTATCTCTTTGACGAAGACAATTTCTGGAAGTGGCGTCAAGGTAAAGATTTTACTGCCGATATGGCAGTTTACGATGTAAGTTCTTTTAGTCGAACTTTCGAAGTTGGAAACCCTAATTTTAGAGAGACTGGCTGTTTCTTTGTTATATACAATCCTCATACTCAGGATAATTCAAGTATTACTATAAAGATTACACAGTCTCCTTAAATACCTAGAAACTGTCACTTCCCATAAGTATTTAGAGACATTCAAAAAATATCATACGGTGTAAACTGTATAGAATATGAAGGAGTAGAGATATAGGGCAAGGAAGTAAAGGTTTATCACAGAGGAAAGGAGAGGTGATGGTAAATAGAGGGGAACTTACAATATTTTTATTCGCATAAGAACAATTATATGAATAAAAATAGCTGTTTTATTCGTAATAGTAAGGACTAAAACGGTAAACCTTAATTGCTATACGAATAGAAAATTTAAGAGGGTATCTCTGTGGCTTTATTACTGATAAAAATTTATATACTTATTTTCTTTACTTGTTATTGACAGCCTAAATAAATGAGCTATAATTCTAGTTAGGAGAAAGGAAATGAAGGGAGATGAGAGTAAGAAAAAGAATAAGGGCATTTACAAAAGTTTGGGAGGCAGTTCAGTCAAGTTGGCCCGAAAGGGTAGTCTTAGATAGCAGTCTTAGAGAGGTTTAGAAGAGGTTTTAGAGTTTCTAAAAATTTTATATGTAAGGAGGTTTTAGAGTTATGAAAAAGTTATTAGTAGGGGTAGTAGTGGTGAGTTTAGTGCTTAGTGTGTTTGTAGGTTTTGATTCTATCTCTTTTGCTCAGAAGAAGTACAATGAAGCTCCGATGCTTGCTGAACTGGTAAAAGCTGGGAAGCTTCCACCTGTAGAGCAGAGATTACCTAAGAATCCAGAAATAGTTAAACCTTATGAAGAGGTAGGTAATTATGGAGGAACTCTAAGGTTAGGGCTTGTGGGTCCTGCAGATACAGCTGTATGTTATTCTGTCTTTCTAAATGAATGGTTAGTCCGTTGGGACCAAACAGGTACTAAACTTGTTCCAAGTGTAGCTGAGAGATATTCTGTTTCTAGGGATAAAAAGACATACACCTTCTATCTAAGAAAAGGGATGCGATGGTCAGATGGTCAGCTGTTCACGGCAGATGATATTATGTTCTGGTACGAAGATGTAATCCTTAATAAAGAAATTACCCCTGTCTTTCCTGCATGGTTAACTACTAAAAGTGGGCCAGGAAAAGTAGAGAAGGTTGATCTTTATACAGTGAGATTTGTATTTGCCGATCCTTACCCGCTATTTCTAGAAAATCAGGTATGGAGTGGAATGGCTATAGTAAGGTATCCTAAGCACTATCTAAGGCAATTCCATATTAAATACACTCCTAAAGAAAAGCTTGAAACTATGGTGAAGGACTTAGGATTCCAGTTTTGGTATCAATTGTTTGGGGATAGAGCTAATATTATTCAAAATGCTGAACTTCCTACTATCTCAGCATGGAAGTCTACAGGCCCATTAGCTGGGAAAGTGCTACATATAATGGAAAGGAATCCATACTATTGGAAGATAGATACAGAAGGGAATCAGCTTCCTTACATAGACAAATTGTCAGCAGCTATAGTTGAGAATCTAGAGGTATTAGTAACTAAAATAGTTAGTGGAGAAATTGATTTTGATTCTGGACATATGACCCTCCCTAACTATCCTCTGTTAAAAGAGAATGAGAAACGTGGAGAATATAGAGCCCTTCTATGGAAAATGTCTATGGGTTCGCAACTTTACTTTGCGCCCAATTTGAATCATCAAGATCCAGTAAAAAGAGCTATTTTCAATAACCGCGATTTCCGTATAGCCCTTTCTCATGCCATAAATCGAGAGGAAATTAATCAATTATGCTATCTAGGATTAGCTGAACCTAGACATGCAACTGTTGCAAAAGAATGCCAATATTATACACCAGGGATAGATAAGCTATATACAGAATATAACCCACAAAAGTCTAATGAATTGTTAGATAAGATTGGTTTAAATAAAAGAGATAAGGATGGTTTTAGATTAGGCCCTGATGGGAGACTATTCACGTTGACGATTGAGTTTCCTCCTATGGGAGAATTTGGTCCATGGGAAGATGTGGTAAATCTAGTAACAAAGTATTGGAATGCGATAGGATTAAAGACAGTTTCTAAACCTATAGATAGATCTCTCTATGAGGTAAGAGCAAGAGGAACTGAGATTGACTTTATGGTATGGGCATGGGGAAGAGGACTCCTCCCTTTAATCCAACCTCACTTTGTATTCCCATATTATTGGGGCTTCTATACTGGTGCTCCTCTATACGCTCTCTGGTATCAGACAGGAGGAAAAGAAGGGGAAAAACCCTCAGGAGATATACTAAAGGTTATGCAGTTATATGACCAGTTTAAGATAGAGACGAATCCAGCTAAAGCTACTTCTCTTGGGAAACAGATTATTAAAATTTCAGCTGAGAACTGCTGGTATATAGGGACTGTAGGCTTAGCTCCTACTATTGTAATTGCGAAGGATAATCTAAAGAATCTTCCAGAGAAAGCCTTTAGAGAGGCTATGATTGGGCAGTTTGCTCATACGCGGCCTGAACAGTATTTCTTTAAAAAGTAACACTAACAATGTTAGAATATATAAAAGCTACTTATAACTATTACACGAGGAGGTAAAGACAATGTTATCTAATTCTAGACTCACAAAGGAGTTAAAAGAGTATGCAAAGAGATGTGGAGCAGATCTAGTTGGTATTGCATCAATGGATAGATTTGAAGGTGCTCCAAAGCAGATGGATCCGAGATATATTTCCCCAGATGCGAAGGCATTAATAGTTTTGGGTTTTCGTATCCATAGAGGTGTATTTAGAGGAATAGAAGAAGGCACTTTCTTTGCCGGATATCCCACTATGGGTTATGGCGGAATAAATATGATATTTGCCCCTATTGTCTTAAGACAAGTATGTAATTTCTTAGAGGATGAAGGATACGAAGCTATCCCATATCACAATAATCTTGTAGGGATTGATTCTTACTTTTATCATACTGGGAAATCAAGTGGTAAATTTTGGAGTCGTCCTGTGTCTCCTGATAAGCCTGCTCCTGATGTTTTTATACACTTTCGAATTGCCGCATTTTGTGCGGGACTTGGAGAAATAGGATATAGTAAGATATTCCTTACTCCTGAGTTTGGACCTAGACAGAGGTTTGCTGTTTGTCTCACAGATGCCCCTCTTGAACCAGACCCCTTATATGAAGGACCTCCTTTGTGCGATAGATGTATGTTGTGTGTAAAGGAATGTTCTGGACAGGCCATAAGCGCTACAGAAACGGTAAAAGTTAAAGTAGCTGGAAGGGAGATTGAATGGGGAAAATTAGACGAATTTAAATGCTCTGTGGCCTATACCGGAGGTGTTAAAGAAACAAATCCTTTCCTTCCGGAAGATGCCCCAGATAGATTTGAAGAATATAGCAAGTTTTTATATGGTGGACCTAACTATAACGAGTTTGTTAAGTGGAAGGAACCTTATGGATTTAATCCGGCGATAGAAGGGGCGAGAGGTTGTATACGCGCCTGTATGATTCACTTAGAGCAGACAGGAAAGATAAAGAATAAATTTAAAACTCCATTTAGGAAAAAAGCTCCTTGGAAGCTGTAGGGTTTCCAAGATAAGGAGGGAATCAGGTGCATGTAGGTAACTTTGGAATTTTTCTACATGCACCTGATAAAAAATGAAATTAGCTGTAGGATATCAATTACCTGAAGAAGAGGAAGAATCAATAGTAGAGATAGTAAAAGATTTTCGTGAGCACATTGAAGAGGTCTACTTTCCCTGGCTAAACATGCCAAGCGGACGTTCTCCGATGACAGAAAGAGAGGGTTTTGTAGATTGGCAAGGACAGGAAAAGCTAGAAAGAGATTTAGCTACTATTAGAAGTATGGGGATTAAATTAGATCTCTTATTGAATGCAAATTGCTATGGAGGTGAAAGTTTATCTGAACACCTTGCTAATTTTGTATGTTCTATTATTGTGCATCTAAAGGATACTGTGGGGCTGGATATAGTTACAACCACATCGCTTATGATTGCTAAAGTGGTAAAAGAAGAATTTCCAGAAATAGAGGTCCGTGCTTCAGTTAATATGAGAATCGGGACTGTAAAGGCTATGGAATATATTTCTGAGTTATTTGATAGTTTTTATATTCAGAGAGAATACAACAGGGATATCCAGCGAATAGAGGAAATGAAAGAGTGGGCAAATGAAAGGGGTAAAAAACTGTACTTTCTAGTAAACAGTGGTTGTTTAAATTTTTGTTCTGGACAGACTTTTCACGATAATCTTGTAGCTCACGAGACGGAGATAGTAAAGATGAAAAATATAAAGAATTGGGACCCTAGTATCTGCTGGAATTATTATAAAAAAAGAGAAAACTGGGTGAAATTTTTGCAGAACTCATGGATTAGGCCAGAAGATTTGCATAATTATGATAAATATTTCTCTATGGCAAAACTTGCTACTAGAACTCATTCAAACCCAAGAAAAGTTATTGGAGCCTACTCTACGCGGAGATTTAAAGGAAATTTAATAGATCTGCTAGAACCTGGCCATAATCCACTATTTTTCCCTTATGTTATAGATAATTCAAGATTTCCTAAAGATTGGTTTCAGACTGTAACTAACTGTGATAAGAGGTGTCATAAATGTAATTATTGTTCAGCAGTTCTTAAAGAGGTTTTAGTGAAGGTTGAGGATCTTAAGTAACTGTTGCAAAACTGGTTGATGATTGTTTCATTAATGGTGGATGTATTCGAGGGTGTAAAATAATCTGTGTAAACTTCCTAAAATAAAGAGTTAATAATTATACTCTCATCTTATCTCTTCCTAAAAATTTCCTTATCCTATTCCAGAAACTCTTATTCTGCATCTCTAATATCTGGGATTCCAGAGCCTCTACTCTTTTCAGAAGTTCATTTATTAATCTTTCTATTAAGCATGACTTACCTACTCAAAAATTCTGTCAAGCTATTCAAAAAGAAGCCTGTGACATCTGTCACAGTATGTCACAAAAATGTCACTGTTATAATAATAGACAGGAACTAAAAAAGAAAGGGGATGCTGTGACAG
>Ga0080004_1113161_pt1 | contig 15252 bp, 28 predicted proteins | sample WasSprMetagenome_FD_69207 | JGI IMG/M metagenome (GOLD analysis project Ga0080004, IMG submission 69207) | Sulfidic aquatic microbial communities from Washburn Spring, Yellowstone National Park, USA - WS (SPADES assembly) (version 2) | ecosystem: Environmental > Aquatic > Thermal springs > Hot... | reverse complement strand
TACATCAAAGCGTTTATAGCTATAAACGCTTTGATGTAGGTTTCAATTGAAACTTGAAACAAACCCGTGTTTCACCACGTTTCAGACCCACCCCCGCTGGAATCTCGTTGTCCCCACTTGATGGTGTTGATTGTCCCCAGTTTCAACGGGTGAATTGTCCCCAGATCATGGAGATCATTGTCCCCAGTTTTTCCATTGGTGTCCCCACTCTTTATACAAACAAAACTAGACCCCGGCAAAATTTTCCAGCGACTCCCCAGCGGGTGTTCTAATTATACAAACAGGATCGATATGTACAGATCCTTGTACAGGTTTTAATAAAACATTACAGGATCCTCTTTTCTATTAGTAGCCGTTCCACGGGATTCGGCTAATAGAACCCGATCGTGTCTTACAGCACAAGGGATTGCATAGTTGAGTTATGGGATTTTCCAAAATGTGCAACCCATTATTGTTTTGGCAGTAGGAGTTTACTTTTTCTCTTTAGATAGAGCTTTTCTTGAAGCTATGAACTCGAAGTATTTCTTAAGTATCCAACGCATACAAGCACCCTCACTATCAAATTCCATTGCCTCACAGTACTTTTTCAGCAGTTCTTTTACCTCATATGGGACAACGAACGAGATTCTAGCGTTATATCTACGTGGTCTCTTACGCATTTAGACACCAGTAGAATATATTGTATTTATACATTTTTAACCAAAACACACAACAGCTTTAAAAATACCAATGCAGTATTAAAATACAGGTGTGTCTAATTGAGCGGAGAAGAGGAGATTAGCCCGGAAGACATTGCAAAAGCACTTGGAGAAGAAGCAGAGGTAGAAACTAGAGAGGAAGGAGAGGAAGTTGTACCGAGACCACGAAGAGGGAGACCGCCTAAGAAACGCACAATCGAGATACCGCGGGATGTTGAAGAAGCGCTCAAAAAGATAGATGGAGCTACAGCACTCAAACTGATGCAGTTTTTACACTCTAGTTACCTATCTTGGATTACTGAAGCTGAAGCTGAAAAATACTATGTAACTGTAAGCAGAGCTTACAGCGAGGCACTACAACAGCAGGAGAGGACTCTACGAGAGCTTACAAATGCTTTTACACAGCAGTTACAGAGCACTATAGCGCCAGCACTAGAGTCTATTTCTAAATCAATAGACGCTATAAGCAGTAGAGTAGCAGATCTTGAGAAAATAACCAGACCACAACCAATAGATGATCGCTTGGTAATATTGGGTAGTGTGTTACTGAAAGGTTTCAGAGAGAAGCTTGGTTTACCGAAAGAAGTAGATGATATATTGAACATGGTGATATACGAGTCTGCTAGAGCGTATTTGACTAAAAGAGGAGTAAAAGTAGAGGAAGAGGAGGTAGAGGAGAAGCAAGATGAAGGGAAAGAGTAGAGTTTATATTGTTAAGAGAGTGGATATCGAAGACCCCAGAGTATACGTATTCAAGGACAAGAGCAAGCTACGCGCTTTTATAAACACAGTAATTGAAGATGAAGGCGGAGTGTGGTTAGAGGTAATAAGGATTTTCAAAGACGAGGATGAGGAAAAAGAGTTTTATGAGAAGTGTAGACAAAATAAAAATATTATTTTGCGGATTTAATGAATGAGTCTATTATTTCACGCAGACACACGCTTATATTACTATATCCTTTTTTCTCACACGCTTTTCTTAAATTCTCTTTTTCACTACTAGTTACACGTATAGTTATACTCTCAGTATAGATTTTCTCACGCCTAGGCACGATACCACCAGTCAATAATATGTCTTACAGTAATTTAAAAAGCATTAATCAGAAGCAATATATCGGTGAGAGGTATATGGCTATGAAACCCGAAGAGATAACGAAGAGGTTAATGGATCTAGCGATCGACGGGCTAGGGTTATACATTGGCAGGAAAGCAAGCGAGTATGCTAGGCGATATATTGTGAAGCACGTTAAACAATATTCGGATGGAGCCTTTAAAATAGGAGTATCAATGTTAGATATGGTATTCCCCAAGATTAGGGAGGTACCGTATCTTGGGGATTGGTTAGCATTGTGGGGGCGTAGTGGAGTTGAAGACATACTGGTAGCTGTTATTGATAAGCCAGCGTTTTGCTATGCGAGCGACGCTAACACGATCATATGCCTCAACCTTGACACCACAGACCCAATCGTGATCATAGATGGAGTAAAGAAAACCAAGGACACAGATTACTCGGTATCTGGTACAGCCGAGGAACTAACGATAAGCCTCAAGTCACCGCTGAGTGCAGGAGCACACGACCTAGTAGTAGCAGGTCTAAGAGTGAGCTTTAGTGGAAAGATCTACGTGTAGGTGAGATGAAATGCCTAGGTCTAAAGCCCGCGTAGTCAATATATTTGGAAAGACTCTAATACTGAAGAAGAATCCTTGGTACTCTGAGAGGCTACTCAATCTACTTACAAGTTTAGGCAAGAAGCCCAAGAAGCCAGAGACAATTATAGCGACGCCACCGCCTTGGTTTATGAACCCGAGTGCAATGCCAGCGGGAGTATACGAGAGAGCTAAAAAGTTTAGCGAGGTCTCTAGTGCAACAGCAGGTAAGCCTATCGAGGAGAGGTTAAAGATTATTCAGAAAGAGCTAAAGTTACCACCAGAGCAGAAGAAGAAGAGACCAAGCAGAGCTAAACCACGTAACGAGCTATTCCACGTTAAATTCCCAACTTATGAAGAACTGCGTGGAGTAGCACCAGCACCCGTAGCACGACCAGCTAAACCAACGGTTACAGCTTAAGATCTAAACCCCTAAATCGAATTCCTTTTTTTATCTTTTCCTTTTTTCTTTTTTCTTGGGTGTTTACTTTGGAGAGGAGGAAGCCACGAGTTAGGAGTGGAGACAAACTCACATATTTCGAGAAGGAGAACTTACTCAAATTTCTCAAAGAGTACTTTACAGATGAGATCTGGGATGTACTGGGGTATTACCCCCGAATAGAGGATATCCCCGAGATCTGGAATGAGCATTGCTTTGACATGGACTACTATGAGTGTAAGAGAGTACTCTTAGAGAAGTTCTCGCTCTATCTTAAACCCGAAAGAAAGCTAGAGGAAATGCTAGGATACGTAGAAGTAGAGCACAAGCAGTTTATTGAGCAGTTGAAGAGAGAGATAGAGGAGATGTATGGGACAACGAAGATATCAGAGCTATATAAGAAACCAGAGCTTGAGCGAGAGATATGTGAATACGTTAATGGTGAATTTGTATGTAAGAGAGAGAAGGAAGTAATAGATTGGAACAACTTATTCATTGAGAGATCGCACCCCCTTTACGCATACATTAAAGAGACATATGGATGTGTAGATCTCTACGAGAAGCCAGTTTACGAGTTTACGCTACAGGAAGTGGATAATCAAGAAGCAGTATACTCATTTACTGAGCAGGTAGCACAGATGCAGGGGTTTAAACCAGTATCAGCGGGGATGTGGATCTATCAGCTACGAGCACCAATACCATTGATCTACTTAGTAACAATCAAGGACACGAAGCTAGAAGATAAAATGCTAGTGTGTGTTCTAGTTGAACGAGAGCAATGGAGCACTATTTTACCATTGACTCACAAGCTTAACTTTTACATTGGAGTATTAACTCATACAACAGCGGGTAAGCCAGCTTACTATGCTTTTCTCTACTAAGTACTACGAGCTATACGATACGCTAGTTGAAAAGTACTATTCTGAAACAGAGTGTAGATATCGCCTAGGACTACTATGCTTACTCATAATTCTGAGGAACGGATTGAGAGCAACGGAGTCAGTAATAGCAGTAGAGGAGTTTTTGAAGCAGAGTAGCAGAGTAATATTAATTAAATCGCTTAAAGGCGGTAACCTTAGACACGTGGTTTTACCAGAGGAGATTAGTTTACTAGATCTCTATGAGCTTAAGCAATGCTACGACAAGCTTGATAGATACTTAGTGAGAAACGTAGCATATTATAGGATCAAGACTAACCCGCACCATCTTAGAGCACTCTACATTAACGCACTACACGAGCAGGGGAAGACAGTACACGAAATAGCGAGGATCATAGGGCACGTGGACAAGAAGAACACGGAGAGATACATTGAGAGAGCAGTTAAACATATTTAACTCTCACTACTAGAAGTATTAATAGGTGAAACAATGAAGCACTACAATTTACAGAAAATAGTTGAGATAGTTAAGAGACTACTACGCAGAATTATCAGAAAAGTAGGACGCTAAATTATAAAGCAACGTAATGTACTAAAAAACTGGTGGTCTAGATGCCGACTCTAGCATATCTCGATAGAAACATATGGGCTAAGGGGGAATTAACAGAGCCTAAGCTAAACTTAGTCTTTTCACCAGCAACAGGTAGTACTCTCACAGTAGTTTTAGCACTACACGACTACAACGGTGTGAAAGTAACCGATGACTACTCAACAACAATACCAGCTGGCACAACATCTAAAGTAATAGAGCTAGGGGACTATCTCAATGCACAGCAGACGGCTAAGGGTTTCGGGAGCGGATTCTACGTTATAATAGTGAAGATAACCGAGACAAATGAGGTATTTGCTTTACCGCTAATAGTAACGCTGGGCTATATCACACCACCAAGTATACCAGACCGCGAATACCTACAGTACTACACGGTTTTTGATAGAGTGATTGGAGCACATCTCAATTTACCGCCCACGATCAGCTATATACCGAGCGATCCTAGATTCATGGTTTACGCGTATTTCCATAAGGGCAATAAGGGGAGGCTCGTAGGCATCAGCGAAGTAGGTAGCATAGTGTTTGACACGGGGTATCACCAACTAGCATTTATAACATTAACATTGAAGTTTAACAGCACTAAGGAAATGCTTACACATATGTTAGCACACAGCTATGGATTAACAGCAAGTGTAGTGTTAAACGCTATGGACGCAATTAACAGAGGAGACTACGGCACAGCTTTAAGACTACTCAGACCATACTACATGATAACGTTCCTAGGCAGAATGATAGCAACGGAATTTGATACAGCAAGCTACGAGATAAGAATAAAGACGCAGGTCTACTTGGGACAGTGGGATTGGGGCAAGATCTTTTCATGGGGAGCGATCGGGTGCGGAGTAACAGTTCTAGGTGTAGCAGTAGTTACAGCGGTTACAGCGGGAGTAGGAGCGATAACAGCACCATTGATAGCTGGTGCATGTATCGCTGGCGGAGTACTCGGAGCGGGATTAGCGGTTATGACATCTACGTCTAGCGACAAGCCAGAGACAATCATAATATATGTTAATACTGTGAGAGAGGAAGGTGAGAAAGCCAAGCAACAGAATCAGCAATACTACAGCGACGCTAAGGATATTCTCGATAAGTGGTTAAGCGAGGGCAAGATAACGCGGGAAGACTACAACCAGATGATGAGTGTGTTGAGCACTTGGAAGTCAGCGATGGACTCAGCAATAGACGACATAGTGAAGCTATCAGAGGAGATGATCAAGAAAGCATATGAAGATGGCTATAATGACGGGTACAAGAATGGGGTCGAGGAGAGAAAGATGTGGATCATTGGGGCGGGAGTGGGTGGTCTATTAGTAGGCTTCATGATGGGGAGGAGGTAGATGAGGGACGAGACTATTGTTAAAATAACAGCTATAGTGGCACTCACAGCGATATGTACTATAGCTGTATTGCACGGAATTGATAGTGCGTTAATCGGAGCTGTTTCGGCTATTATCGGCGGTATCGCCGGCTACGAGTTTCATAAGGTAACTGATAGAATTAAGTATAGGGGCAGGAAGTGATAGGTCTGCTGAAAATACTAGATCTGTTGAGGGACTCGAAGATACGAGTGAACACTAGAGAGAAGTCGATTAAGATACTCAGAGACGAGCAAGTAGTAGCAGAAGTGAAGTTCTACGACAGCGACGTCTTCAACGAAGTGTACTCGCTCTTAAAGCAGTACTTAAAAGACTAGCTTTTTTTCCTCTAGTATCCACCACTGTGCCAGTTTACACGCTTATGTAAATATGCAATTATTAGCCCGGGTTTTCATTGAGACCCGTGATGATGCGCATGAGGGAGCTCGGAGACGGCAGATTTCTAGTTGAGAGAGATTACAGCGTGGTAGTCACGATAAGACTGAAGTCGAGCACTCTCGACAAGTACGAGAAGCTCACGGCACTAGTAAACGCAATAGACCCAAACTTGAAAGCCACTAGAACAGCTATTATGAGACTTGTTCTCGAGAAAGCAGTTAAACAGCTACTCAGAGACCCGCGCCTAGCAGTTGTGTTATTGAGAAGTAGCAGGTGGCACCATGCCTGTTAGGTACAGGTGCAGGAACTGCGGGGCAGTACTCTACGAGTTCAAGAGAGTCGGTCAGGACTACACAGGAGTCCCCACGCCTCGCGAAGTGGCGTTTATGTATCACTTCACCTGTCCTGTATGTAAGTCGCAACTAAACTGGGATACTAGTAACCCTGACTGGAGAGAGCACATAGTCGTTAAGCCAGCACGAGATGCTACTGAGAGAAAGCAACATAAGAGAAAGCGCAAAGAGCTACTAAACGCCGAGGAGAGCGAGAGCACAAACACGAGATGCATCAGCGGAGTCACTTTTCTATCGGGTAGTGAATTCCTAGTCGACGAGTACTAGTGTTTTTTTGTCTTACACTCATATATAATCTATTGTATATAAGTCTATCTTCTGGTGGTGGCATGAGTAGTGTGAGTTTAGAGTTTAAAGACTTAAAGCTCAGAGTAGATGGGGAGCTCAATGTAAACTCGAACACTGTGTCTCTGCACGGATCACCAACTACGACTGTGCGTCAGCACATTATCAGAGCGCTATATGATGGAACACTACTCAGCAAGATCACGAAAATAGTGCTGGTCGACACTAATGGCACTGAGAGGGACAGCACTACTAGCTTGTCTTACAGCGTTAGTGGCAACGAGCTAACAATATCGTGCTCTATATCAGTGACAGCTGGCTACACAATCGCGAGAGTGAGGTCTTACGCAGGCACATATCTCTACTTCGAGACTTCAGTCTCACCACAGGTGACCGTGAGCGCTGGCGACGTTGTCACAGTTACCTTGAAGATCACTGTATCAATTAGTGGCACGCTCACCTACGGCACAGCAACGTATTCTTTAACAATGGTCGATTTCGGCAACTTAGCGGTCTCAGTGCTCGCCGGCACAAGAAGTGCCAGCGACTTGAACATATCAGCAGTAGCGTTCGTGTGTACGCAGGCGACGTACAATGTAGGTACGACGAAAACGATCTCATCGGACGGTCTAATGCTGTACTTCACAGCATCAACAACAGTAATAGCGCAAGAGACGCTCACAGCAGTGCAGATCTGGACATCGGAAAGAGAGCTGTGGAGGTATGCAGGCTTGTCGATACCGTTGCCGGCAGGGTCTACTGTGTCATACGCTGAAGCTGTATCAGCGTAGCGGGCGACAGAGAGTGAGAATAGCACAGCTACTCGGACAGCTACTCGAGAAGCTTAGATCACTACTAGCACTGAGGTGCGAGTGCTACAGCGAGCAATCGTACAACGAGATAGTCAAAGAGCTAGAAGACACTATTGCCAAGCTCGAAGACTGGTACAAGCGTGCAACAGGTGGTGATATTGGCACTGTGGTTGATGAGACTGCGCGGACTTGTGAGCAGAGCTAAGCAGTACGTCTCAGAGCTCTACAACTACTACGTCCCCCCGTTCAAAGTCAGTACTGTCAAGCTCACAGACAGCGAGCTACTCTCTGTGATAAGCGACATCTACAGAAAGACGTTTGTGAATGCCCGTTGGTTTAGGCTCGACAATGACTACTACACGACTGGCTACGAGACATTCAAGAGGATAACAGAGTGGGACTGGACAGACACCAGAAAGTACCTTAAGGACGTCTTCGACTGCGACAAGTTCGCAATGTACTTTAAAGCCAGAATGGCTATAGAGTTCAACATAAACGCTATCGCAGTAGTGCTCGACTACTCCAGCGCGCACGCCTACAACATAGTAATACTAAAAGACTGTAGCGGAGTCCACTGGTACATATTCGAGCCACAGACAGATGAACTAATAGAGTTCGAGAAGAGGAACACTAAGTACTACGCTATGCGCGACTACGTTATCATACTCTAGCGCTGATGCGCAATGACAGAAGTGAGCTTATCACTAGCAGAATCACTGCCACTCAAGAGCACAGCGTGCTTATCAAGACTAGCCACTGGAAGCGCTAACATATGTATAATAGATTACTTTTTTCTCTCGAGCTCTTCTCGACTAAGTATTCCATTCTCACTCGCAGAGTCTCTAATTGTGGTCAGCTCAGCTGGCTTAACGCTCAGAGCACCACACTCTCTCTACTTGTCAGATCAACTCTCACTCACGAGCTCTCCACAGCTCAGAGCCGAGTACAAGCTCTCTCTATCAGAGTCGCTCGCTCTCAGAGACCTACCGCGCGTAGTCGTAGTGAAATCATTCCGCTTAAATGAACAGCTCGCACTATCGAGCTCTGCAAAGCTCAGCTTCGATCTCAGCTTGAGCGCGAGATCACCAGTCTCGCTCAGCGACACGGCGCTGGCGTCTATACTTAGATCGCTCACAGCGAGCTCGACTGTGCAACTCAGCGACGCTGTCAGAGCTACAGCTATACGCAGAGTACAGCTCTCGGAGTCGCTGAAGCTCACAGCTACAGCGAGCGTGACGGCTAAGCAACCGCACTCAGTCTACTTGTCAGACTCTCTTGGCTTGTCGAGCTCAGCCGGGCTGGAGCTCTCGCTCAGGCTCTCGCTCTCAGAGTCTGTATACTTAATCAGCTCAGCAGGCTTAGCGCTCAGAGAGATACACGTAGTGTACGCGAGCGAGCTACTGAGATTGTCGAGCTCAGCGAGCTTAATGGCAGTGCAGTACTTGACAGCGAAGTCGCGCGTAGCAGTAGTAGACGCCTCAAGCGTGTTCGTAGTGTCGAGGTCTATCACAGCGAGATCGCTAGTAGACATGCTAGACGCAGTGAAGCCCACAGTGCGGAGGAAGCCTACGACAGCCCCGCTACTCGCAGTAGTAGCGCTACTAGTACTAGTGCTACTCGCAGTAGTAGCCGGGCGCAGGGTGAGTCCACGTGAAGCATAAGACCGCACGAGTAGAGGTCTACATTAACGACACGCTAGTGGGGTCAGGCGAGCTGGCGTACAGCGACATCTCCGAGAATGCTCTCGCGCCGTACAGCGTCTTCCACTGCGACGAGACACAAATGATCATAGACAGCGACGCAGTAACGCTGAGTCTTTGCTGGGAGGACACAGTAGCGCACATACTGCCGTGGAGCTTTAAGAGAAAGCTCACCGTGCCAGTCTACTTGGACTCGGAGCAGACTGGCACAGCTGTTATCGAGATAACAGACGAGGCTAGTGGATCACTACTAGGACTCGTAATAATCGCGCTGATAATACTAATAGTATCACTAGCACTAAAAAAGAGAGCAAAAGAGAAATAAAATAATGGTGGTGCATGTGTCGTACTGCGCGTACAGCTCAACGGCAATGAGGCTTACGAGCAAGGGAATGTACTGCGCTTCATCAGGTCAGGGCTACTGCGACAACGACATAGTGCTTTTCGTAGCGGGCAAACTGTGTAGATGGTATGGAGTAGTGAGCGACGGGACAGAGTGCCCCAGCTACCCCGTAAAATTCGACTCAACAAATAGAAGACTCGTTAAGAGCACAGAGGCGTACACATGCTTCGGCTACGTGCTCTAGGTGATGTGCCGTGAGCATAGTCATTGACAAGAAGAAGCTTATACAAGTGCTTATTGACGCTCTCAGAGACGTTATACCGAGAATAAGCGTTAAAATCACGGCGAGAACTGTGAGGACTAATGAGAGCGGGGTCTACAGCGAGCAACTCTCGAATCAGATCTCGTGCATGAGCACTGATCCATCAATAATATGCGTTCAGTTCACGGACGGAGTGAACTACTACGTTAAGACGTACTACGCCGAGACAGACATTGACGAGAACACTATACAAGACGGCACAATAGTGCACACTCACAGGCTTAAAATAGCGCCCAACGCGGATGTCATAATTGTGGAGGTGACGACTAGTGAGCAGTCAGTGTAATTGTGTAGCAGTTGGCATCAGTGCGAGATACTCTATTTCCCCGTTTTTCCTCGTGGTCTTCTCGAACATGTACAGAGTGCTGAGTAGACAGGCTACGCTGATCTACGACAACCACTACGACATAGCTGTCTCCAGATCCAAGGTCGTTGAGGCTTTTCTCAGAGCCACTAACTGCGAGAAGCTGATTCTAGTTGACACTGACATTATACCATATACGTGTACTGAGAAGTCTGAGCTACTCGAGTGCACTGTGAACTACAACGCTCTTAACGAGCTACTCGACAAGTACTACGAGTACCCGGTGATCTCGATATATCACTGGAGCAAGAAGTTCGAGCCGAATGCATATAGAATCAAGTCGCTGAGGAAGTACTCTAGAGACATCTACATAGTCGACTACGAGCCACTCTACTTGAGACCTGGCAGTGGCGTCTACGAGGTGGACTACGCGGGCATAGGTATAACAATGATTGATCGTAAAGTCCTCGAGACGGTGAGCTTTCCGTGGTTCAAGGTAGTTTATAGTAAGTTGCGTGACGGGAGAACCTACGAGCTAGGCGAGGACGTCTACTTCTATATGAAGCTTAAAGAAAAGGGGATTAAAGCCTACGTCACGACCGACATTGTGGCACTACACCTCGGCGAGTTCGCGCTAGATCTCAATAATAAAGTAAGACACTTACTTTTTAGCTGGTACGATAAAAAACAAGATAGTGGTGGTTGAGTGTGGCTTACTATCTAGCTGGCTTCGACATATATGCGTCAAGGTGGAAAATTATATCAAACATAGTTGTAACGACTGTGACGTTAGACACGACAGGCAAAGCTACGGTGTCACTAGCTCCTGGTATAGTTCCACGAGTCTTCATTGAGTGGAAGGGCAGAGAAGCAACATTCGACGTTACAGTAGACACGACAACTGGCAAAATCACTATTGTCGGCTACACTAGGAGCATCTCGAAAACAACTGCAACGGCAGTTTCAGCAGTATCTGTCTCAACTTCTACAGTAATAGCTGGAATCAGCGTCACAACCGGCACGAAGATCGCCGGCATAACGGCAACTACAGGTAGCGTTACCTCCATCACTGGCACGACTACTATATCGGCAGTTACAGGTATAACTGTGTCCACAGCGTCATCAGTAGACAGCGTATCTGTCTCAACAGCAGTGGTTGTGACTGGCATTGGATCAGACGCTGGACTGTGGACAGCTGACTTGGCTGGCAACCTCAGCCACACGCACGCCGTAACAACCACTATCGCTGTCACCGGAGTCTCAGTCACAACTGGCGTTAAAGTGACAGGCGTGACAGCTACAACGGGTAGCGTCGTGGCGGTGACAGCGACCACTACAATATCAGTAGTTACAGGCATAACTGTGAGTACTGGCACAACAGTTGACGCAGTATCTGTTACAACAACTACTGCCATATCATCTGTGTCTGTGGCTACTGCAACAGTGCTCGCTGACGCGACGCTGTCGTGGTCTCCGCTCGCTGGAGTGTCCGTTGGCGTGATAATTATATGGTAGTGGAATAAGCTTTTTCTGCACTCCAGCTTCTTTTAAAGTCTTTTTTCTCAATTACTTCTCGGTGTCATGCTTGAAAAACAATATTGTAGCTCTGCGCAGGCTAGCAACTGCACAGAAGATTCTGCGCGAAGTAATCGAGAACAAGAAGCGCTATAATGTGTCGTATAACCTAGAGTGCAGGCTACGTGAAGTGTTAATGCTGGTCGAGGAAGCATACGACGCAGTCTCGTACTGCGAGAGCTACTTGTAATACGTATTCTTATTTTACACTATTCAACTAATCCACAGTGGTGGTAGTGTATGGGCAACTCTAAATTGTTGCTTGTCGCTCTGCTAATACTAATTGTACTAGCGACCGCGCAGTACACTATCAGCGTCGAGGAAGAGACGAAGCAGTGGGAGACCCCCGCCGAGTTCATGCCAATACACTAGTACACTGGGTGATCTGGTTGCCTGAGCTCGAGGTGTACTCGGCAAAAATTGATGAAAAGACTGGTCACCCGGCGATCAGGTTCGTTAGCAAATCGCTCTGCCACGCCACGGTCGGCGCTGACGTTGTGACGCTGTGCCTCCACGCCTGCGCCTACTGCTACACCAAGCAGTTAACGAGACTGAAGTGGGAGGGCGAGAGCGCTCTTCCAACTGCTACTGGACTCTACGAGGATCTGCCGAGAGTCCTAGACAAGCTGTTCTCCGAGAACCCAGTGAAGTACCCGTTCAGGTATGGGGTATTCGGCAACGTGAGCCCACCGTACGAGTTCACCTCCAGGCTGTTCAGTGAGTGTCTGAGAGTCCACTTGAAGCACGAGTACCCAGCGATAATATTCTCGAAGGTTCCGCTACACTACTATGTTGCGGATGAGCTGTTAAAGCTAGCTGAGAGGAATCTGCTATTCGTGTCAGTGACTATAACCAGCTTCGACCACGAGCTCGTCAGGTTCTTCGAGCCGAGAGCGCCAAGCCCGGAGGATAGAGCAAAATTCATCGAGTGGTGCGAGGATCACGGGATACCGTGGAGCGTTAGAATCTCACCGATGTACCAAGGCAGAGTTGACAGCGCTGAGGGCATTAGAAGCATTCTCTCGAGACTACCAAGGGGTCACGTAATAGTCGAGTACTTGAGAGTCGAGTACTACAAGTTCACAGACCCGAAGAGAGCGGTGGAGGTCGGCATCACCAGGGAGGAGGCGGAGAGATTAGTCAAGGTCTTCGAGCGACGCGGTGTCAAGCCGTGGGACGAGATCAAGATGGGCTTCAAGGGCTGGTTCACCGCCCCCGCCAAGTACGCCCTAGAGAGAATGCTCGAGATAAGAGACGAGGTGAACAGGCTTGGCTTCTCCTTTGCAATGTGCGGACACTACACTAAGTTCAAAATTCAAGATTATAGGGACTGTTGCACTGGGAGGCACGACTGGTACATGAAGTTCTCAGCATTTTGGAAGCCGGAGCGGGCAAAAGACAAGAGATTCGTGGAGTTCTTTACTGATAGGCTCCCGAGGACACCGCTTAGACTTTTCAGGGACAGGAACACGTGCCTGATCACCGAGAAGACAGTAGAAGAGCTCAAGAGAACTCTCTGATTTTTTACGCGCACACTCTCTACGTATACTTTAACGCAGTCGTGTAAACTCATGTTTTTAAATCCAACACGTTACTACATGTAACTGGTGTACAAAATGTCTCTACTCGAAGAGGCGAGAAAACACAGAATAGTACTGCTAAACGCTCTGCCACTAAACGCCTTTCCTGTAGAAGCAGATAGGCAATTCGAATTCACAGGCGAAGTAGTAGCACTAGACGAGCTAGTTGTGATATTAAAATTTGCTCAGCACTACGGTGTTAAAATAGAGAACTACATCAGGCACGAGCCCACGGTAAAACTATTATCACAAATCACATCTCTAGAGCTTAAACCAGAGAACAAGCTGTACTCGTACAGCGAGGGCGACGAGATATACATTATCACGTTGAAAAAACCAGTAAGAGGGCAGGAGGTAGAGGTTAAGCCGGAAGACCTGTTAATTGTGAGAGTCAGCTACTCGAAGGCGGTCTAAGTGACCGAGAAGAAGTGTATTATTAGACTGAGAAGACATTGCACTGTCTTTGAGTGTTTAATTGACGAAGAAAAACAAAAGTATGGCAGTAAAGACTACGTTATCACATACTGTAGCATGTGCATTAAAGCAGTGTACGCAAAGGCTAAGCGTAGATTAGTGAACAAGTTTTCAGTTGTAAACACTCTATAGGTGTAACTCGTTGAGCGAGAGAACTGTAACAGAGATCAAGCTGAGAATATACGACCAAGCACTTGTGAGCAAGCTCGACGAGTACTGTAGAAACAACAGCTACAATTCCCGGAACGAGTGCGTGCAGGCTATACTGGTAACGTTTATTGCTGGAGTAGATGCTAGTGGAGAGATAGTAGAACTCAAAGGCGGAAAGCTAATAACATTTTTCGGCAAGGGAAGGTGCACCAGGTGCTCTAGGGAGATAAAGACAGGTGATAAGGTCTACTGGTACTTCGCGAAGTACAGGGACGGCAGAACGCAGACAGTCTACATGTGCTATGAGTGCTATATTCAGACAGCAGATCAGACGCTGGCAAAGCTAGTTCTACAGCGGGAGAGACTTAGACGTGAAGTAAACGCACTGAAGAAAGAGCTTGAGAGACTAGTAGCAGTAGTAGAGCAACTCGAAGCATTCGAGCAACTCACACAAGTATACTTGAATTTCAGAAACGCACTAGAAGCAGTACACTACACGAGAATACAGTCCAGCGACGAACTCAAAAAAGCGTTTTCACAGCTGGTTGAGAAGATCGAGGACTTAGCGAGGAAATTCGACGAGACAACAGCAATATCCAAGGCTATTTGGAAGAAGCTTAAGAGGCTAATAGAAACCAGAGGTGCAGGGGAACTAGAGGTCTCCGCGAGAACAGCCCGCTGAAAAGGTTTAAATACTGATCGTTTCAAATCTATAAAACGGGTGCGAAACAATGCCCACGAGGAAAATCCCCATACTGAGTAAAACCTTGGCTAGCGAAGTCCTAGACGACTGTGAGAAGCTAGTGGAATTCTGTAGCGAGAGGCTACGAGAGAACCCCGAGCTAGACGTGGACATTGTGGCGAGACAGCTTGAGACCTCTAGGATTACACTATGGAGAAGATTGCAGAAGTGTGGAACCACTTGGCAGGAGCTTAAGAAGAAAGCACAGGAGGAGGCACGAGAGAGAAAGAAGCAGTTAGAGCTAAAGCTACAAAAGAAGCTTGAAGCTAAGAGAATACCGCCAGCTACATTTGAGGAGTTCTCGAAGAGGACAGTAGTAGTTGAGCTAATGGAGAAGCTACAGAGTGCAAGTATATCAGACTATCAGCGGAGGGACATAATTAAGACGTGGTGGAAGATCATAACAACGTATAACCAGCTGGTGAGATCGCTAAAAGAGCTTAACGACCCATTAGCGGAGGAGCTTTACGAGATTACGCCCGAAGACTTCGTAGACCCAGAGATCCCACTCAAAGAGAAGCAGAAGTGGATCGAGAGAGTCGTAGCAGTGTGGAGACAGAAGTACACAGATATAAACGCATACATA
>Ga0080004_1128377_pt1 | contig 15253 bp, 13 predicted proteins | sample WasSprMetagenome_FD_69207 | JGI IMG/M metagenome (GOLD analysis project Ga0080004, IMG submission 69207) | Sulfidic aquatic microbial communities from Washburn Spring, Yellowstone National Park, USA - WS (SPADES assembly) (version 2) | ecosystem: Environmental > Aquatic > Thermal springs > Hot... | reverse complement strand
AGCGTAGTAGGGGTTCCTGCCCCTATACTCCCAGACATACCTGCAATTAGGGCATCTCAACTTAACCACGAGACCACTAAAAACTACCTTATAAGCTTTTTCTCTCCATCCCCGCCTTAAAAGGCGAGGCTTTCAGTTGTAATCATTGAGGAAGAATAGGCTAAGCGGAGAAATTAATTAAGCCGCAAAGCAACTTTTATAAGTTTCAACCCATTAAATCAGCAATATCGCTGAATAAGCGAGGTGCCTAATGAGCGTAGCAAAGACTTTAATCGAAGATATTAACGCCATAAAGGTTGAGAGGGGGCTGCCTGAATCAATAAACGCTTTTAAGAGATTAATTAAGTATTATAAGCCATACATACACTTTCTAATCATAATAGTTGTTCTCTCCATTCTAAGATCATACCTTTTCACTCTAGAACCCCTATACACTTCACAGATAATCGATGTTGTTATTGTAGGCGGAAAAATTGAGGCTCTGCCAAACCTTATAATTAAAATAATAGTTGCAGTAATCTTATTCGGAATCGTAAATTTCTTCATAGTATACTTTCACGGATATTTTGCGCAGCTAGTTATTAGAGATATTAGATCCAACTATTATTCTTCGCTGCAGAATAAGTCCTTTAGGTTTTACGATTCCGCAATCGTAGGCGATTTAGTCTCAAGGGCGACGATGGATCTTCAGGCTGTTGAAGGCTTCTTGAAGTCTTGGGTTGGAACCCTCTGCAACGCTATCTTCACAGTAATAATTGTCTTCGGAACAATGCTCTCAATAAATCCGACAATGAGTTTCCTATCCATCATACCAATAACGCTAGTTTTTTATTTCACAAGCCAACTATGGATGAAAACAATGCCGCTGTTCAGGAAGATGATGCTGATTTTAGGGAGGTTGGGAGCCTACATACAGCAGAACATTATTGGAATGAGGGTTGTACGAATCTTTCAGAGAGAAAGGGAGATGGAGGAGGGCTTTAAACAGGTTGAAGAAATATATGTTAACACGGCGATAACAGCTGGAAGGATTCAGTCGATTTACACTCCGTTACCGCAGGCGATATTAACCTTTGGAATAGCAGTAATTTACCTTTACGGGGGAAACCTGATTGCATCTCCAGAGCATACGTTAACTATCGGCGAACTTACACTCTTCGCTAGATACATGACTAGATTAAGTTTTCCGCTGCGCGATTTAGGTCAGCTTCTCGGAACATGGATAAATGCGTCGGCAGGCCTTGAGAGAGTTTTTGAAATTATGGATCTTCCAGTTGATGTTAAAGATGAACCTGACGCGCAGGACATCACTATTAAAGAGGGTGAAATAGTATTTGAAAACGTGACTTTTGGATATGAAAAGGGTAAACCTGTACTGAAGAATATAAGTTTTAAAGTTAAGCCTGGGGAGAAAATAGCCATACTGGGAGCAACCGGATCCGGCAAAACAACGCTTGTCTACTTAATCCCAAGATTCTATGATGTAGATTCTGGAAGAATAATGATTGACGGCGTAGATGTCAGGAAGTTTAAGTTATCATCGCTGAGGAGGCAAATAGGTTTAGTTCTACAGGATATCTTCCTATTCACTGGAACCATTAAGGATAATATCGCGTTTGGAAACCCAGACGCCCCAATGGATTCAATTATTAAAGCCGCAAAAATTGCTAGAATACATGATTTCGTCGAGTCGCTGCCAGAAGGCTACAACACAATGATTGGGGAGAGAGGAGTAACTTTGTCAGGCGGGCAAAAGCAGAGAATAACTATTGCTAGAGCATTATTAACAGACCCTAAAATCTTAATTCTCGATGATTCCCTCTCCTTCGTTGACGCTAAGACTGAACAGGAGATACAGGAAGCCATGAATGAAGCGATGAAGGGTAGAACATGCTTCATAATAGCTCAGAGGTTATCGACTATAAGAAATGCCGATAGAATAATGGTTCTCGAGGACGGCGAAATAGTGGAGTTTGGAACCCATGAAGAACTTTTAGCTAAGGGTGGAATCTACAGGAAAATTTATGAGACGCAATTCCTGGAAAAAGCGCCGCCTGAAATCTTAAGGAAGGCTGAGATGCATGTCTAGCTCATTCAAAACCTTTTCAAGGGAGGAAGAGGAGAGAAGAAGAACTGTTCCAGATAGAGTGTTAATTCGGAGAATGTATGATTACGCTAAACCATATAGGAGAAACCTCATCATCGGCGCTTTAACCACAGTGTTAACATCTGTAACTGGACTTTTCTCCCCATATTTACATAAGATTGCAATTGACCAAATTATTCAGCCTGGAAAACTCGCAGGTTTCCTATGGTGGATACCCCTCTTCATCCTCATTACCTTAGCAATGTACTTCTTCCAGTATATTCAGCTCTTTCAAATGAGGATAGTTGGCGAGAGAGTTGTCGCTAGGATGAGAGATGAAATGATCCATAAACTGCAGGTAATTTCTCTCCGATACTTCTCGGAGGGGGAGATTGGAAGAATATTATCGAGGCCTGTGAATGACGCTAACACCGTTAGAATCTTCTTACGGATGGGGTTGACGAGCATAATCATGGATACAACTTCAATTTTAGGAGCATTATTCATAGTGTTCTCCCTAAATGTTAAGCTCGCTCTAATCGCAGTTGCAATACTTCCATTCACTATAGTGTTAGCTTGGTTTCTCGGAAAAGTTTCTAGAGCAGCCTATAGAAAAACGCTATCAGCACTCGGAGGCTTAACATCTAAAATTCAGGAAAACCTTTCAGGCATGAAGGTAATAAAATCCTTCGTTCAGGAGGAGAAAGCCTTCAAAGAATTTCTTAAAGTTCAAGATAATGTGGTGAAAGCGAATATAAAAGCGATTAGAATATCGGCAGCATATCAACCAATCATTCTCTACATAAGAATATCTGGTACAGCCCTAATCCTATGGTTTGGATCCCAAATGGTTTTAGCTGGAGAAATCACTATTGGAACATTAGTCGCCTTCATTGAATATCAATTCTCATACTTCATGCCTTTAACGGACCTAATAGCCGTCTACGATCAGTATCAATCCGCGATGGCTGCCATAGAAAGAATGTTCGATCTCATAGATGCAAATGTTGAAGTTGAAGAGCCTGAAAATGCTACAGAAATAAACAGTATTGAAAGCGTAGCGTTCGAAAACGTATTCTTCGGATACGACCCTAAGATTCCAGTAATAAAAGGCGTATCATTCAATTTGAAGAAACCATATAGGCTTGCCATAGTTGGGCCGACTGGAGCAGGTAAAAGCACAATAATAAATCTATTGGTGAGATTTTATGATCCGCTTGCTGGAAGAATACTGGTTAACGGTTACGATCTTAGGGAAATTAAGATTTCATCCCTCCGTGAAAAGATGAAGGTGGTTCTTCAAGACTCCTTCCTATTTCCAATGAGCGTTAAAGATAACATCAGGTTCGGGAAGCCGAATGCTTCAGATGAGGAGGTAATTGAAGCTGCGAAAGCAGTGGGGGCGCATGAATTCATAATGAAGCTTCCCGGCGGATACAATCATATTATAAGAGAGGGATCATCCAACATATCAATAGGGCAGAGGCAGCTTATAAGCTTTGCAAGAACACTTCTAGCAAACCCTCAGCTACTAATTCTTGATGAGGCAACTTCAAGCATAGACCCATATACGGAACTAATAATTCAAAACGCGTTAAAGAATCTTCTAGAGAATAGGCTCGCCATAATAATAGCCCATAGGCTCTCAACCATAAGGCTATGCGATGAAATCATAGTTTTAAATCAGGGGGAAATAATTGAGAGAGGAACACATAAAGAACTTATGGAGAAAGGTGGAATCTACAGTTCCTTCTATAGAATGCAATTTAGAGAAGAAACCGGGTTAGAATCCACTATTAAAGCAGGTTCATGAAAAGTTTTAGCGGTTAAGGAAGCATATGATGCCTGAAAAATTTAAGTTAAGTCCAAATGATGCATTCACTTATTAATGTTCTTCAGGCATTGTCAGCCGCTACAACTCCTCTATGCTTCGGTTCACACATATGTCCCGTTTAAGCCTCCTATAGCAAATTTTTTGGGAGGTTTTAGGCGGAAGGTTTATGCTAGACTAGAACGGAACATTATAGGCTGAAAATTGAGTTCACGTAAACGCTATCATCAATAGGCGACTAAACGTGGTATTTAGGCGGGTGCAACATGGAGAAGCTGAAGGGTAATGAGAAATCAACCTCAATTTTCCTATTAACTTCAACTTTCCTAATGCAAATGCTTACTGGAATAGTTGGAATAGCTGTACCCATCTATGCTGCGGAATTAGGTGCATCCCCACTCATATTAGGGTTTATAGGGGCCGCTGGAGGCTTAATCTATTCCTTCATGCCCCTAGTTTCAGGAGTTCTCTCAGATAAATTCGGTAGGAAAACCTTCATCTCCATTTCCATATCCTTATACGGTTTATCCTGCCTCCTATATAGTATTGTGGAGGACCCATACATGCTTATTCCAGTTAAGGCTTTAGAGTGGATTTCAGTAGCAATCTTCTGGCCGTCGGTTGAAGCGCTTCTAACAGAGACCTCAGAGATAAAGATTGAAGAAACATTTAGAAGATTCAATTTATCATGGGGTTCAGCGACAATAGTTGGACCTATGATAGGCGGATCCTTAATTAGCACTCTTGGAATTAAAACGCCATTTATAATATCCTTAATAATCTCATTTTCACTCATCCCACTATCAATAATTACAGTTAAGGAAAAATCAAAGAGAGAATTAGTGGTGAAACATGAAATTCACACATCAACCAGAAATAATAGCATTCCAATAGTTGGAGCCATAACAGAAATCCTATTATTCTCCTCTATAGGGGGAGTAATATTCAATTTGTTTCCAGCATACGCAGCCAGCTTAGGGATCCCAGCATACATTGTTGGCTTAATAATGTTGATAAATGGTTTCTTTAGGCTCATAGCTTTCCTCGAAACCTATAAAATAGAGGTTAAATTCGGCAGACATAACATATTCATAGCTGGATCCTTAATGATGGCGCTTGGATCAGCTCTAACAGCAATCGGATCTACAACACTACTTTTCACAGTATCCTTCGCTTTCTTCGGCTTCGGATCAGGCATGCTTTACGCATCCTCCATAACAACCCTCCTCAAAGATTGGGGTTCCGAGAAAGGTTACGCTAGTGGACTATTTGAAAGCCTTATAGGTGTAGGATACTTTCTAGGTTCACTAATAGGGGGCTTCATATCAGAATATTCTCCAAACGCCCCATACATCCTGAGCTTATTCGTGAGCTTAACTGTAAGCTTCTTTCAAGCTTCCTGTGAGCTACACCGCCCTAAAGGGCGAGACCCCAGCGTTTAAAGTAGGCTTTACACCTAACCCTCACATGCTGGTTTAAGGGGCTCACAACCCCCATCCCACACCTCCCATTAAGGCATGAACTATATAAAAGTAAAAAACAAAAACTGAGCTTAGATTCAGGATAAATGATGAAGCCTAAATAGAGATGCCTTAATGTTAATCTGCCAGTAATTACGTTAACATATCTTAGAATTCTACCTTCCTGATTCTACCATCATCAAATGTTGATGGAAAACTAGTCATAAAATCCGCCATATCTTTTAAAAGAACACTAATAATGGAAGATACATTTTTATAAAAAGACTGAGAGAAAGCCTCATTAAAAAAGTGAGTTAAAGATAAATATAAGGTATTTTTAAGGGGTATCGCTAATCTATTTTCCCAGCGAATAACTTCATATACTCCTTAACCTTTTCTTTAACCCTATCCCGAGCTACGCTGCCAAGTTTTCGGAAGTCTTTCTCGCTTGGATTAGCTTTATAAGCATCTATGAAACCTTCTATGAATGCTATTGAAAGGGCTGTTGCAACATTAACTTTTGTGACCCCGCCGGTTTTAATCGCGTCGAGTAGAGTTCCCTCACCCTTAAGGAGCTTTATTCCTTTTCTCTCAGCGTCTTTAGGAGTCATCAATATTCCAGATGAGCCATGTGAGACTAAAGGTATGCGCATCCTCTCCTGTATAGCAATTAATCTGTCAAGCCTTATGGGCCATATGTCATCCCATATGCCATGTATTGATCCAAACGCTGCTGCCAGAAAATCGCATCCAGTCTTCTTCACGAAGAACTCAACATCTTCAGGTTTAGCCATAAGCTCCTCAACCGATTTGCCAGCTCTTTCCCTTATGATTCTAACAGCGTCAGCTGGTGGAAGAGTTCTTAAATGAGCAATTTCAGTCTGAGAAAAGTAGTCTTCAATTCTAGGGATCTTACCTAATTCAGCTTCAACAGGCACATCCCTAGCATGACACATTTCAACAACTTGGCGAGTTAACCGAATGTTCTCTTCAAGCGGCAGGGATGATCCGTCGAAGAGAACAGCTGTAAAGCCAGCGTCAAGAGCTTTCTTCACTTGCCCGATTTCAGTTGCATGATCTAAATTTAAGGCGACACGTATATCTGTTTCCGCAGCCGCTATCTTAACCATCCCAGCTGCAAGAGACCAACCAGCATATTTAGCTGCTCCAGGACTAACCTGAATTATTAGGTCTACCTGCTCACCAATCTCCCTGCTCACTTCTTCAGCAGCCCATATGAATGCTTGCACCATCTCCATATTATTGGCGTTGAAGGCGCCTACAGCTCTCCCCTCCTCTAGGGCTGGTAAAAGCAAATCTTTCTCATTAACAAGAGGCATCTTCCACACCACCATGAAAGTTTTTACTTTATAAAATAGATATCTGCAAGATATAATTTTTTCCTCAAATCCTAAGAGAACTGGAAACTTAACATATAAAGCCCTTAAGATAAGAGATCTAATTAAATTTGCAGATTCATTCAATAAATTGTTGAGAAGTGTTGGAGGAGAAAAACTGAAGTTCAGGGATTGATGAAAAATATGCGGATCCATGAATGAATTGAACAGCAATCATCCAAGCTATATATAGTTTAAGCCATATGTGATAGTTGGCATAGGGAAAACTTTTTTAAGTATCTCTGGAAAAACGCTGAAATCAAATTTAGGCGTATCTGGGTTGCGGATAATCTCCGGTTTACCAAATATGAGCAATACAAGGGATCTGGGATCTTCAAGTTTTATATTTTCCCCTGAAACATGAATTTCAAAGCAGTTATCATAAACTTTAACGTTAAAGTTGGTGTTAACGCCAATTTTCTCCTCAATATAAGGATGAATTTTCTCAATGAAGTTAACAGGGTTTAATATAGCTAAACTTGCAGGAGCATAGGATGCTTTCGGCTTCAAACCAACCTTATCTAGGAGACCCATAAATTCCCAATCCCCATATGGGATGAGTAATTTAATATATTCAGCGCCAAGTATTTTTGATGCCTCATAGAGTGTTCTAATTATTGCAATTCTGGAACCAGCATATTCAGGCACTGTTAATTCGCTCATCGCCTTCTCCCATAACCCGCCAGTTAAAGCAACATAAGAAATCGGTTTATCCGCCAAATATGATATGAAAATATTCAGTAATCCTTGCACTTCCAGATGAACTCTACCAGCTAACATCTTAAACTCTTCCAGGCTTCTCCTAAACCTAACCGGCTCCCTTTGGTATACGTTAACTAAATCTAAAATTTTATCTTCAGTATACCGCTCAACCTTCAACCACTCTAAACCCGAAGTTAAATCTTTAAGGATGGAAACTGGAATATGATAGTCATATAGTATGCCAGCTTCCACGCATCCAGCTCTACTATAGAGTGACCTAGCTCCTGAAATCATTACAAGATCCACACCATCTTTAGACATTTTCATGAACGCGTCTTTAACTAAGGCTGAAGCGTAACCTTTCATCCTATAGTTTGGATGCGTGCATACGCATCCAACAAGCCCCACCTTAAGCTTAATACCGTAAATGTAAAGCCACCCCTCCCAAATGGCTAAATGAGAAACCACCTCCCCATTTACCGCAATAACCCGTAGATTTTCAATATTCCGACTGCAGAAGACATGCGGGAGAAGACTATCTTCGTAAAGACCGTATTTTTCAAAACCAAAAATCCAACTTGTAAGTTTAACAATCTGCGGGAGCTCTTCAATTTTAGCTGCTCTAGGACCATCAATCATAAGCTACCAACCTAATCAATTTTTTCGAGGATATTCCACTGTGATATACTCTTAATATGCGTTACTGTACCTGGAGAACCAATCTTTTCATAAATCTCTTCAGTCCAAGCATACTCCCTTGGCCTTGGCCCCAAAAACACTATGTTTATAGGCCAAAGCGCTCCAGCTAAGTAGGGTAAATCAGTATATTTTAGGCAGTTAAGCATCTCTATCGCTCGGTCAGCTCCATCTGGATTTGAGGGAGTTAGATGCGTTGGTGGGGGATCATGTAATATCACCGCTAACAGACCTTCTTTAAGTAGAGCAGCGTAAAGAGCTACTGCAGCCATCTCCCCACTCCCCATAAGGGCAATTTTACCTTTATCAACCCAGCTAAAGGTTGATAGGGCTTCAATTGAGCGAACCGCATCATAAACCCTCATGCTTGCTATTGTTCTACCAGTAAGCATGGCTGCTCGTCTAATGAACCATTGAAAATCTGGAGACCATGATGTCTCCCCTACACCTCTCACCTCAACAATAGCCCTCGCCCAAGAGGGGTTTAAACCATTAAGCAGATCGTCTCCAAAATACAGGTTTCTAGAGTTTCTGGCAAAGAAGATGAGTAGCGGCAGCGGCTTCTGAGCTTTAGCAGGCCTAATAACGTGAATGTGCAGTCTCCACGGCTCCTCAGGCGTATATCCTACTCTGTAACCTAGCCAAGATAGACTCTCCCTCACAAATTCAACCTCAACCTTTAAATCACATTGCTCCTTCGGAAAAGCGGTAAAAGTCTTTTCAAGCAAAATATTCTTAAGCCACCTCCTATATTCACGTAAATCATCTGGGCTTTCGATTTTAGGCGGCTCAGCTCTTTTAATAAACCATTCATGCACATTATATACCCTTTCATCCCTCGGAAAGACCCCATCAAACACTCTTAATTTCTCATATGGCTCCTGCTTTTCAGGACGCTCATCTACATCACCAACATCCTCAAGAGATGCATCAACACCCTTTAAATGCTTCAGAAACCAACAGAAAATCTTTCGTCTAGAAATTTCATGATAGGCATGACCTCCCGGAGTTTCCACAAGCATTATATTTTCCGGAGCACCAAGGAGACTATATAATTTCTTGAGCTTATCATATATTAACCTAACCGATTCTATGTCAAAAATCCAGTCTCTTTCCCCCGAAGCTATTAAGAGCGGACGAGGCGCTATTAACGCCCCTACATCCGTTAAATCCCACATGTAATTATTTATCCAGAACATGCAATCGCAGTGGCCCTCCACAGTACGCTTCACCACATGCGAAGCAATTGTTGCGGTTCCGCATACTGGCGCAGATACTTTAACCCTTTCATCTACCGCCGCAGTAAACCAGCTCATAGCTCCCCCACCAGAAATCCCCGTCACACCTATACGGTGCGGATCCACATCATCCCTTGACTGTAAAAGATCTATCGCCCTCATAGCATTCCAAACTTCAACCCCAGCTGGGGTGTATCCCAAACTATACCAGTGGAAGAAGCCGTAATGGTATACTCCATGATGTATGCCTGGAACTTCACCCTTCTGTATAGTCTCAATTATTAATGTTATGAAGCCTAGTTCAGCGAATTTTCGAGCATGAGCCTGATAATGATATAACTGGTCACGAGCATGCCCACACAAGTACAGTACGGCTGGGCTAGGCTGCCTTAACCCATTTGGAACATAAAGGTTTCCAGCAACGTAAAGTTTAGGTAAACTCTCAAAAAATATTTTTTCAATCCTATAATCATCCCTTTCCAAGACGCCTGTAACTTTAACGTTTGGTGGCGCTCTATCTCCGCAACCCTCACTCCAATACCCCTCTAACCCAAGCATCTCAACAAATTTTTTTCTTCTATCTTTCCCTGTTTTAATCCACCAGTCCCCTGACTTAAGATCCGCTAATGATTTCTCAGTTATCTTCACGGCTTCTCTACAAAGGTAGGCGAAAATATTCATTTCATCACCAAATTAAGACCCTCTCTTAATATTATTAGCGGATTAAGAATATTTTGCTTTTTCTTAACTGAATAATAGTTGAAATAACGCGTAATATACGTGTTCTATGCGAGGGCAAATGCTTCCTTAATTTAGAATGAAAATTAATGTTCTTTCATCGCTGAAACCTCAACCTTTTTATGGCTTCAGCAATTTCTCTCTCACCCTTCTCTTCACAGAATTTTATGGCGGAATCAAAATTAACCTTTCTCGGTTCACTCCCCCATATTCTTTTAAAGTTTTCCGAATATATTTTCCTTAAAACTTCACGAGGCAGCTTTAACCCTATGAACGGCTCTTTATATCTTGTTAAAAGCTCATCAGCTTCATCTGGCGTAAAAAATTCCTCATCACTTTCTAAAAATTTTCTAACTATCCATATTCTGGCAAGAGCTTCAGGTAGAGTTTGCCATGTCGCTATGTCCGTCCCAAAAAGTATTCGGTCCTGATATTTAATGAAAAATTTTCTCCACTCATCCCTCCTCCTCGAAATATTGTAAATAAGCTCTATTCCAGGCGTTAAATCGAAATTGGCGTTTTTATAGCGATTAAGGAAGCCTTCAGCCCTTTCAAGGTCAGCTGACATGAAGTAAAAATGGCATAAAACTATTTTCAAGCCTGGATGATTATCGAGAACATTCTCCATTTCTTTATATAGTTCTTCTTTTGACGGATAATTTCCTCCATAGTAAACCCATCCCCTCCTTTTAGCCCATTCCGGAGCTAATTTTTCATCCCAAAACTCTTCTGGATCAGCAACATGACATAAAACTGGAAATTTAAGGGTCTCGCAAGCCTCCCAAAAACCTTTATAATAGTCGCTATCAAGCGGAGTATGATCTCTTCTTAGAACAGGTTTTGAACCCATCTCGCCTACACCATCAAAGCCGACGTCAACTAAAGACTGAACATATTTACTCCAGTCAATTTTAGGCATACTGCCAACATTACCTGACCAGGGAACATATCCGCCAGCATAAAATAAAGCCGGATACTTAACTTTTAAGTATATTCCAGCATTGCCATCCGATACGTAAATCCGATTGAGCCTTCCATCCTCAGACACTCTTATCATAAACTCAGCCATTCCTTCAATTTCCCCAACATTAACGTTGAAGTGAACGTGGCAATCAATAACTGGTAGATCAATAAACTCTGATAGAGAAAGAGGCAAATTCTCCATTCCCCCATTAAATTATATGCCATAATAGAGGTTAATTTCCTCCTCATACTTTCCAATCTTACCTGACTCAACATCGTCAACCTTTACGGATCGCCCCATCAAAGAGGATTCGATGAGGGCGTATGATGCGGCTAAATCTCGTAGACCCTCTAAACCACTAGTTTCCATTTCACGCCCCTCTTCAATCGCCCTTAGAAACTCGAGGGTTTCAAGCGCCATAGGATCCCTTATTCCAAGGGGGAAGAATCTATCCTTAGTATCTCCATCAGCTTCCTTCTCAAATAAACAGTCAATCTCAACCCTTCTTTCATCCTCATCTATCAGGGTATCTCCCTTTATGCATCCCCTTGTTCCATATATTGTTAGAGGGATCGATGTTGATTCCCCACGGCCAGCCCACGAAAAAAATATTAATCCAATCGCTCCACTTCTAAACTTCATCAAGCTAAAGAAGGTGTCATCAACCTCATTCTCAACCACCTCAAGTATTTTTCCAGATTCATTCCTAAGAAACCTGATTTTTTCTACTGTACTAATAATGCTTGAAACCTCATCGATTTCACCACATAAATAGCGGAAGCGATCAATAAAGTGAACCCCCATATCAATGCTTGCGCCTCCACCCGAAAACATTTTTTTGTGACGCCAAGGAGTCTCCGCAACCACCTTATTTGGAGCCCAATATCCTCCTATTCCTCCCTGCATAATCATCTGCACATCCCCTATATATCCCCGTTCAATCACCCACTTAAGCATCCTCGTGCTTGGATAATACCTAACATTCTCCGCGACACCTAAAACCCTTTTAGATTTATGAGCTTCCTCAACCATTTTCCGCGCAGCTTTAACAGTGATGGCAATCGGCTTCTCCACTAAAACATGTTTACCTGCTCTAAGAGAAGCTATAGATATTTCGTGGTGGGAGGAAACAGGTGTGTAAATTTCAACAGCATCTATATCGGCTTCCTTAAGCATCCTATCATAACTATCATACACCTCTACATCAGTATCCTTCTGAAAATCGTAGACGTAAATGTGTGGAGCCGCTAAAGGATCCCCTGAAGGACCTATCGGCTTTCTCGGGCTCACTCCATCCTCCGCGCTCCTAAACCTCTTCGCATCCTCAATTTTTCTTGCGCAAAGAGCTTTAATCCTCACTTTCACCCCTTTCTCCTGAAGCTCCTTATAACCATGTAGGTGAGCTGGCATTATCCGCCCACAACCAACTAAACCAACTTTTATCAATATGAACCCCCTCCTCCACTGCGAATTTCGCCAGCATTATATTTAAGTCTTTACTAAAGCAAAATTTATTAATTCAGGGAAAGAATCATTCATAAACAAGCATCAACTCATGTTTTCAAGTGTTTTATGAAAAACGTTCAAAACCTAAATTTCATCCTTAATTCACCCAAACAGGCGAGTAGCTGCCAAGATTTGAAGATGCATTCTTTAAGTACTTCAAAAATACTTAAATATTGTTAGAGAAGAATTTATTAAGTACATATGCTGCCAGAAATTTCTCCGAAAGATAACATTCTACTGGCTATTGAATGGAAAGAGCCATGGTGGCTACCTTGCCCAATATTTGATGGATCCGTTAAGATAGTTAAACATGGACTAATTGAACATAGAAGTGAGGGCGTGGATGATTGGGGTGTTACATGGACCCTTAAAGACCCCTTCTCAGACGGTTTCCCAACAGGTCACCCTCTGAAGACTATTAAAGACATAGATAAATATAGCCCTCCACCACTGCTTAGAGATAAAATAATTGAGCCAGTTCTCGAGGGAATACGAAGAATTAACCGTAAAACCAGCCTCATAGCTCTAGATCAAGGCTGGGGCATATTTGAGAGAGCATGGCTTCTAGTTGGCGGCATGCCCAAGCTGTTCCTATGGTCTAAACTGTATCCTGACGCAGTAAATGAGTTAATGGATATGATTGTTGAAGTTAAGCTTGAAATTTTAGAGATGATTCTTAAAGAGGCAAACATTGATATAGTAATGTATGGCGATGACTGGGGTATGGAGGACAGACTCTTATTTTCTCCTGAATGGTGGAGGCGATTCCTGAAGCCTAAACATGAAAAACTATACAAAGCCGCTAAAAAATCTGGGGCGCTCTGCTACCTTCACAGTGACGGATGCATAGAGCCATTAATACGTGAACTAGTGGAGATGGGGATCGACATATTAAATGTTCAACGTGAATGCAATAATTGGACTAGGATACTCAGAGATTTTCAAGGCAACCTTACTTTATGGGGTGGAGTAAGCGCTAGAACATTAGATAGGGGTACTTTAGATCAAATCTCCGCTGAGGTTAATGAGTGTATTAAGCTAGGTAGGAGGGGCGGCGTTATAATGGCTCCAGGCCACTCTCTAAAATATAAGGGTGAAAATATAGAGGCTATGAGGAAAACTTGGATGGAGAAAGCTCAATACCACAAGTAAGCTACCCTACCACATTTAAGGAGAAAGCTACTAATGATGCGAAGCATGCTAAAACTGGCGTTAAAGGTGCGCTCATAATTTCAGAAGCTAATAGGTTAGGAGATAACCTATCCACAACTCCATAAGCCTCGGAAAAAAGAGGTAAATTTCGCTTTCCTCATCACTCCTTAACATTTTTGACTGGTATAAGCCATATTATTGGCATCCACCAGAAGAATGGCCAAATAATCCACCGCTCCTCATGGATTCCCATTTGAATTGTGAATGCTGTTCCGCACCTTCTACACCTAAGGGTTCTTCCACCTACTATTTCAAGCTCTTTTGAGCCGCATTTTGGACAGGCGTAATCCTCAACCCTTATGGCTGATGGCAGATAAGCTGATGCCCTAAACCATTTAATAAGGGAGAAGATTACAATTATAAACGTGAAGATGAACATTAATAGGGCAATTATTAATATTGCTGTCGCCAGCATATATTCGAAACCCATAAGCTACACCACTCCTTGAATTAGCTCCTTCCTCCTCTTTCTCCTTGAAAGCCATGTTCGGATAAAATATTCTATTTCGCGCCTATTATATGGGTCTCGCCACGCAGCCTCCAAGGCTTGACACTCATCTATTGCACCTACAAGCCCAAAATAGGCTATTATCTCATGATATAATTGTTCCCTCTCAATTTCGCTTAGCAGAATATGCATCTCATTCAATATTGCATCTAAAATAGCTCTACTCATCCTTCAAATCTACTACTCTTCCTTGTTTATAAATTTTTAACCTCCTCACACATCATGAAGCATCTTTAACATCGATCTCCAAGCCGCGCCCGTTAATCAGGCTTACAGTATGAAAATAACTCTTTTCCAGCATGCGAACTATTACATGAAGAAGAGCTTCTCATCCAGCATGAGAAGAATTCTCCCAACCTAGCTCTGACAAATCTTATATAATGTGTCTGATAGATTCTTGTATGGTGACATGTTAGGATGAAATGGTATTGGTGGCTGCTTGTAGCCGTATTCATCATTCTTGGAGCATCAACCTTGATACCTGCCCCAGCCAGCAAGCCTAACATGTTTGGTTACTACTCGCACTGCTCATTCACGCCAATCAGTACAGTAATATGCTTTATAATAGCTGGAGCATGCTACTGGCTCGGCAAAAGAAAGGCGGCGAAGAAGACACAATGAAAACTCTCCTCCTTTTTCTATGAATTCATCTCTAAATTCCGTATCTTAGGTGGATGATTATTGATGCTATTGTTACTAGGGCTTTGCATGTTGATGCTAGCTTCTCATATCTTATAATTATCCTCCTGAATGATTTCAGCCATCCGAAGAACCTCTCTACAGCGCTTCTCATCTTCCTATATAGCTCAGTATTATATGGTCTAGGCTTCCTACCATTCCTAGGATTCACTGGTATGTTCGGCTCTATACCCATGGATTCTAAGCCTCTCCTTGTGGGCTCCATATCGTATGCTG
>Ga0080004_1117716_pt1 | contig 15254 bp, 17 predicted proteins | sample WasSprMetagenome_FD_69207 | JGI IMG/M metagenome (GOLD analysis project Ga0080004, IMG submission 69207) | Sulfidic aquatic microbial communities from Washburn Spring, Yellowstone National Park, USA - WS (SPADES assembly) (version 2) | ecosystem: Environmental > Aquatic > Thermal springs > Hot... | reverse complement strand
AGACTCGGGCCAGCTACGACCTCTCCCCCCGGAAGGGAGAGTTTTTGCCACCAACGCAAATAATAGGCCGCTCAAAGGCGGCTGTCAAGTCGGCTGTCTCTGGCCGACCGGACGTTCTTCTACATTTGCCCCGCTCCTGCAACAAGGTTTGGGACTTTCTCCAGCTTGAGGGAGGGGTGACGATCGTCACTTCCCTGCGGGAGCTAGCTAAGAATGCCCGGCTTTCACCCTGCCAAGTGCACCGAGCACTGAGGAGGTTGGAGGGTGCCCACCTCATCCGTTGGGAGCGGGAGCCCGGCCGGGGTAAAAAGTCCCGGATCACCCTCCTTTGGCGCCGAGTTATCCACAGCCCCGAAGAGCAACAGGCCAGAGAAGCTATATCCCAACAAGAAAACCGAAATGTTTCCTCCCACGCGCGCGATACCTTATCCTCCTCAGAGAAAAAGAGAAAAAGCCATTCGGGCTGCGCCTTCGATCTCCCCCTTGGCTCCCGTGCCCTCTTTTGGGCCATGGCGCAGCTTAGGAACGACCTCCTTTCGCGGCCCTCGATCAGCCCAGCCCGGCGGGCGGCGATCCTCGGGGCTTTGGGCCCGGCGGTGCACCGGGCCCTGCGAAAGGGCAAGGTACGGACGAGGGGCGAGCTCTCAAGGCTGGTGGGTTTCCTCTTGGCTCGGCTTGAGGAGCGGCGTGGGTTGGGCTTGGACCTTCCGGCCACAAGGCGGTGGGCGGAGTGGGCCGTGCGGGAAGCTCTCAGGGCTATCGAGGAAGAGCGGGAGAGGCGGGAGGCCGGGGAGAAAGTCGTTCGGGAACTTTTGAGGGAAGCCGAGGAAGCTCGGCGGGCTTGGGAGGAGCTTTTGGAAAGCGGTGGAACTTTCCCGGCGGTCCTTAGGCAGGATAATCGGGGCGATGAGCCTGAGCCCCGAGGAGAGGGAGAAGCTCCGTTCCGCGCTTTTGAATTGGGTGCGGGTCTGCCGCCAGAAATACCCAGCGGTCGAGCCCGGGGAGCTTCGGGCAATGTGGAACGAAGCGGTACAGGAGGTCTTTCGGGCAAAGAGGGGAGGGAAATTTCCCGAACAAAAGCTCAAGGGACTTTGAGCGCTTCGTGGGGTTTTGAGAACTTTTGGGGAGGGGAAATGGGGAAGCCGGAGATTCGGGAGTGGAGTCCCAAGAAATCCGGGGATAGCCCTGAGGTCAAAAACGAAGAGAAGGTCGGACCAACCGAGCCCACAAAGCCCAAGGAGAAACCCAAGGAACCGGAGAAACTCCTTTTGGGGAAGAAGGTCCTCGTTCAGTTCATGGATGGGACTAGCTTGGAAGGGGTCATCTCCCTCATGCACCAATACACGTTCGTTTTGGAGAGGGATGGTCACCCTCTCCTCATCTACAAGCACGCGGTAAAAACTATCGAGGAAGTTCCTTCCCCTTAGTCAGACAATTGATAAAAGTCTGACTTTCGTATAAAGTCAAACTTGGTGGAGAATGCCGAAGAAGAGGAACGTAGTGCGGGTGGGTCGGCGGGGGCAGATGGTTCTTCCCAAGGCGGTGCGGGAGGCCCTGGGCCTAAATGAGGGCGACCAGCTTTGGGTGGAGGTGGAAGGAAACCGGGTCATCCTTAGACCCGTTTCCTCGCTCGTGCGGGAAAGCCTGGGCTCGCTCCGGGGCACCTGGGGCGAAGAGATCGCTTCCTACCTCAAAGAGGAGCGCGAGGCTTGGGACAAAGGGAGCTAGCTTTCCTTTCCCGCCACAGAAGGGTCGGGCTCGATACCGTCCTTTTCATCTACCACCTGGAAGGAACAGAACCTTATTCCCGGTTCACCACAAAACTTTTCACCGCCCTTTCCCGGGGGAGGTTTTCTGCTCTCGCTTCGAGCCTGGTTTTTACGGAGCTTTTGGTCCGGCCGTTTGGGCTTGGCGATGAAAGGAAAATCCGGGCCTGCGAGGTTTTCCTTCAGGGACTTCCCGGCTTAGAGATCTACCCGGTGGATGAGAGGGTGGCGAAGGAGGGCGCGCGCCTTCGGGCCCGCTTTGGCCTTCGCACCCCCGATGCCCTCCATTTAGCTACCGCCCTTATCCACGAGGCCACTGCCTTCCTCACGAACGACCAGGAGTTCCATAAGGCCCAGGGCTGCGGGCTAGAAATCCTCATTCTGGACGAAATTTTTCCGTCTAGCCCTTAAAAGAGGGGCAGATTGCCAACTTTTCTTCTATTCCCCATTCTTGGTAGTGGTGGGTTTTGACGGAGGCGGGAAAGCGCGTGCATCTCCTCCTCGATGGCCCGGATCCTTGTGAGGAATTCCGGCGGTAGTTTTTGGGCTTCGGCTTTCCCGAGGAGGGCGGTGAGTTCCGCCACCCCTTCCGCGAGTGCCGAGAGGAGAACCCGCAGGGGCCAGTCATCCTGAAGGTGGGAGAGGGCTTCCTGGATTTTCTCGCTGGGCATTCCTTCCCCTTATTAGCTTCGGTTAACGAAGATCGGCGAGGGTTTTGTCCTCAAAAAATTTCCAGAATTCCCGTTCTAATCTTTCCCAAAGCCCAGCTGTGGGATCCCTCTTATCTGGGGTATAGGGCTTCCCCCGCCTTCCCCGTTCCGAAAACAGGGCCAGAACCGGATCACCATCCGCCAAAGCCCGGAGCACGGAAAGGAGGGGAATCTTCTCCGGTGCTTTCGCCAGGCGGTACCCACCTTGGCGTCCCATTTCCGCCTGGAGGATCCCGGCCCGCCTTAGCCGGACGAGGGCTTGGCGCACAGGTATCTCCGGAAGCCCGAGCTTTTCGGCGATCTCCCGGGCAGAGGCGAAGTTCTCCGGATTTTTCGTGAGCTCTCTCGCCACAAGGATGCCGGTGTAAATCCTAGGATCGAGTTTCATAGGGAAGCTATTGTACGGCGGAATGTAGAGAACGCGGTGATGGAAGTGAGCCACCGGGGGTCGTTGGGGAGTGCAGGTCTTCGCCCATGGGCGCTCCCGGGCCAGCGGTGGATCTATACATCCCGGCACTTCTCGGGGGCATCCAGAAATATCCCCTAAGATATGCATAAACTTCCCTTACCCAAACACATCCACCCCGTGGATTGATCGTTGGAAGAGCTAGAACGGGAACCCGCAATGTAATGAAATGAAGGGTCCTTGTAGATGAAGAGGTGGATTTTAGAAGATTAAGGGGGTGGATAATGCGCCGCTATCCCTCGCTCATTCCCGGTACTCGTACCCTAACCCCCTTGAGTTGTCCGGTAACACCCCTTACCTCGTAGGTATCTGCGGCCTACCCTACTTTTTCTCCGCGGATTTCCCCCCGACTCTACGCAGTTTTCAACCGCTGTGACCACGGGCTTGGCGGATCCCGGCTTCCGACCTTGTGCCCTGGGCCCTGAGGGGGTTGGGAGGCTGAGGCCCGTGCCCGTCGACTAACGGGGTTACAAGCGGAGTGGGAGGAGGTTAGGTTCGAGTGGTTTTGGCCTTTGGACTGGGCTGGCTCCCGAGCGAACGATTGAGGGACCGGAACGCCCGAGGTTTAGGGTATAATGTCTGAAAGTTTTACTTTCCTATAAGGAGCGGGTGATGGCGTTGGTACGGGTGAAGGGGAAGTACCAGGTGACGATCCCCAAAGAAGTGCGGCGGAAGCTCGGCCTTCGGGTTGGGGATTACCTCGAGGTGGAGGTCCAGGGCTCCGCCATCCTCCTTAAACCCAAGGCCCTCCTGGATAAGGACGAGGCCTTCGAGAAGCTCCAGGCCGTTCTGGGAAAACTTCGGGAAAAGCGGGCGGCTCTGTCGGAAGAAGAGGTAGAGCAGGAGGTTTTGGAGGCGATCCGGGCGGTGCGGAGCGAAAGGACGGGACGTTCTCGTCGCCGCCTTCCTCCACCCCGCTGGGGTGAATGGCCGGGTTTTGGCGTTGGCCGGGGAGCGGTACGAGCTTTGCCTCTCCACAGCCATCCTCGCTGAGGTCCAAAAAGTTCTTTCCTATCCGCGGCTTCGGCGCTACGGGTATTCCGAGGAGGAAGTGGAGGGGTTTCTCCGGGCTTTGCGGGAGGCCGCTGTCCTCGTCCGCCGCTGGCCCAAGATCCAGGTGATCCGGGAGGATCCTGCGGATGACCAGGTTTTAGCCTGTGCCTTGGCCGCTAAGGCCCATTACATCGTCTCCAAGGATGAGCATCTACAGAAGCTTCGGGAATACCAGGGGATTCGCATCCTTCCGACCGAGGCCTTCTTGACCCTAATTACCGGGGAAACGAACCGTTAACGAACCAACGAACGTAGCGTTCGTTGGGCCTTACGGGGGTCGTCATAGTGTAGCGTTTATTGTGTCCGGTCAGCATGGCGGCTTCCCATCGGACTTTCCGCAAATCCGCGGAGTTTCCGCGCTTCCCACGCCTCGCAGACACAATTCCCAAGCCAAGACCCCCGGACTTGACAGCGCGGGGTGTTCGCGGTATAAAACGTTTACGGTAAACGGTTAACTTATGGCGACGATCCGGGATGTGGCGGAGAAAGCTGGCGTTTCCGTAGCCACGGTTTCCCACGTCATTAATGGAACGAGAAAAGTGGCTCCGGAGACAGAAGCCCGGGTCCGTCGTGTCATGGAAGAACTGGGCTACCAGCCCAATGCGATCGCCCAATCTTTGCGTAAACGTACTACTTACGCCATCGGAATCCTCGTTTCTGACATTACCAACCCGTTTTTTGCCACTCTTGTCCGAGGAGCCGAGGACGCGGCATTGGAGGCTGGCTATTCGGTAATCGTGTGCAATAGCGACGAGGATCCACAAAAAGAGGACATGTATATCCGGGCCCTTTGGCGCCGTCGCATCGACGGCATGCTCATTGCTCCCACGCGCGACGGCACAAGTCCCGCAATTCAGGAACTAGTCCAGAGGAAACTGCCTTTTGTGTTTGTGGACCGCAAAGCTAAAGGCATCGAAGCGGACGCGGTGCTATCCGACAATATCGGTGGGGCTTACTTGGCGACAAAGCATCTTATCGAGAGGGGGCACAAAAGGATTGGGATTGTGCTCGGGATCCCCGGAGCAACGACGACCGAAGAGCGGCTTCTTGGTTACCGCCAAGCTTTGGAGGAAGCAGGGATACCGTTTTCAGAGGACCTTGTGGTATGGGGTGGTTATCGGATAGAGGGAGGCCGCAAGGCTTGCGCCAAACTTCTTTCCCTTTCGGATCCTCCTACTGCGATCTTCAGCACCAATAACCTCATGACTGTAGGGGTACTTCGAGAATTATTTCATCGCGTTATAAAAATTCCGGAAGCGATAGCAGTTGTTGGCTTCGATGATTTAGAGTGGGCAGAAGTGATTCAGCCCCCGCTTACGACGGTAAATCAACAACCTTATGCCATCGGTCGTGTCGCGGTAGGTTTGTTGCTGCAGAGACTTGGCACTCATGGGTCACGCGAACGGCATGAAGAAATAAGAATTCAAGTGGATTTGCACATTCGGGGGTCAACGTGAGCATCTTACATAGAATTAAATGGGCCTTCCTAATACTTTTATCAATGAATTACTCTTCGTTCTCAACAGCTCCACAAAATTGTCCCAGTTGTTCAATAGAAGTTTACAATGTCCAAAAAGTTATGCAGTTGACTGGGGCTGCCTCGCCGAATCGTACTGATCGTTTCGATGTTTGGGGAACTGACCTCGGTATTATTGCTGAATCAGATAAGAAAATTTATATCGTTTTTGGGGACACTTTTGGGGCAGGCCGCCCCAAGCGCGGTCCTGGAGGCTCAAATTGGCGCTCTAATGTTATGGCCTTTACAACAGATAAAGACCCTAGCGATGGGATTATACTCGACGGCTGGATATTAGATGAACGAGGCTATGCGAAAGAGCTTATTGCAGGGAGGAAAGACCCGAATGAGGCTAGAGGTGAAGTAACAAAAATCCCTACGGCGCTTGTCGTTATAGGAAATCGAATATATATGGCCTTTATGTCTGTACAACACTGGGGTGACCCGGGTCAATGGGATGTTAACTACAGTACTTGGGCATATTCAGAAGACGATGGTTACTCATGGTATATCCTCGACCCGCCATTATGGTCGGGAGCTAGCGGTTTTATTCAACTAGCAGTAAGTACACAAAGAGGCAGAGGAAATGAAGAGGGATATGTTTTAATCTTAGGCACACCTGCAGGGCGGTTTGGTGGTGCAAGATTAGCACGTGTAAATGCTGAAAGAATTCTTGATCCACAGGCTTATGAGTACTTTGCAGGGGTTGCCGAAACTGGGGCACCGCTTTGGAGCCCACAAGAAGAGGATGCAATCGTTGTGATTTCTCCTCCTGTAGGAGAACTTTCCTTGTTGTGGGATCCGTTTTTAGGATGCTGGATATGCACGTATCTTAACGAGAAAAAGTATGCCTTGGAAATTCGAGCAGCGCCTTATCCCTGGGGCCCATGGGGTGAGCCTACTGTAATTGCGACTGGGTTCGAATATCCAGGACTCTATGGTGCTTTTATGACTCCAGCGTGGACGGAAAACGAAGGGGAAATTATTTATTTCTTAATGTCACAATGGTGGGAGTATAATGTTTTTCTAATGCGTATGTCATTAAAGTGTAAATAGAGCTATAAATAAAAATTTAGGGGGTGATAACTATGAGAGTGTAATTAGGCGCAAAATGTAAAATGGCGGTTTAATGTGGGCAAATTCAAGACAAAAGGAGGGGGTGAAGTATGAAAGGGCTAATAAAATTGTGTATAAGTTTAGGTATCCTGGTTTTCATTGTCGGGAGTGCACAGGGACAAATTACGCTCAGCTTCTGGAAATTTGCAGCTACAGTTGATGACCCGATAATCCAGAAATACGTGGATCTATGGAATACTTCACATCCTGACATACATGTCGACTTTGTGACGATGCCATGGGGAGATTACACAGGGTTGGCACTGCCAGCGGCTTTTGCAGCGGGACAAGGTCCTGACATCTTTTGGCTAAGTCCGGGCGACATTCTTCGCTATGTAAATGAGGGGATGTTGTTACCTTTGGACGGATACGTTACAGAGGAAGAACTCGCCGACCTTGTGCCTGCGGCTCGTCAGCGGCCAACTGTAGAAGGTGTGCTTTACGGTTTGCCAGTGGAAATAGAACCGGTAGCCATTTATTACAATGTTGATCTTTTTGAAAAATACGGCATAAAGATACCACAGAACTGGGATGAGCTGATGCAAGCAGCTGAAAAACTTACCACACCGGAACACTATGGCCTCATCATTGAGACATCTCCATCTTATTATCAACTATTCACATGGTATCCGTTCTTATGGAGCGCCGGCGCTGATGTGATGACCTCTGATTGGAAGAAGGCCACCATGGACTCAGAAGGTGCGATCGCCGCACTAAAGCTCTGGGGGGACTTGATAAAGAAAGGGTTTAGTCCTTCAACTACACCTACTGCTACCAATGATATTCTCTCCAACTTTGCTTCCGGGCTCGCTGCAATGCAAGTTTGTGGGATGTGGGCAATCGCTGCCTTAACAGCTCAACCTCCAGAGTTCAGGGTGGGTGTGTTCCCAATACCTCCTCTACGAGCAGACATGCCGCGGTTTAGTGTATTTGGTGGATGGAACTTTGTCGTAAACAAGCAAACGCGCCATCCAAAGGAGGCAGCGGAATTCTGTAGATGGTTCATCTTCCACACGGACTTCCTGAAGGAGTTTTGTGTAGATCGCATGTCCAAGCTTCCTAGCAGACTTAGCGTACTACAAGCCGGTCAAGCTGCCTATGATGCAAACCCTCTTGCTAAGGTTTTTGTCGAAGAAATCCTACCCACTGCTCGTCCTGAACCGCGTTATCCACCGGAAGTAGCTAAAGCCCTTATGGACGCTCTTACTGGAGTAATGTTTGGAGGCCTTTCAGCAGAAGAGGCAGCGAAGGTTGCTAACTCTCAAATTCAGGCTTTCTTGAATACGTACACTGGTCACATCGGGGCTTACCGGTAGGTAATATGACGGGTGGCATGGGCTGCGTACCACATCGGTACGCAGCCCATGCCAATAATTAAATATTATGAGTCGCAAATTTCTTGAAGCTTTTACTGGATATATATTTGTATTGCCAGACTTGCTAGGGTTGTTTTTGTTCTTAATTTTCCCCGCTTTCTTAGGTCTCTACCTTGGGTTTTATGAATGGAGTGGAGTCGGTTCTATGCGGTATGTTGGTCTAGCTAATTTCAAACGAATGTTCAGCGATCCTCTTTTTGCTGGCTCCTTACTCACAACTCTTAAGTTGGTTGCTTTTTATGTTCCAATCAATTTCATAATTAGTTTGCTCCTTGCTTTATTAGTGCAACACCCTAGCAAAGGCGTAGGATTATATAGAACGATTTATTTTGCACCGGTGGCCATCTCGGCTGTCTCTATAGGTCTCATCTGGAAGTTTATGTGTCAGCCAAAAGGCATTGTTAATGCCCTATTAATGACTATTGGGATACAGCCGCAACCACTCTTAGGTTCAGGCAGCCAAGCGTTATTTATATTGTTAAGCACACTGCTTTACCAATCCGCTGGGTATTATATGGTTATTTTTATTGCTGGGTTGAATGATATTCCACAGGAGTTTTATGAAGCAGCTTTAGTAGATGGTGCGGCGTGGTTTCAGCGTTTTCGATACATTACTTTGCCCTTGCTTAAGCCAGTTAGCCTTTTCGTTTTAGTCATGAGTCTATTAGGGGGCTTTCAAGTCTTTGACCAAATTCAAATACTAACGGGAGGTGGGCCTTATTATGCAACGACTACGACGGTTTTTTACGCATATCGAATGGCATTTCAATTTTATCAATTTGGCTATGGTAGCGCTATTAATTTTGTTGTTTTTCTAATTCAATTATTGCTATCTTTTATTGTTTTCAAAATTATGAACAAAGGAGAAGTATGAAAAAGCAATCTTTAACGGCATTAAAATATTGTCTCCTTTCTGTTTTAGCAGGATGTTTCCTATTTCCTCTATACTGCATGATAACCGCGGCTCTTAAGCCAGGAAGCGAGGTTTTTAAAACGCCCCCAACTTTGATCCCTTCGCAATTTGTGTGGTCGAATTTCTCCCGGGTGTTTACGATCGCACCTCTCTATCCCAGGTGGGTGCTCAATACTTTTATTGTATCTGCTGTGGTCACTGTAGTAGCCCTCTACTTGCACGCAATGGCTGCGTACTCCCTTGCAAGGTTACGTTATCCTGGACGTCGGGTTATTTTTTATTTAATTATCAGCACTCTCATGATTCCAGTTACATCTGTTCTTATTCCGCGGTTTGTTATTATTCGCGCTTTTGGATGGGTTAACACATATTGGGGTTTAATTATACCTGCGATTCCGCATGCTTTTGGCATTTTTTTCTTACATCAATTTTATATTCAATTGCCCCGAGAGTTGGAAGAAGCTGCGATTATCGACGGTTGCAGCCCTGCTGGCGTATTCTTTAGGATAGTGTTACCGCTCTCGCGTTCGGAGTTCGCTGCACTGGCTGTGTTTTTCTTTCTCGCAAATTGGAACAGCTATCTTTGGCCGTTATTGGTTGTGCAGACCCCACAGTTAAAAACCCTTCAATTAGGACTTGCTGGGTTTGTGGGACCATATGACAATCCATGGGGATCCCTAATGGCTGCGAATACGATCGCAACTATTCCTGCCCTTCTGTTGTTTTTCGTTCTGCAACGGCAACTAATGTCATCCATAACGATGACAGGTCTAAAAGGCTAAAAGGAGGTGGTTCAATTATGCTTATTGGACCTCTTGGAAGGTTGATATATTTGAGTGAAGCGGAGCGTGGTCGAGTTTCAAGTTGGGACCGCTCAGGTGGTAATGATGACAGGGTACATATCGCTCCAGGAGAGAGCCGTGTCATTGCCGAAATACCTGGACCTGGAGCAATTACCCATATATGGATGACGTTGGAATCTACAGAGAAGCATTATCTTCGCAAAGTAATCTTGCGGATGTTTTGGGACGACGAACAATATCCCAGTGTTGAATGCCCGATCGGCGATTTCTTCGGAGCTGGCCACGCTAAAACGGCTAACTTTGTGTCTTTACCACTTCAAATGAGTCCTGAGAACGGGCGCGGTTTTAATTGCTGGTTCCCCATGCCATTTGCACATAGTGCGCGTGTAGTTATAGAAAATCAGAATCAAGTATCTGAAATACGCTTATATTATTACATCGATTATGAACAATGGCCAAGTTTTCCATCCAATATTGCCTACTTTCATGCACAATGGAGGCGCACTATGTGTAAAGGGAAGAGCGAAGAACAGGTTGCCCGAGAGTTGCTAGGCGAAGCAGCGTCTCAACACTTGTCACCCGAGGAGCTTAATAGGTTGTTTCTTTTTGAAGGCAAAAACACTACAGGAGCCGAAAATTACGTCATTCTAGATGCTAAGGGGCGTGGGCATTTCGTAGGTACCATACTTTACATTCACAATCTGCGCGAAACTAACCTCTGGAATTGGTATGGCGAAGGAGACGACATGATTTTCGTTGATGGTGAACAATGGCCTCCACGTCTTCACGGGACAGGCACTGAAGACTATTTTAACATGGCTTGGTGTCCAACACAGCCCTATTCTGCACCATATCACGGGTTGATATTAGTAGGTGGGCCCAACTGGTCTGGGAAGGTTACTTTATACCGCTTCCATATTGAAGACCCTATTTATTTCCGACGTTCAATAAAAGTTACGATTGAACACGGGCATGACAATCATAGATGGGATGACATGGCTTCTGTCGCTTTTTGGTACCAAACGGAACCTCATGTGCCATTTCCTCCACTGCCGCCAATGGTGAATCGTTTGCCACTGGCAGATTGAAAAAGGAGGCTACGATGAAGCGAAAGATAGGCATCTTAACATTTTCTGATGGTAGAGAACAGGTGCACAATGAAGTGGAGTCCATCAATAGAGAATTCCAAGCTAGGTTAGTCCAAGCACTGCGGGATACCGGAGAAGTAGAGCCGATAGAAGGACGAGAGATCATCTGGACCGTAGAGCTTGCTAGGAATGAAGCCGTGCGGCTGACCCATGAGGGCTGCGAAGCAACCATTTTTAATTTCGCTGTGTGGAGTTTCCCTCACCTTGCCGTAGTGGCCTCTCAATTCGCTCCTGGCCCTTTTCTCCTCTTTTCTAATATTAACCCTCAATACCCTGGAATGGTAGGGATGCTCGCTGCTGCCGGAGCTTTGGATCAGGTCGGTATTCCCAATGGCCGCCTCTTCGGCGATATCCGTGATCCAGAAGTACTCAGAAAGGTTTTAGCCTTCATCCGCGCAGCTTCCGCTATCAATCGTCTTAAAGGAAAAACTTTTGGTCTCTTTGGCGGCCGGCCCATGGGCATGTACACAGCTGTGGCTAACCTGGACCAGTGGATGAGGGAGTTCGGCATAGATGTGGAGCACATCGATCAATGGGAAATCGTTCGAGGTGCGGAAAAAGCTCCCAACGACGCGGTCGAACACGCTTTTCACTGGCTCACCACAAAAGTTGGCAAAGTGCATTACGACGGAAAACAGCTTACCCCGGATAAGCTTAAACTCCAGATCCGAAGCTATATCGCTGTTCGTGAAATGATTAAGAAATATCGTTTGGATTTTGTAGGAATAAAAGCTCAGCCTGAGTTAACGGATAATTTTGTTACCATGGACGTTACCGAAGCCCTTTTGAACGATCCGTATGATTGGAATGGCCCCAAAGAGCCCATCGTTGCCGCAACGGAAGCAGATATGGATGGAGCTCTAACTATGGAGATCTTGAAGCACATAAGCAACCAGCCGGTGCTTTTCGCCGATTTACGCCACTACGATCAAGAGTATGGCTTTTTCGATCTCTGTAATTCCGGTACGCATCCTACGTATTTTGCCGGCCGCTCTTATGATCCCGATGTGAACTTACCCGAAGTTGAGCTTTATCCTCAGGGCCTGTATTTCCCCGCAGGTGGAGCGGCAGTCCGCCATTTCGCCGCGCCTGGCGAGGTCACCTTAGCTCGCCTAGCCCGCAAAAACGGCAAATATTGGCTTGCCATTGTTCCTGGGGAGTTTATTGAGCTCCCGAAAAAGGAAGCGGAGCGCAAAGCCCAAGAAATACAAGTGAACTGGCCTCACGCTTTTGCGAAGCTCAAAGTTCCCCCTGATGAACTTTTATCCGAATACGACTCAAACCACATCCATGGTGTATATGGAAATTATGTTGACGAATTAATTTGGGTAGCAAAAATGCTGAACATACCATATCGGGTTTTTGCTTGATGCCTGAACGTTTACCTTAGGTGACGCTATGGAGAAATTCTTGGTTGGAGTGGATATTGGGACCCAAGGAACCAAAGCCATTGTGGCGACGACCGAGGGGAAGGTTTTAGGAAGCGCCCAAGTGGAATACGGGGTGGAGCAGCCTTTCCCTTCCTGGGCGGAGCAGTGGCCCCAAGTATGGGAGGAGGCGGTCCAAAAAGCGATCCGCAGTGCTGTGGAAAAAGCGAAGATCTCTCCCAAGAACATTGCCGCCCTCTGTTTCAGCGGCCTTTACGGCGGCTCGGGAATCCCCGTGGATAAGAACATGGAGCCCCTGCGCCCCTGCCTCATCTGGATGGACCGCCGCGCCACCGAGGAAGTACAGTGGATCAAAGAAAATGTTGATCTAGACAAACTTTTCGAGATAACTGGAAACTACGTGGACACTTATTTTGGCTACACAAAAATCCTCTGGATCAAGCGGAATGAGCCGCATATTTGGCAAAAGGTCCACAAATTTGTTCCGCCAACAAGTTATATCGAATATAGGCTCACTGGGAAACTCGCTGTGGATTTTTCCTCCGCGGGGAACTTGGGAGGCATTTTCGATCTAAGGAGGCTCTGCTGGTCTGAGGAGATGGCCAAAGCCCTGGGGATACCTCTGGAATTCATGCCTGAGAAGCTTGTGCCCTCAACGGAAGTGGTAGGCGAGCTTCTTCCTGAGCCTGCTGCCAAATGTGGGCTTATTCCCGGGATCCCAGTGGTAGCTGGGGGAATTGATGCCCCTATGGCCACGTTAAGTGCGGGGGCGGTCGAGCCCGGGGATAACGTGGCCATGATGGGTACCTCCACCTGCTGGGGCGTGGTCCACCGCGGGGAGGGCCTCTCACCGAACCTCGTTTCCATGCCACACGTGGTGAATCCCCATGAGGAGATCTATACCTGGGGCGGTTCTGCCACTTCGGGAGCGATCGTGCGTTGGTTCCGCGACAATTTTGGCCAGCTTGAGAAAGAGGCGGCGCAAAAGGTTGGAGTTGATCCTTACCAGCTTTTGGATCTTGAAGCGGAGAAAGTTCCTCCTGGAAGCGAGGGACTTTTGGTGCTCCCGTACTTCATGGGCGAGCGGGCTCCCCTTTGGGATCCCAAAGCCCGGGGAACGGTTCTGGGCCTTACCCTCTACCACACCAAAGCCCATTTGTACCGGGCATTCATGGAAGCCGTTGCCTACAGTTTGCGGCATAGCCTCGAAACTGGTCAGAAATGCGGTCTGAAAATTAAAGGAGAGACGCGGGTAGTAGGGGGCGTAGCCAAATCGCGCCTTTGGGTGCGGATCCTAGCTGACGTTACCGGAAGGCCGATCCTTGTTCCCCAGGGGAATGTGGAGGCGCCGCTGGCGGACGCGCTCCTTGCCGGTATAGCCGTAGGATTGATTCCAGACCACCGCGTTATTGTGGAATGGATAGGGGTAGCGGAGCGATTTGAGCCTAAAAAGGAGGTTCATGTCAAATACGACCGTTATTATCGGTTATACCGAAAGCTTTATCAGGATATTAGCGAAACCATGCATCTTCTTGCTGATCTCGAAGGATTAGGAAAATAAGTAGAGAAAATCAGTAGTGCCCAGGGAGTTATGTAAAGGGACAGCATTGCAGCTTTCCCCTCCTTTCCGAAAGCTTTCTCTCCAGGAAGGTACCCTACTGCCCGTTTACACAGTTTCTGGGGCTACTACTTAAGGTACGAAGGGCATCAAAAGATGTTAGTTGTAAGCTCCGTCTTGTGTTACAAAAACTCCACACAATCCCAGAGATTGGGATCTTGAGCGCTTCGGTTTAAAAATTCCTCGAGGGTTTTAACTTGGGCGCCTAGGTCATGGCGGGGAGAGCGCTCCTCCCTAAGGATGAGGATTTTGGGGAAACGCCGGCCCTTCTCGTACCACTGGTTCGCTAAAGCCAGAAAATCCTTGACGTTGTAGGTAACAAGATGCCTCCCTTCTTTCGTGGCGTAGCCGAGCTGTTCCTCATCGGAAAGCCCATCGTTCCCAACCTCATGCGAGGAAAGGACATCGAAACCTTTGCTCCGCAAGGCTTGAGCTACCCGGCTACTCATGTCCTCGTCGAGGTAGAGCTTGACCATTAAGGCCTAGGAAAGAGGTGGGGATAGAGTTCAGGAGCCCGGGATTTGAGCTCCTCTTGGCGGCGGATCTCCTCCTCGATCTCTTTTGGGTAAAGGCGAAAGTATTGGAGGGCATCGCGGAGCTGCCGAGGGGAAAGCCAGTCGAAGGTTTCCTTGAGTTTTTCGAAATCCTCGCCGCAGTCCCTATAGGCTTTGACTACCTCCCAGACCTCAAGGCCTGTTCCGGCGAGGACCGGCCTTCTTCCTGTGGGTCCGTCCACAAAAACGATCCCTGGGCAGCGCCGCATCCGCAGCGCCTCTTCAAGAAGATCGCGGACCACGGCGCTCAAAGAGCGACGCTCCCCAGCGGCCAGCCGCTTGAGCTCCCCCTGGATCCAAGAGGGCAACCGCACACTCACTCGCGCTGCCTTTGTCATACTATGTCCGACAATCCTATTGTAACCTTGAAATAAACGCAAAACCCGCGTTCTTTTTAAAGAGCTCAAAGGCAAAAGTAATACCTCGTTTCTCCTCTTGTTTTACAACCCACTAAGGGGTCGGGAAGGAGAACCAGGGGATATCCACCGCTGATTTCCCCCAGAGCTAGGCAGGACATGTTGAGAAAAGAGCTTTCCCAAGGACAAAAAGGGGCTTGCCTCCATAAAGAGAACCTGGTGAGCCTTGTCCTCGCTGGTATAAGAATCCCAGAAAGATCGAACGTCACCCCGGATGCTGCTAAAGCAAGGTGGCTGGGATTGGCTACCCCTAGTTTAAACGGGGGTTATACGCGGGTTTTGAGGCTTTAGGGAGGACGGGCGGCCGGGGAAAGATCCGGCCCCGGCCGCCCAGCCTAGCCCGGCTTTACGGGCCTTTTAATTGGCCTCCGCGGAGCCAGGAGAGAAACTCCGCGGCGCAGCCGAGCACAA